>Ga0213920_1000725_pt1 | contig 21947 bp, 17 predicted proteins | sample McNCre1117MG_FD_161054 | JGI IMG/M metagenome (GOLD analysis project Ga0213920, IMG submission 161054) | Freshwater microbial communities from McNutts Creek, Athens, Georgia, United States - 11-17 MG | ecosystem: Environmental > Aquatic > Freshwater > Creek | place: USA: Georgia | collected...
TCACCTTGTCGCGCGAAGCCATCCTCGCCAGTGCCAATGCGGCACAGATTCGTCTCGGTGGCCCGGGGCAGTGGCTGCTTGCCTTGCCAATCAACTTCGTGGCCGGTGCCAACGTTTTGATTCGTTCGCTGGTTGCCGACACCCAGCCGGTTTTGATGAACACCAGCGTTCCGTTCACGGCCGAAGCCTTTGCTCGTTCGGCATCTTTGATGACGGGCTCGCGCCGATACACCTCGCTCGTGCCGACGCAGTTGGCACGCCTCGCGGCCGCGATCGATGACCCATTTAGCCCGAGTGGAAAGAACGATTTCTTGCTCGCCCAGCTTCGCAAATTCGATGCCATTTTGGTTGGCGGTCAGGCACCCCAGGATGAGGTCGTCACCGCACTCAAAGAACTAGGTGTGAACATCGTGATCACCTACGGCATGACCGAAACCTGCGGCGGTTGCGTCTACGACGGCGTCGCGCTCGACGGCGTTCGAATCGACTTAGTTGGCAGCCGCATCGAAATTTCGGGCAAGGTTCTTGCGAGCGAAATCGCCGATGACTCTGGCGTTCAGGCGATCGGTGAAAAGTTCATCACCAACGACCTTGGTGAGTTCGACGAGGCCGGGCGACTTCACATGCTCGGCCGCATCGACCGCGTGATTGTTTCGGGTGGTCTCAAGATTTCTCTCGACAGAGTCGAAGAACTAGCCCGAGCGGTGCCAGGCGTTGCCGAACTTGCTGCGACCGCAATCGCCGATAAAGAGTGGGGGCAGCGAGTGGGCATCGTCTATCTCGGCAGCCCCGAGGTCGCCGACGAAATCGCACTCGCGCTAGCCAATGACCTTGGTCCGGCGGGCAAGCCCATCCGTGTGGTTCGAACCGATGGTGTGCCAAAATTGCCTAGCGGCAAGCACGATCTTCAAGCAATCAAACGTCTATTCGAGGAGCTCTAATGGCCAACAAAAAGCCAGCACCAAAGTCACAGCCAAAGACTGCACGCAAGGTTTCACCGGCAAAGCTTTGGGTCGAAGGCGCTCGCTTGCGCACCTTGCCGTTGGCCATTGCGCCGGTCTTGATCGGTTGGGGTGCCGCCGCTTCAGTGCAGTCGTTTAAGCTCGGGCTAGCGCTCTTGGCCCTCGCCGTCGCACTGTTTCTGCAGATCGGCGTCAACTATGCCAACGACTATTCAGACGGTGTTCGCGGCACGGATGAGTTTCGCGTCGGCCCACTTCGCCTTACCGGCTCGAAGTCGGTTCGCCCAGAGCTCGTGAAGTATGCGGCTTTCGCATTCTTCGGCCTTGCCGCACTTGCCGGCCTTGCCATCGTGCTGATCACGGGCTTCTGGTGGCTACTAGCGGTTGGCGCGGTCGCGATCGTTGCAGCCTGGTTCTACACCGGCGGCAAGAACCCTTACGGCTATGCCGGTCTCGGTGAAATCGCCGTCTTCCTATTCTTCGGCCTGGTCGCCACCATGGGCACTGCCTACATTCAGCTGGGCTACTTCGACCCGAACTCGCTGTTCGGTGGCGCGGCAATCGGCCTTTTCGCCTCGGCGGTTTTGATGATCAACAACATCCGTGACATCGACCAGGATGTGCTTGCGGGCAAGCGCACCCTTGCGGTCAAGGTTGGCAAGAAGTGGGCCAAGGCTTACTACTTCGCCATGATTTGGTTGCCGTTCGCGATTCTGCTGCCGTTTCCGTTTCTCTACCCGGCAACCTTCTTCGCTTGGCTAGCCGTGCTTTTGGTTCTGCCGGCGACTCTTATCGCCTCGACAGCAAAGACCCCGCGCGAACTTATTTTGGTCTTGAAGCTAACCAGCTTCGCAGCGCTAACCTTTGGTGTGTTTTTCGGCTACGGCTTGGCCGTGGTCAACTTCGCGCTCTAAGCGCCGAGATTACTTTTCTTCGGTCTTCGCGTCTAGCACAGCGTTCTCGTGGTCGCTGTCGGCGTCATCCGTGCCCACTGTTTCGTTGCGGTTGATGCGCTTATAAACGGCCTCAGAAACACGCTCGCGCTGCTTGTTGAAGAAGATCAGCGAAATCGCCAGTGAAATCATCGCGGCAAAAAGTGCGGATAGAAACTTGTCGAGACCGATGGCAACCAAAATCACCAAGACGCCCACAAAAAGGCCCACGCGAATAAGGATGTAGTTCAGCCATGCATTCTTCATGGAATAAGTCTAAGTTTTTCGCTGGTTAGAGTTAACACATGAGGTTGTTGATCTTTGTTGCCGTAGTCGTTGGCATTGCCGTAATTTTCGGCGCGGTTTATGGCATCAGTACGCTGCTCGAGCGCAAGCGTTCGGGGGTGACCCGAACCACGACCACCAAGACCAACGCCCCGGATGACAACCCGGAGTTTCTGCGCAATCTAGCCCGTCGCTTGGCCGAAGAAGAGGCCAAGAAGCAAAACGAGGCGAAGCCGCAAGACGAATCGGGCGAAGAGACTAATGACAAATAGTTCGTCGGTTCCGGCTCAGGTTTTTGCCGCTCATCTTTTAGCAACGCTCGCCAAGGCGGGAATTCGCAACTTCTTTCTAGCTCCTGGTGCCCGCTCGCAGGCCTTGGCAATCGCCGCCGGCCAACTCGCGACCGCCGGCAAAATTGATTTGCACGTGCGCCTGGATGAGCGTTCCCTCGGCTTTACGGCTCTCGGTGCCGCACTTGCCTCTGGTGAACCATCGGTGATCATCACGACTTCGGGAACCGCGGTGGCAAACCTGCACCCGGCAGTGCTCGAGGCGAATCACTCCGGTGTTCCGCTAATTTTGCTCACCGCCGATCGCCCGCACGAGTTGCGCGGTGTTGGCGCTAACCAGACCACCAACCAGGTCGGCATCTTCGCCGATGCTGTTCGTGAATGTTTCGACGTTCCGGCACCCAATGGAGCCGAACGCGAGTTCGCCGAAGCGGTTCAGCTCGCGGTTGATGCGATTGCAATCTCGATGGGATACGACGGCGACCAGCCGGGGCCGGTACAGCTAAACCTTGCCTTCCGCGAACCGCTTTCTGCACTAGAGCCAAATGCTGCCGACCTAAAGCCTCAGCTGCAGCTACCAGAGATTTTCGAACCGATTCCAGAGTTCGCAATGCTCTCTGCTGAGCTGCCTACCGTGGTTATCGCCGGTGCTGGTGCGGGTGACGATGCGGTTGAACTCGCCGAAGCGTTCGGTTGGCCCCTGTTTGCCGAGCCATCTTCGGGTGCGCGTTCGGGCGCAAATGTCATCCTGGGTTATCGCAATCTGCTCGATCTCGACGGTGCCTGGGCCGAACTCGCCGGCCAGATTCGTCGCGCTATCGTATTCGGCAAGCCGACCCTGGGCCGTGCCGCCATCAAGCTTCTTTTCAACCCAGAGGTCGAGGTGGTGGTCGTGCGCAGCCCGACCATGGGTCACTTCGATGTGTCGCGTCGTGCGGGCAAGCTCGTCGACGAAATCACGGTTGACGACGAGGTCGATTTCGAATGGCTAGAGGCATGGCGTCGAGCCGATGCCGAGCATGCTGCCGCTAACCCAAGTTCGAATGAACTCGATCGCCGAGCACTGGTCGAGAAGGTTTGGCAGGCGACAGAGGGTGGCGATCAGCTCATCCTTGGTGCTTCGCGTTTGATTCGCGAGGCCGATGTTTGGGCGCCAGCCAAGCCGATTCGAGTCTTCTCAAACCGCGGACTTGCCGGAATCGACGGCACCGTGGCAACCGCCGCCGGAATCGCATTGGTCGCCACCGAGGGAACCACCCGTGTGCTGCTCGGAGACCTGACCCTGCTGCACGACGCCGGTTCGTTGGCGATCGATGTCACCGAGTCGGAACCAAATCTTCAGGTGATTGTCGGAAACGACGGCGGAGGCAGCATCTTCAGCAGTCTCGAGATGGCCAAGACCCTCGACGCGGCTACCTTTACGAGATTGTTCAAGACCCCGCAGACCGTTGACCTGTGGCACTTGGCCCAGGCTTACGGTTGGGGTTACGCCCGGGTTGAAAACCTAGGGCAGCTCGACGAGGCGCTGACCAAAACCGGCCGCATCTTGGTCGACGTTCGACTCAGCTAGTTCAGCGCTTCACGAATCGGCGAGAACTTAAGTTCGGTTTCAGCCAACTCGGCATCCGGCTCTGAACCAGCCACAATTCCACAACCCGCAAATGCACGGATGACTTCGCCAGCCGCAGAGTCTTCGATTTTGGCTCCGCGCAGTGCAATCGCCCATTCGCCATCGCCGTCAGCGCCAATCCAACCAACCGGCCCGGCATAACGCCCGCGATCGAAAGGCTCAAGCGAGCCAAGCAACTCCTGGGCCTCTAGTCGAGGGGTGCCGGCAACGGCCGCTGTCGGGTGCAGGGCGGCCGCAAGGTCGAGCACCGAGGCTTCTTCGCGAAGCACACCGTGAACGTCGCTGGCGAGGTGCCAGAGGTTCGGAAGCGCAAGGCTAAACGGCTTCGGGTCGGCATCGACCTGAGAGCAGAACGGCTGCAAGGTTTGCACCAGAGAATCAACCGCGAATGCGTGCTCGGTGGTGTTCTTCCATGAGGCGGCAAGTGCCGCAGCGATGGCCTTGTCTACCTCTGGGTCGGTGCCGCGACCTGCAGTTCCGGCGAGCACTCGAGCCGATACCTGCCCGTGAGCGACGCGAACCAAGAGTTCTGGGGAAGCGCCGAAGAGGCCGTCGACCGAATAGACCCAGCAGGTCGGAAAGCGGTTAGCCAGTTTGGTCAGGCTGGCACGGATGTCGAAGCCCTCTGGCACTGCACCAACCAGGTCGCGAGCCAAGACAACTTTCTTAAGTTCTCCGCGCGAGATCGCAGCGACGGCATCTTCAACCGAACGCTTGAAACCCTCGGCGGTCTGTGAGCCTGAGCCGAACTGAACCGGGGTGTTTGCGCAATACCCGGCGTCGCTCAGCCAGAACTCACCGACGTCATCGATCGATGCGGTGTTGCCATCGGCTTCAACCGTGGTCAACCAAGCGCGACCATCGCGAACGCCGAGCAAAATCTTTGGCACGATCAGAACACTGGTCGCCGAACTATTGTCGGCAAAAGCGATGCTGCCGAAAGCCACAAGGCCTGAGCCAGGTAGCTTTACCTGGTCGTCAATGACGGCGGTGGTGGCCAGTTCTCGCCACTTGGTCGCCAATTCTTGGATGCGGTTCTCGCCGCGAGCCTCAATGCGCAGAGCTTCGCCCCAGCCAACCAGACCCTGGCCGCCACGGATGTAGGCCATCGGGTTTTTAGGAAGACGGTTAATCAGATCGAAAGTGCCGAGATCCAACGCGATTGTTGAAAGGCGAATCGACATCCTGCGCCTTTCAATAGTGTCTGAGTGTTTTCTGTGAAACAGACCGCGTGCCTGTTCTTGGTAACTATCAATGGCTAACCTAAATGTGAGCCTCAAAAATCCTAACCGCATTAGAAAAGGTATAAATGTCAACCAAGAAGCTAGCCGCGACGGCACTTCTCGCTTTGGCATTCTTTTCGCAGTCATCCTTGGCAGCTATGGCCGAAGACTCGGGCAACGACGACGACTCGAGCTCATTCATTTCGCCAACTGGTCGACCAACCGCACCTGCGCCATTCGAGCGTAAGCATGGCGATCACAAGGATGGCGACCACAAGGAAAACCACGACGGTGGTTCATTTCAGGTTGCTGTTCCGCCAATGGTGATCACCCCGAACGATGACGCCGACGATGCCTCGACCAAAACTGGCGGTGCCGGTCTGAAGCAGGGTTTCAAGGTTGCTCCTCCAAAGGGTGGTTCGGGCGTGAACTCGAGCGTTCCTGACACCGCCGGAAACGAACAGGTCATCGAGCCGAACTCGGCCGCCTTTGACCCAACCGCGAACCAGCCGATTCAGATGAACCAGGTTCACCCAAGCAACAAGACCCCGGCTGATGTTTTCATTCAGAGCGCCCAGATTGGCGTCGGGGCTATGGCTGCTGGTGCCGCCGTGCTCGGAATTGCTGCCGCGGTTCGCGGTCAGCGGTCTCGCCGAGAGTCAAAAACCGACTTCATCTATGAAGTTGAGAACTAACCCAAACTAATCGGAATAACCCTCTTCGGGTGAGGGTTCTGCCTAAGGACCTCGAAGGTAGGATTAACCCGTGAGCAAAGCAGATCTGGCCAAGAAACCAGCAGAAGTTGCGGCCATGTTTGACGAAGTGGCTCCGACCTACGACCTAACCAACGCACTCTTGTCATTTGGGCAAGATAGCCGTTGGCGCAAAATCGTGCGCGATGCGGTTTTCCCTGAGGCAGGCCAAAAGATTCTCGACCTAGCTGCCGGAACCGGCGCATCTTCGGTAGCTTTCACCGGCCCAGACATCAAGGTAGTTGCCGGCGACTTCTCAGAAGGCATGTTGTCCGTAGGTCGCAAGCGTCACCCAGAAATCGAGTTCGTCTACGCCGATGCCACCAATCTTCCATTCAAGGATGGCGAGTTCGACGCCGTAACCATTTCATTCGGCCTGCGCAACGTGGTCGATGTTGAGAAGGCGCTTGCTGAGATGTATCGCGTTACCAAGCCTGGTGGTCGCATTGTGATTTGCGAGTTCTCGAAGGTCACCAACCCGGTTCTCGCTCCGTTCTACAACCTCTACCTAAACAAGATTTTGCCTGGCTTCTCGCGAGTAGCGAGCAAGACTCCAGAGGCCTATTCTTACCTTTCAGAGTCGATCTTGGCTTGGCCAAACCAGCGCGAACTCGGCATCAAGATCACAAACGCCGGTTATGAATCGGTTGCCTATCGCAACCTAACCTTCGGAATCGTCGCTGTGCACCGCGGCCTAAAGCCAAAGGCAAAGGCAGCCGCTAAGGCAAAGCCGGCCGCCAAGGTAAAGCCGGCCGCCAAGGCCGCCGCTAAGCCGCGCGCAAAGAAGGCCTCCGCATGAGCCCAATCGCCCTACCAAAGCAGCTCAAAAAGGTTCAAGACCGTGCACTTCTCAAGGCTCTCGAAACCGGCCTAGAGACCATCGAAACTCAGTTGAAGTCGGCAACCACCTATGCCGATTCTGTTGCCAAGAACCCGGCTCGCCACCTAGTGGATGCCGGAGGCAAGCGCATTCGCCCAGCCTTGGTTTTGCTGGCAGCTCAGCTCGGTGACCCAACCAAGCAAGAGGTTTTCGACGCCGCAGTTGTGGTTGAGCTCACCCACTTGGCGACTCTGTACCACGATGACGTCATGGATGACGCCCCGACCCGTCGCGGTGTTCCTACCGCTCAGCACGTCTGGGGCAACTCGGTGGCCATCTTGACCGGTGACCTTTTGTTCGCCCGCGCCTCACAGGTTGGCGCCAACCTCGGCCAAGAGTCACTAACCCTTCAGGCCGACACCTTCGAACGTCTCTGCCTCGGTCAACTTCACGAAACCGTTGGCCCAACCGATGGGCAAGATCCGATCTCGCACTACATCCAGGTGTTGGCCGATAAGACCGGTTCGCTGATTGCCGCTTCGGCGCGATTGGGCATCCTGCTCTCTGGCGCCCCGGCCGAATACGACGAGCCAATGCGCGTTTACGGTGAGAAGGTTGGCGTTGCTTTCCAGCTCATCGACGACGTGATCGATATTTCAGAGGCGGGCCCTTCGGGCAAGACTCCCGGAACCGACCTTCGTGCCGGCGTGCCAACCATGCCGGTGCTGTTGCTGCGCAAGGCTGCCGCCGCTGGCGACAAGTCTGCAGCCGACCTACTCACACTCATCGACGGTGACCTAACCGAAGACAGCGTTCTCGCCTATGTGGTCAAGCGTCTGCGTGAGCACGCGGTTGCCGAGCAGGCCTATGCCGAGGCTAAGCGCTGGGCTGATGAGGCCGTGGAGGCCATCCAGGTGCTGCCTTCCGGTTCAGTTCGCAACGCTCTCGAGCTGTTCGCTCAGGCCGTCGTCGACCGTCAGCAGTAGAGCCATGGCTTTGAAGTCGAATCGTTCGCGCGAAGTTCAGATTCGCCTTCTGGTCACGTTCTTTTTTCAAGGCATCGTCAGCACCACCACAATCCCGCGAATCCCCGAACTGATTGACCAGATTGGCGTCAACTTTTCTGCCTGGGGCGCCATCCTTGGCTTTGCCGGTCTTGGTTCATTTGTCGGCCTCGGCATTGCCAATAAGCTCATCGTGCGCTTCACGTCGCGCAGAGTTTTGCTGGTAACTTCGGTGCTCGCTGCGCTGCTCATCTGTCTTTTGCCATGGATTACCAATGCCTGGATTTTCTTCGCACTGCAAGCGCTGATGGCTTTCGTGGGTAGTTGCCTAAACATCTCGCTCAACTCGCAGTCGGTGGTTTTTCAAAAGCTCATCAACCGCACGATTATCGGAAGACTGCACGGCGCTTGGAGCATCGGCGCAGCGTCATCCGTTGCGGTTAGCGCACTCTTGGCGAGCTTCATGCCGCTCTGGCTGCACTTCCTGCTAGTGCCCGGCTTGGCCGCCGCAGTCTTCATCTGGAGCACTCGCGGAGTTCTCAGCAGCGAAGAAGTTGGCAAGGCCAACGAGCGAAAGCAAATGAAGAAGAGTTCGTTCTTCAAGTCACCTCGCGAGATTTGGTTGCTGTCAGCCGGCTTGTTCGCGGGTATGTTCCCTGAGCTCGTGATGATGGACTGGTCGACCGTTTTCAGCAAGAAGGTCTTGCAGCTCAGCCCGGGCCTCGGTGCCATTCCATACATGGTCTTCGTCGGCGCAATGATCATCATTCGCCTGTCGACCGTGCGTTTGACCAAGAACCGTCCGATTCTGCGCATCGCCAATATCGGTGGTCTGTTTGGTTCGGTCGCGATGGGTATCGGAGTGATTCTCGGCCCGCTGGCTGCCCAGGTCGACCCGATCTTCGGTTTGGTAGTGACCTCGTTCTTCTGGATGATTGCCGGATTCGGCATCGGCCCAATGGTGCCAACTTTCTTCGGCACGGCCGGCGGCGTGAAGGGGCTAACCACTCCGCAGGCACTCGCCCGGATGAGCTTCACGAATGCCATTTTGGTCATGGGTGCGAAAACCGTGATGGGCGCCTTGGCTCAGAACATCAACCTAGAGGTCGCCTTTATCTTCCCGACTATCCTGCTGTTTGTTGCCGGCCTGATCGCGGGTCGAGTCGCCAAACGCCCAACTGGTTCGCCAACCGTGGTAGACGACGCTTTCCCGATGACCGGGCCAATCGGCGTTCTTCCGGTCGAAGATTAGGTTGCAGTTTTTAAAAACCGGCACCCTTATCTGTGCTTCATTTCCTAAAGAAAATGAACACTATTGATATTCAAATCACTACCTGAAGTTAGTGAATTGAATATCAATGTCCAGGTCTTTGCCCTTCAGAAGCTGCATGGTTTCCTGCAGGTCGTCGCGAGACTTGCTCTGCACGCGAAGTTCGTCGCCCTGAATCTGAGACTTAACGCTCTTTGGGCCTTCTTCACGGATGATCTTTGAAATCTTCTTGGCCTGCTCTTGGTCGATTCCATTCTTCAGCTCGCCCTCGATGCGGTATTCCTTGCCAGATGGATAAGGCTTGCCGTCTACGAAGCTCTTCAGTGAGATGCCACGCTTGACGAGCTTTGACTGGAACACATCCAAGACGGCCTTAACGCGGTCTTCGCTGGCGGCCTTCATCAAAATCTTTTCGCCGCTCCAATCGATCTCTGCGCCGACACCCTTGAAGTCGTATCGAGATTCGATCTCCTTCTGTGCCTGCATGAGAGCGTTGTTCGCTTCTTGCTTGTCTACTTTGCTTACGATGTCGAATGTTGAATCAGCCATGAGGCAAGTTTACCTATCGGGTCGCTGCGGATACGTGGGCGGTGCTAGAACGAATCAAAAGCTTGGCGGGCCATTCGATGGTTTCCTCGACGTTGCCGCGAGTTTCGAAGCCCTTGTCGTCAAGCAAATCAATCAGCATTTGTGCGGCGGTAGAGCCTTGTTCGCGAACACGCTGGTCGATGGTGGTTAGCCCAAAGAATTCAGACATGTCGTGGTTGTCGATGCCGATGATTGAAATGTCTTGAGGAACGCGAAGACCTAGGTCCTTAGCCGCCATGATGGTGCCGAAGGCCATTTCATCCGAGTTGCAGAACACGGCGGTTGGGCGGTTGTGTGGGTCGCCGAGCAGCTGCTTGGCAACGCGGTAGGCATCCATGATGGTGTAATCGGTCTGCACCTGCCAGGTTTTCTTAGCTTCGATTCCGGCTGCCTCGAGAGCCTCGAGATAGCCAAGACGGCGAAGGTTTGGCTGGTTGAACTCGCGGTCAGAGAATGGGCTTTCACCGATGTTGGCAATCTTGACGTGGCCGAGTGAAATCAAGTGCTCTGTGGCCAAGCGGCCGGCCTTGATGTCGTCGAGGGCCAGGGTGCGTGCACCTGGGATTGTTCCACCGACACCGATGATCGGCTTCTTGAGGCTGTTCAAAGTGGCCAACTCGGATGCGTTCGGGCGCACCGCTACGGTTAGCACAGCGTCGACACGCTGGCGTGGCAAGAACTCGTTGAAGATTCGCTTGCGCTTCTCGTCGTCACCGCTCGAGCTGCCGGCGCTGAGGTTGTAAAGGGTCAGGTCATAGCCGTTGTCGATTAGCTTCGAGTCGGTTTCTTCAAGGATGGCTGAGAAGAACCAGCGGTCTAGGTATGGCATGACCACGCCGACGTTGCGGTTGCGGCCGGTGGCCAGGGTGTATGCGCTGTGTGAGGCGGTGTAGCCGAGCTCGTTGGCTGCAGCGATGACTTTGGCTTGGGCCTTGGCAGAGACGTGGTTCTTTCCGCTTAGTGCGCGGGAAACGGTCGCAGTTGAAACTCCTGCAAGTTTTGCAACGTCTTCGATGCCAGCCATGTAAATTCCTGTAAGTTCGAGCGAAATTGTAAAGCGTTTACAATTTAGCCGATATTGCGCCGATTACCCATAAGAGATTTATTCGGCTAAACTTATCAAGCACGTTCGTCCAGCTGATTACAGGTGGCCGGGGGTGCATCTGGCTAGTTACCCAAGCGGCCAAAGGGATCTGACTGTAAATCAGCCGGCTCAGCCTTCGGGGGTTCGAATCCCTCACTAGCCACACCTGAGACCCACGAATAGAAATATTCGTGGGTCTTTTTTGTTGCCTAGACTGAAGCCATGACTAAGGCCCTGTTGATCATCGACATTCAGAACGACTACTTCGCCGGTGGCTCTATGGAGTTGGTCGGCCCTCTGGCGGCTGCCAAGAATGCGGCACGCATCCTTGGCTCGTTTCGCGAGCAGGGGTTGCCGGTCATCCATGTTCAGCATGAAGCGCTGAGCCCGACCGCGACCTTCTTTTTGCCGGGCACGGATGGCGCCAAGATTCACGAGTCTGTTGCCCCGATTGACGGCGAGACCGTAATCACCAAGAACTATCCGAACTCGTTCAGAGGCACGAACCTCAAGGATGTGCTCGACGGCCTAAACCTCGAACAGCTAGTGGTTGTCGGCATGATGACCCACATGTGCATCGACACCACCGTGCGCGCTGCCAACGATTTTGGTTTCAAGATTACCTTGGTTGGCGACGCATGCGCCACTCTTGATCTCGAGTGCGACGGCCGAACCGTTGCCGCCGCCGATGTTCAGGCTGCCTACCTAGCGGCTATCGACGGCTCATTTGCGACCGTGGTCGCTGCCGACGCTCTCGTCGGGGAATAGTTATCCAAGCCCTTCGGGTTTGCTCTAAATAGATTGCTGCATTGACTCAAAGGGGATCATCGTGAACAGCGTTATCAACTTCATCTCAGGCCGACGCGGAGCGTGGGTCACCCTGCTGCTCGGCCTCATCTTTGCCGGTCTCGCATTTGGCCCGCTGGCTGGCGCCAAGGGCGACGCCGCACCTGGCGTTGGTCTGCCTTCAAACAACGAGACCGTTCTGGTCAATGAGGCGCTGAAGGATCTGCCGGGTGCCGATGCCACTGCGGCCATCATCGTCTATCACTCTGATTCGACATTCACCGATGCTCAGAAGACCTGGCTACTCGGTTCGGTCGATCCGAAGACTAAGCAGCTTGCTGGGGGAGCGAACGAGAAGTTCCTAAAGTTCACCAACCTAAAGGTCATGGGCAACGCCTTCGTGCCACCGGCCACCATTTCGAAGGCGGGCTCAACCGCCATCATCACCGTTCCAGTCGATAAGTCTGAGGCCGTCAAGGTCGTCGCCGATCGCGTCAAGGAAATGCGCGCAATCGCCAAGGATGGCATGCCTGCCGGACTAACCACCTACCTAACCGGCCCTGAAGGTTTCCAGGCTGACCTAAACAACGTCTTCGCTGGCGCTGACTTCAAGTTGCTCGGCACAACCGCGCTCGTGGTTATGTTGCTGCTACTAATCACCTACCGCAGCCCAAGCCTCTGGTTGATTCCACTGCTAGTGGTGGGAACCGTTGACGGTATGTCGAGCGGTCTGGTTGCAAAGCTTGCCGAGATGCTGGGCATCAGCCTCGACGGTTCAATCACCGGAATCCTGTCTGTTCTGGTGTTTGGTGCCGGAACCGACTACGCCCTGCTTCTCATCTCTCGCTACCGCGAAGAGTTGCTGGCCTTCAAGAACAAGAACGAAGCCATGGCTCGAGCACTGCGTGAGGCCGGCCCGGCCATCATCGCTTCGGGTAGCACCGTCATCCTTGCGCTGTTGACTTTGAACTTTGCCGAATTGCAAGGAACCCGCGCACTGGGTATCGCCTGTGCGACCGGTGTGTTCTTGGCCATGGTTGCCGCGCTCACCGTTTTGCCTGCCGCGCTAGTCGTTTTCGGTCGCTGGATCTTCTGGCCACTAACCCCGAAGTTCGGCGGCAAGAACAAGTCAGACACCGGCCTCTGGGCGAAGCTCGGCAAGGGTGTCAGCGGCAAGCCGGTTGCGGTTGCGATCGTCGGTTTCGTGCTGCTCGCTGCGCTGGCGTCTGGTGCCAGCGGCATCAAGATCGGTTTGGCTTCGACCGAGCAGTTCTTGGCTAAGCCAGAATCGGTTGCCGGCCAGGTGATCCTTTCGAAGGAGTTTGCCGCCGGAAGCGCGACCCCAACCACCGTCATCGCCAACAACGACAAGGTGGCCGAGGTTATCTCGGCCGCTACCGCAGTTGCCGGTGTTGACTCGGCTACGTCAGGCGCGAGCAACGACAAGATCACCAAGATCGATGTTGTGCTCAAGGATGCCAGTGGCACCGAGGGCGCATACAAGACCATCACTGGCCTTCGCACCGCGGTTCACGCCATCGATGGCGCAGACGCTAAGGTCGGTGGCATCGATGCCCAGACCTTAGACGTCAAGAACGCATACTCGCACGACCAGGCTCTGGTCATTCCGATGATCTTGGCGCTCGTATTCATCGTGCTGCTGCTGTTGCTTCGTTCGATCGTGGCACCGGTGCTCTTGCTGGTCACCGTGGTCGCATCGTTCTTCGCAAGCCTCGGAGCCGCCTGGTTGGTCTTCGTCAACCTACTCGGTTTCCCAGCGCTCGACCTCAGCGTGTTCCTCTACAGCTTCTTGTTCTTGGTTGCCCTCGGTGTTGATTACAACATCTTCTTGGTCACCCGTGCGAAAGAAGAGGCTGCCAAGCTGGGCACCCGCCAGGGCATGATTAAGGCGCTAAGTTCGACCGGTGGCGTGATCACCAGCGCCGGTATCTTGCTGGCCGCTGTGTTCGCCGTGCTAGGCGTCTTGCCTCTAGTGGCACTGGCTCAGATCGGTGTGATCGTCTGCATTGGTGTGCTTCTCGACACCTTGCTAGTTCGAACCGTAATCGTTCCTGCTTTGGCATTCATCGCAGGCAAGAACTTCTGGGCCGGTTTCGGAAAGAGCAAGTTCGAGAGCTAAAAACTCACCTAACGAAAAAGGGTTCAGTCCGAAGACTGAACCCTTTTTCTTTTAGTCTGTGCTGTTACTTGCCAAGCCGAGCTAGTGACTGGTTCAAGGTGGTCGATGGGCGCATAGCCGCATCTACTTTGGCAACGTTTGGATAGTAGTAGCCACCGATGTCGACTGGCTTGCCCTGAACTGCAATCAGTTCTTCAACGATCTTCGACTCGTTGGCGACCAGGCTCGCGGCTAGCTCGCCGAAGGCTGCAGCAATCTCTGCGTCGTCTTTCTGCGCTGCCAACTCCTGAGCCCAGTAAAGGGCTAGGTAGAAGTGGCTGCCGCGGTTGTCGATGGTGCCGATCTTGCGACCAGGTGAACGGTCTTCTTCAAGGAAGGTTCCGGTTGCGCGGTCGAGGGTGTCAGCTAGGACCTTGGCCTTGGCGTTGCCGGTGGTTACGGCTAGGTGCTCGAATGAAGCAGCCAACGCGAAGAACTCACCTAGTGAATCCCAGCGCAGGTAGTTCTCTTCGAGGAACTGCTGAACGTGCTTAGGTGCCGAACCGCCCGCGCCAGTCTCGAATAGACCACCACCGTTTAGCAGTGGAACGATCGAAAGCATCTTGGCGCTGGTGCCAACCTCAAGGATTGGGAACAGGTCGGTTAGGTAGTCGCGAAGCACGTTGCCGGTAACCGAGATGGTGTCTAGGCCACGACGGATGCGCTCTAGCGAGTAGCGGGTTGCGTCAGCCGGAGCCATGATCTCGATGGTTAGACCGTTGGTGTCGTGCTCGGCTAGGTAGCGGTTGACCTTGGTGATTAGCTCTGCGTCGTGTGCGCGAGCTGCGTCAAGCCAGAAGATGGCAGGAACACCGGTTGCGCGTGCGCGGGTAACTGCAAGCTTCACCCAGTCGCGAACCGCAACATCCTTGGTCTGAGTCGCACGCCAGATGTCACTCTTGGCAACATTGTGTGAAAGCAGAACCTCGCCGGCTGCGTTGACCACGTCTACGCGACCGTTTGCCTGAATCTCGAAGGTCTTGTCGTGGCTGCCGTATTCTTCGGCGGCCTGAGCCATCAAACCTACGTTTGGCACCGAGCCGATGGTGGCTGGGTTTAGCGGGCCGTTGGCAACGACATCCTCGATGGTCGCTTGGTAAACACCGGCGTATGAAGAGTCTGGGATGACGGCCAAGGTGTCGTCTTCGCCACCGTCGATGCCCCAGAGCTTGCCACCGTTGCGAATCAATGCAGGCATCGATGCGTCAACGATTACGTCTGAAGGAACGTGCAGGTTGGTGATGCCCTTGTCACTGTTGGTGTAGCTCAGGCGTGGGCCCTGACCTAGGGCGGCGTTGAACTCGGCGGCAATCTGCTCGCCGTTAGCAACGGTCGCAAGGCCGGCCATGATCGAAGCCAAACCGTCGTTGGCGCTTAGTCCTGCGGCTGCAAGGTCGTCGCCGTACTTAGCGAAAACATTGGCGAAGAACGCCTTGACCACGTGGCCGAACAAGATTGGGTCGCTGACCTTCATCATGGTGGCCTTTAGGTGCACCGAGTAAAGCACGTTGTCGGCCTTGGCCTGAGCCAGGGTCTCGTTCAAGAATGCGTCTAGAGCTGCGGCGTTCATGAAGGTTGCGTCGATGATCTCGCCCTCGAGAACTTTTAGACCTTTCTTTAGGTCGGTGACGGTTCCGTCTTCGGCGATGTGGCGAATGTCTAGAACGTCAGCTGCAGAGAAAACGACCGACTTCTCGTTTGAGAAGAAGTCATCCTTGCTCATGGTGGCAACGCGGGTCTTTGAACCGGCCTCGAACACCTTGTTTACGTGTGGGTGCTTGCGAGCGTAAGCCTTGACCGAAGCCGGTGCGCGACGGTCGCTGTTGCCCTCGCGAAGAACTGGGTTTACCGCGCTGCCCTTGACCTTGTCATAACGCTTGCGAGCTTCGCGCTCGTCATCGGTGGTTGGCTCGTCGGCATAGTCAGGAACGGCGAAACCGAGTGCCTGAAGTTCGGCGATCGCAGCCTTAAGCTGCGGAATCGAAGCCGAGATGTTTGGAAGCTTGATGATGTTTGCCTCAGGAGTCTTGGCTAGGTCGCCAAGCTGAGTCAGTGCATCGACAACGCGCTGATCTGCGGTTAGTCGGTCTGAGAAAACCGCAAGGATGCGTGCTGCCAGCGAAATGTCGCGGGTCTCAATGTTTACGTTCGCGGCAGTCGCGTAGGCCTGCACGATTGGCAGAAATGAAGCGGTGGCTAGAGCTGGCGCTTCGTCGGTGTAGGTGTAGTAAATGGTCGATTCGTTCACGACGTTGTGTTCTCCGGTCTAATGCGTATTTGCTATGTTCTCAAGACTACCGCTTGAGCCAAACCGTTTGGTCGGCGACAAGCGCGTGACCCGGCTGCATGCCCTCGAGGCTCGAAGCGATAATTTCGCCAGCTGGCAACTCGATCGGCGAGTGTCCAAAGTTGTGAACCACCAGGATGTCTCCGTTGCTGAAACCGAGCGAGTTCTCGCTGACAAACTCGGCAGCCCACTCGAATGAGCCCTCGCCCAACTTCAAATCGCGACGCAGTTTCAGCGCGTGCTTGTATAGCTCTAGGGTCGAACCGGCCACTCCTTCTTGCTGATCGCGCGAGTATTCGGCGTAGATTTCAGGCTGTGGCAACCAGGCTTTTCCGGTCGAGTTGAAACCGTTGGCTGCTCCAATGCCAGACTCCCATGGCAGCGGAACTCGGCAGCCGTCGCGACCGACGCGCTTACCGTTGGTGCGGAAGAACGTCGGGTCTTGGCGGAACTCCGGCGCCAAAGTGGTGTGCTCTGGCAAACCGAGTTCTTCACCCTGATAGATGTATGACGAACCAGGCAGGGCAAGCATCAGCAGGGTCCCGCCACGGGCACGACGCAAGCCAAGCTCGCGATCTGGCTGTGGGTCGCCCGGGCCAACGCCATCACTGTCGGTTGGCTTGACCTTGAGGCCACCGAAACGGCTGGCGTGACGCAAGACATCGTGGTTGTTTAGAACCCAGGTGCTCGGGGCGCCAACTCCGTCGAAGGCTTCGAAGCTTTCGTTGATGTTGTCGAAAAGGGTCTTGGCATCCCAGTTGCTGTTCAAGAATCTGAAGTTGAAAGTCTGGTTGAACTCGTCGTGACGAACCCACTTGGCCATGAATGACAGCGGCAGCACGTAGGCCTCACCGCACATCGCGCGGTCTCCCTCGTAAGAGTCGAGAATCTGGCGCCACTTGCGGAAGATCGGGTGCACCTCTTCTTGGAACCACATCGGCGGCGAAGCCTCACCCTCGATGAAGCCTGCACCTGCGCGCTCGATGTCGGGGTGGTCAGGCAACCCGGCAGCCTTGGCCATCGCGTGTGGCTGGTCGACGCGGTAGCCATCGACTCCGCGATCTAGCCAGAAGCGCAGGATGTCTTCGAACGCCGACTGAACCTTTGGGTTTGCCCAGTTGAGGTCGGGTTGGCTCGAGTCAAATAGGTGCAAGTACCATTGGCCGGCACTTCCATCCGGGTTCGTAATGCGAGTCCAGGCCGGGCCGCCGAAGAGGCTCAACCAGTTGTTTGGCGGTAGCTCGCCATTCGCTCCGCGGCCATCCTTGAAGTGGTAAAAATCACGTTCTACACTGCCCTCGGATGCGGCCAGCGCGGCCTGAAACCAGCGGTGCTGATCGCTCGTGTGATTTGGCACGAGGTCGATGAGCACGCGAAGGCCGAGCTCGTGAGCGCGGGTGACCATGGCGTCGAAGTCGGCCAGTGTGCCGAAGATAGGGTCGACATCGCAGTAGTCAGAAACGTCGTAGCCGGCGTCCTTTTGCGGTGATCGCATAAACGGTGAGAGCCAGACGGCATCGATGCCCAGCGAGGCGAGAGCGCCAAGGCGTGAAGTGATGCCAGGAAGGTCGCCTAGACCATCGCCATCAGAGTCGGCAAAGCTGCGCGGATAAACCTGATAGATAACCGCCGAGCGCCACCATTCGGCGTTGTGGTTTGCAGCGTGACGAGGCGTGTTGGCGATATCCATGCAAGCAGTTTAGAGCTTGATCCAGACAACCTGGTCGTGTTCTAGCTCGCCTTCAACGATGAGGTCGTGCTGGGTAGTAACCAGCACCTCACCGGCAGGAAGGACAACCGCATCCGGGCCGAAGTTGAAGATCACCAGAACGCCGTTGTTGATGTAGGCGAGAGTGTTCTTGTCTTGGAACTCTTCAGCCCAACGGAACTCACCCGAACCCATACCAAAGGCCTTGCGCTCTTTGAGCAGGCGCTTGTAAAGCTCGAGGGTTGAGCCCGGCACGCCATCCTGGAGGTTACGAGCGAAGGCACGGTAGTTAGCCGGCTGAGGTAGCCAAGATTCGCCGGTGGTGTTGAAACCGTTCGATGCGGTTGCGTCGGCTTCCCATGGCAGTGGCACTCGGCAGCCGTCGCGGCCGATGCGCTCGCCGTTGGTGCGGGCGATGGTTGGATCTTGACGGTACTTCGCCTCGAGCTGCCATGCCTCAGGTAGGCCGAGTTCTTCGCCCTGGTATAGGTAGGCGGAACCCGGTAGGCCGAGCATGAATGAAGTCGCGGCGCGGGCACGACGGAGACCGAGTGCCTCATCCGGGGCCGGGTCGGTCGGGTGAATGCCGTCGCCAGGGCGAGGGGTGTTCTCAGGCGCGATGCCCAAGCGAGTCGCGTGACGAATGCCGTCGTGGTTCGAAAGCACCCAGGTGCTCGATGCGCCAACCTTGGCGTATTCGACTAGAGAGTCGGTGACGATCTTCTTCAGGGCCGCCGGCTCGTATGGGGCTGCCATGTAGTCGAAGTTGAAGGCCTGGTGGTACTCGTCTGGGCGAACCCACATAGCCAAACGCGAGAGTGGGCTCATCGATGCTTCGGCGCAGAAGGCCCGGTCATTGAACTCATCGAGCACTCGACGGAAGCGTCGAATAGCGTCGTGGACACCCGGCTGACCCCAGTAAGGAGCGGCCGCTTCGACCTCGGCCAGTGAGTAGTTAGCTATTGGGCGCTCGCGAAGGTTCTCGTCGTAGATGGTGGCGTCAGGCAAACCGGCGCGCTTCACCATTCCGTGGGCAACGTCTACACGGAAGCCGTCAACACCCTTCTTCAGCCAGAAGCGCAAAATCTCATCGAATTCGTCGGCAACCTTTGGGTTATCCCAGTTGAGGTCTGGTTGAGTCGAGTCGAACATGTGCAAGTACCACTGACCCGGTGTTCCGTCAGCGCTTACAGTTCGGGTCCAGGCAGGGCCGCCAAAAATTGATTGCCAGTTGTTCGGTGGCAGTTCTCCGTGAGTGCCTTTGCCGTCGCGGAACATATAGTAGTCGCGTTCAGGTGAACCCTCTGGCGCATTGATTGCTCGCTGGAACCAGGCGTGCTGATCGCTGGTGTGGTTTGGCACGATGTCAACAATGATGCGAATGCCCAGGGCCTTAGCCTTGGCGAGCAGCTCATCCAAGTCTTCGTTGGTGCCGAAGATCGGGTCGATCGAAAGGTAGTCGCTGATGTCGTAGCCGGCGTCTTTCTGCGGGCTCTTGAAAAACGGGCTGAACCAGATGGCGTCAATACCGAGCGAGACCAGGGAGTCCATGCGGGCGGTTACGCCACGTAGGTCGCCAATGCCGTCGCCGTTAGAGTCGGCGAAGCTGCGCGGATAGATCTGATAGATGACGGCGGTGCGCCACCATTCGGCGTCAGGACGGGCGGCAGCGATGATTTGCGAGTTCAGCATGCATACCAACTTATGCGAATGTTCTTCTAATTGCCAGTTTTTGGGCTAAAAAACTGTAAGCGCTTACAGTTTGGCTATATCAATAATGTATTGCGCTGAGGGCAAATGCCAACTGTTATCATTCTGTTATCTAAAAAATCTGACTAGACTTCCTGTAAGCGCTTACAGAGTTGTTTACTTGACGTTAAGACTTGATTCGAGTCCGAAAAATGTTTGGAAAGGCATTTCATGAAAATCCGCAATCGTGGCATCGTCGCTGCTTTCGCAACCGTTGCAACCGCAGCACTTTTGTGCGTAGGCGTTGCTCCAGTTCAGGCTGCAACCCAGACCGTAACCATCTGGTCAGGTTCAAAGACCGCTGCCGACAGCCCAATCTATGCAGCTCTTGTTGCCTTCGGCAAGAAGAACGACATCAACGTAAACATCGTTGTCAAGCCAACCGCAATGCGCGAGGCCTTCATCGCAGCCGTACCAACCGGTAAGGGCCCAGACCTAATGATCGGTGCTCACGACTGGACTGGCCAGCTTGTTGGCGCAGGTGTAGTTGCTCCGGTAACCCTAGGTGCAGCGAACTCAAAGTTCTCAGTTGGCGCTAAGTCAGGTCTATCTGTCAAGGGCAAGCTATACGGTGTTCCAACCTGGACCGAGAACATTGCTCTTCTATGGAACAAGCGCGACTCACAGGACCCTAAGGGCCTAAGCTTCGAGCAGCTTCTTGACTCAAAGTCAGGTCTAGCAATTGGTTACGACAGCGTTAAGGGTGACCCTTACCACTTCTCATCAATCGCCAGCTCATTCGGTAACACCCTATTCACCCGCAACAACGGCGACTGGACCAAGACCCTTGGTTACGGCGGCGGCGGCGCAGCTGGTTACGCAAACTGGCTAGCAACCAACGGTAAGAAGATCATCCGTGCAACCGACGGTTGGGACAAGCTAGCTTGTGCAATCCAGTCAGGTAACTACGTAATCTCTGGCCCATGGATGTACAACCACGCACAGGACACCATCTCAGGCTGTTCAGCTAAGGCTCTAGACAAGTCACAGATCGGCGTTGCAGTAATCCCTTCACTTGGTGGCTCACCAGTTCACCAGTTCTCAGGTGTTTACGGTGTTTGGAAGTCTGTAAAGGTTGCTGGCAAGCCAAACGCTCTAGCAGTAGGTAAGGTCCTTAACTACATCGCTTCAGCTGACGCTCAGCTTCAGTTCTACAAGTCAGGCAACGTTATTCCTGCGAACACCGATGCACTTGCAAAGGTTTCAGACGCAGGTCTAAAGGGCTTCGGTGTTGCTGGTCAGGGTGCTTACCCAATGCCTTCATACGTGTTCATGGACACCGTATGGGACAAGATCGGTCGCGCAGAGGCTGCTCTAATCTCGGGCAACTACACCGGTTCAGCTACCGCCTTCCTACAGAAGGCAGTTGCAGCCGCTCAGTCGCTAATCGACGGCAAGTAATAAAACACTCTGAGTCAGGCTTGGGTTTCGAAATTCGTTACCCAAGCCTGACTTAGGTTTTTCTCAGCAACAAACACTCCATCTAGGCTTTGCAGTAAGGGACCATTGATGTCAGAACTTTCAACCAAAGAGGCCAAAAAGGCCTTGCGTTTGCGAAACAAGCAAATCAGCAAACTTTATGACGGTGGAGTACCAAGCCTTCGCGGCACAATCATCAAGATCATTCTTCTGGCACTAGTCGACGCAGCATCGCTGTTCGTCGCATCGCTGTTGTTCCTAAAAGAACAGTGGCTAGGCGTAGCACTCCTTTTGGCCGTGACCCTGGTCATCAACTGGCTTTACCTTCGTCGAGGCGGCTTGCCTCCGAAGTACCTGACCCCAGGTGTTTTGTTCCTGTTGGTGTTTCAGGTCTACATCGTTTTCTACAGCGGCTTCATCGCTTTCACCAACTATGGCTCACTTCACAACGGTTCAATGGCTTCTGCCGTTGATGCAATTGAACAAAGTGCGGTCGTGCCGGTAGAAGGTGCACCTACTTACGACATCAAGTTGGTCAAGGGTGCCGACGGCAAAATCGAATTCTTGGCTACCGACTTCGATTCACTCAAGACCTACGTGGGTGGCACCGACTATAAGGACCACCCGTTCCACGAGGTCACCGCAGCCGATGGCGTAACCGTTGACGGCGACAAGCTTGCCACCGGCCTCAAGGGTTACACCCGCCTAAGCGATTCAGAGATTGCAGCCGCGGCAGGCACCATCTCAAACATCAAGATTCCTCTAGGTCCAGACATCCACAAGGATGGCTTCCTCAAGACTCCAGATGGCCTAACCGGTGAAGTAAATAAGTTTGACGCTGTTTATGACCCAAAGGCCGAAACCTTTACTCGTTTGAGTGACGGCGTGGTCTTCAAGGCCGACCAGAGCAAGGGTTACTTCGTCGCTCCTAATGGCGAACAGCTCGAAATCGGTTGGCAGGTAATGGTCGGCTGGGATA
>Ga0213920_1000729_pt1 | contig 21886 bp, 17 predicted proteins | sample McNCre1117MG_FD_161054 | JGI IMG/M metagenome (GOLD analysis project Ga0213920, IMG submission 161054) | Freshwater microbial communities from McNutts Creek, Athens, Georgia, United States - 11-17 MG | ecosystem: Environmental > Aquatic > Freshwater > Creek | place: USA: Georgia | collected...
TAGCGTCATTTAGAGATCTAGCTGAGTAGTTACGCCTTAGGGCTACTCGGGACTTAAACTCAGGCTGGGCCCGTCGGTTTGGTTGCTTCATGCTGTGACCGGGGCCGAGTAAAACTTTAGTGAAGCTACGCACGTAGAAGTACACGAATCTAAGCTTTGGACGGGGGTTCAATTCCCCCCATCTCCACTTTTATCAGACGAATAGACCCGCCTCAAAGGTGGGTCTATTCGTTTAACCACTGGCGTGAATGCTCCTGTAACTAAGGTGTAGCGCTCTGGGATGGATTTGGAGTTTCGCTCGGCGTCGGCGTCGGCGTCGGCGTCGGCGTCGGCGTCGGTGGTGGCGTTGGTGATGTATCTGGCGGCATCATCGGGCTCAGCGCCTTCGACATCAAGGGAGTTAGCCAGACAGCCGCGTAACCGGTTATGTGGTGGCCATCGCGGTACAGCAGAATGTTGCCCGCCGTTGGTGGGCAGATAGTTGGCGTGCACAACCAGGAATGAACATCGATGTATGAAACGTTAGGTATTGAGGTGAGGCCTGAGAGTGCATCCACAACAGCCGCGGAATAAACTCGGTCAGCTTTTGCGGTGCAGGAGCGATACCGGTGGGGCTTGGCCCGCAGGCACTCTGGCGCCTTGGTGCCAATTCTTGGTGTATCGCCGATGATCACCAGCCTGCCTGTGGAGGCAGTGAGTTCTGTTAACCGTTCGACCACATTCGTTATTGCTGGTCGAATGACGTTTTGGTACGAAGCGACGATGACCACGTCGGGGTGTGTTGCCTGAATTTGGCTCAACCAGTAGTCGTTCATACCAGCGCACTCGGGATAGTAGGCCGCAGTGTCGTTTGGCGTCATCGGATCGCAACTGGACTTGATTCGCACTATGAGTTTGTAGTAGTTGGCGGCGGCAATTGCATCGATGGCATAGAACCATTGCACCGCGTGGCTGTCTCCAATGAGCCAGGCGGTCTTAGTGCCGCTTGGGTCTCCGAAGAGGCAGCCATCGGGGCGCACTGTGACTGCGCCTAGTTCCTGACAGCCCTGGGCGGTAGCTTGTGACACGTCTCGGGCGTGGTCGAGGCTCGGATACAGGACTTTTGGGGTGTCTTTGAGTTTGGTTGATTTTGCAAGCGCCTTTTGCACCTGTTTCACCGTCAAGGCCTTTGGCGCTCCCTCGGGAAGCGTTGGCGCTATCAATTCGGTACCGATGATGGATGCCAAAGCAGGGGTTGCCGTGGCCAAGAGAAGCGCAAAAATTGCAATGCCGCGTAGCGAAATAGCGCGAAACTTTGACATGAATCCCCATCGGCGTGCACCTAGATAACTTCAGTTTAGTTATTTCGCTATCTTCGCTAGGCGGGGTTCCGTGGCACGCGGGCATCAGGGTAGTTTTGGGCTATGAGAAAAGTTGAGTGCACACTTGAGCGACACGGTGAGGCGATCCTCACCATCCTGAACGACGCCATCGTGAATTCAACCGCGCTGTACGACTACCTGCCCCGCAACATCAATAACATGGAGGCCTGGTTCGAGGCCAAAACCTCAGGTCGCTTCCCGGTGATTGGGTTCGAGTCGGATTCGGGTGAGCTCCTCGGCTTTGCCACCTATGGCACGTTTCGGGCTTATCCCGCCTACAAGTACACGATTGAGCACTCAATCTATGTGGCACCTCAGCACCGCGGCCAGGGCATTGGACAGCAGTTGTTGGCAGAGATTGTGAGCGCCGCCAACGATGCGGGTATGCACGCCATCATTGGAGCCATTGACGCAGATAACGAAGCGAGCATAGCCCTGCACAAGAAGTCTGGTTTCAAGCTGGTGGGAATGCTGCCTGAAGTTGGCTTTAAGTTTGGCCGCTGGCTAGATCTAGTCTTCTACCAACTAACTCTGTCTGGGCCTGCCAATCCCAGCGACGGCTAGAGCCGATTTGAGAGAATTGATTCATGCAGCAACCACCCGAGGTATTGGACTGGTGGGTTTCCTACGGCAACCTCATCTTTGAGTCGCTTGGCATTTTCGCCTTCGCGGTGTCTGGCCTGCTCGAGGCCGCGCGCAAGAAGCTCGACCTAGTTGGTATGTCCATGGTCACGGCCATGGCTGCATTCGGCGGCGGTACGCTCCGAGACATCCTGCTTGATCGCCGCCCATTCTTCTGGGTGAAGTACGACTACTGGGTTTACATCATCATCGTTATGAGTTTCCTGGCGCTGCTGTTCCTTCGCCGCAGCCACATGGCACTAACCGAGCGCGTCGTGCAGTGGCCGGACGCCATCGGCCTTGGCATTTTCGCTGCCGGGGGCACCCAGATTGCATTGGAGATGAACCAGCCCCCAATCATCGCCGTGCTGATGGGAACCTTTACGGCAATTGTCGGGGGAGTGGCCCGCGACGTAGCGGTGCGCGAGGTTCCCCAGGTGTTTGTGGATCACAGGCCTTACGCCGTGGTGGCCTTCACCGGTGGTTGGATTGTGGTGCTTGGCGATGCCTTCGATTGGCCGCACGCTGTGTCGCTATGGGCCGCGGCGCTCTTCATCATAGTTTTGCGGGCGCTGGCGGTCTGGAGAAACTGGCGCCTACCAACCTGGCGGCACTAACTCGTATTTGAAAGAAGCCTGTTAGCAGTCGCAGAGCTGGGCGACGCGCTGTGGCGTTACGTTTAGCATCACGGCGATGTCGCGCATGGTCAGGCCCTGTTCGCGGGCGCGGCGCACAACGTCGCGGATCTCGGCCGAAGCTTCTTCCTGCATCTTGTTGGCCTCTGCCATCTTGGACTGAGCCTTCTCGATGTCGCAGACGATTCCCGGCATGACAGCCTCGAGGGTTACCACGATGTCGCAGATGGACTCGCCCAGCTGCTTGGATGCGAGGGCCTTGATTAGCTCCTCTGCCTTGTCCAGGCGCTTGGCGGTGGTGGTGAAGTTGTCCAGTTCGGGGCAGGTGACAACCCAGGCGTCACCCTGACGCTCTGCGTGGGCCTTGATGTCCATGGTCTGCCTTTCCGGAACTTTTCAAAGATTCTAAAGGTAAAACTTTTAGTAAAGCCCCACTTGACAAAACTTGTAAAGGGGTGCTTTACTAACAACTGTAAACGGAAATCGTCCCTATTACAAGACAAAACTTCACCGAAAGGTTTCAAAATGCAGATCGCAGCCGTTGTAGTTGCCTGGGCACTCACCGCATTTCTCGCGCTCGCCTACTTCAAGGCCGGCAAGTTCAAGCTGACCGCGCCTATGTCCACCCTTGCCGAGGCAGGAATGGGATGGACCGCTAAGGCTGGCGAGGGCGTCACCCGAACCATCGCTGCACTCGAGTTAGCCGGTGCGGCCGGCATCATCCTTGCGCCTCTTGCCGCCGAGTTTGTTGGCCTCAGCTGGGCACAGCCCTTCGGTGTCGCAGCTGCGGCCGGTCTGACCCTTGTGATGGTTGTGGCTATTGCTATGCACATCGCCCGCGGCGAGTTCAAGTACACCTACAAGATCAACCTGGCCCTGTTCGCAGCCGCTGCGGTTCTCACCGTTCTGCTTGCAGTTTACGGTGGCAAACTGATCTAGTCGTAGGTTCTGATTTCGGCCCTTCTCGCCACTCTCTCGAGCGTGGTGAGGAGGGCCGGCGCAGTTAACAGCACCAGGGTGAGAGTGGTAACGGCTCGCCCCGCGTCCCAGAATAATCCGCCTGTGGCCAGTTCAAACTGCAGGAAGCGCCAGAGGTTCTCAAGCATCGGTGCCCCCGGTTGGTAGCTGATAGAGGTTCCGTTACCCAGCAGGTACGGCCAGTTCCACATGGTCATCAGTGCGCCGTATGCAAACGAGCCAGTTACCGCGGCGGCGCCAAGGATCGTTGCCCGCAACCAAGGTGAGCGGGCCTTGGGAAGCAAGCCGGCTCCAAAACCAAGAAGGCCGGCCGCCATCATCTGAAACGGCAGCCAGGGGCCAACGCCACCAGTTAGCACCGCCGAAACTAGCAGAGAACCAGTGCCCATGAGGTAGCCGAAGCTGGATCCCAGCCCGTAGCCAGCGATGAGGATTAGGAAGAACACGGTCTCGATTCCGGCGGTTCCAGCCCCCAGCATTCGAACCACTGAGTTGAGGGCGATTAGTACGCCGAGCACCGCTATCTGCCTTGAATTCAGCTGGCCGCTTGCCAGCTCGGCAATGACGATTGCGAGCAGGGCCGGCATGAGCAACAGAAAGACCGTCTGTGCCAGAAACTGCTGCTGTGCGCTCTCCACGGAAACAAATAACGGCCAGGTGAACATCGCCAGTGAAATGATGGCCACCACGCCCACTACGGCTTTGGATGTGAATCTCATGGAGTCACCTCCGAGACGGTTGCAACCCTGTGCGTTACCTGCCAAATCTGAGGGGCGTGTTCGGCAAGAGTGGAAAGTACCTCGACTGCGGGCCCCGGCTGCGAGAGGGTTCCGCTGGAAATTAGGGTGCAGGTATCGGCCACGATTGCGAGAAACTCAACGTCGTGCGATGCGATAAGGATGGCCTTACCCTCCTCGCGAAGTAGCGCGAGCTGCTCGCCTAGCCGCCACTTGGCTACATAATCCAGCCCCCGGGTTGGTTCATCCAGCAGCAAAACCCCTGCGCCTTTTGCGAGCTGCATGGCAATCACGAGGGAAAGCTGCTGTCCTGAAGAGAGGTCGCGCGGGTGACGTTTGGGATCTATTCGGCCAGCCAACTGCGCCAGTAGTTTTCCCGTGGTGCCTGGCCGGGCTCCAGCGAAGGTATCGGAATCGGCAAGCTCAGCGCCAACAGATGCCAGCATCAGGAGGTCGCTTGCGTTCTGCGGAACCATAGCCAAGCGGGAAAGGCGCTCCGCCGGTTTCAGGCTCGAGGGCGATACGCCATCGCTGAATGCCACCGATCCGCTGTGGCGCTGTTCGCCCGCGAGTGTCCAAAGGATGCTCGACTTACCGGATCCGTTAGGGCCTACGAGCGAAGAGATTATTCCGGCGCTGAGTGAAAGGCTTGCCTCTCGCACCGCAACCTTGGTGCCATAGGTGACGCCAATTCCCTGCGCGGTCAGGACAATCTCACCCGGGGTGGTGGGTTGGCGCGGATGCGTCTGACCCGGTTTCTCCTGCCAACGCGCGGCCGCCTGCGAAACGGAAAGTGGCAGTGGCTCCCAACCGAGTTTTTGCCCGAGTTCAACCACAGGAGGAACCATGCGGTTGTTGCGGAGTATTTGATCAAAACCGCTGGTTGCCCGAACTTTGGATGCCGTGCCATCGCCGTGAACCACAGTGAGGGAGTCAACAACGCCCAGCAGTCGCTCGATTCGATGCTCGGCCATAATCACGGTGATTCCCTGTGCGGTGAGCTTGCGGAGGAGGCTAACGAGGCTCGCTGCAGATGCCGTGTCGAGCGCGCTAGTGGGTTCGTCCAAAATGAGAATCTGCTGGCCACCGGCGATGGCGGCGCCTATTGCTACCCGCTGCTGTTCGCCACCGCTTAGGGATTCCAAGTTTGAATCAAGTAGGTGGTCGAGGTTCAAGATGTTAGCCACGTATTTGATTCGGTCCAACATGGTCTCCGGAGCAATTCCAAGTTGTTCCATGCCAAACGCCAATTCTTCACGCACTGTGTCGCTTACAAACGAGCCCTCCGGCTGTTGGTTTACAAAGCCAACCCTGCTGGCAAAATCATGAGGTTGACCACCCGCAAACTCGCGACCATCAATTTGGATTGATCCCGAGATTCGGCCACCGGTGAAATGCGGCGCCAGGCCAATCAGCAGCTTCAGAAATGTGCTTTTCCCGCTGCCAGTTGGGCCTGCTACGAGCGCAAACTCCCCAGAGGCGTAGTCGAGGTTTAGCCTCCGAAGCGCTTCGCTCTCGGCACCAGAGAATGTGAAAGAAACGTCGGTGAGCTTGATCATGCCAACCACCGTAAGACCAGGTTGGATGGCAGTTGCGCAGCCGCAACGGCAACGAGCGCGAGAACGGCTGCAACTCGCACCAGGTGGTCGCGCGCGGTTTTTGGTTGCAGGATGAGCCGAGTTCTAACCTGATGTAGATTGGCCAAATGCATCGATGCAGAGATGGAGCCAAGGGACATTGCAACGAGGGTAACGGGAATCCAGACGGCTGTTTGACCCGCAAGCAGCAGGTAGGTTGCCACTGCCATCATGAGTAGAGCCAGGGCAATCGCTGCGCGGGATGCAGCCAGTGCGCCCGGCTTTTGACGCCCGGTGCGACCGAAACCACGGGCATCCATCGATGCAGCTAGATCCAGTGACCTATTTATGGCGTCTTCGATGACCGGAACCACCAGTCCACCAAAACTGCGGAGCCCCGAGGCAGAGCCTCGCAGGGCGCGAGCCCTACGCACCCGGAACAGGCTCGTGATGATCTGGGGAGCGAGGTTTAGTGCCACCGCTGCCGCAGTAGCAAACTCGTAAAGCGCGGTTGGTGCCGCGCGCAACAGCTTTCGGGGATTTGCCACCGCGTTTGCCATGGCCACCGCGAGGATGATTGCCGCCAGATGCAGCCCATCGATGGCCGCGCGACCCAGGCTAAACCAACTGACCGGCCCGAGGTAATAGAAGTTCATTTGCCCAACCTGAACGGCTAGGGCTGGAAGGTTTAGAGCCACATCGCCGAGCGTTGGCGAGTTGAAAATTATTCTGAAAACAAGCCTCAGCAGCAACACGAGTAGAGCCATTACGCCGTAAATTCTCAACGTGGCCAGCCCTCGATCGGGTTTTGCAAAAGCCAGAATCAGAATCACTGAAACTGCGATTACCAGCCCAAGCAGCAGTGCGTTGTGGCTGAGACTGGCGCTGAGTGCCAGGCAGACGCCGAGAATCCACCAGGTGCTCGCAGTAACCGCCGCGGAGCGATCTTTCAGGTCTAGTAGATGCACGCTATTGGCTCTGGCTTGACTCGCGGCACTCGGTCGTTGGGGCCGTCGTTTGGCGTCACGAAACGCCAGCCTTCCCAGCTACCACAGCTCGGGTGGGTCATCTCGGCGCCCTGCATTCTGAAACGCCAGGTTTCATGGATTGCAGACTGCGTGTCTGACGAAAAATACACCCAGGTTCCCTCGGCTTCGGTGGGAGTTGAATCGCAGGTTTGACTCGCCTCCGATGGATAACCCGCCACCCGGCACACGAATCCCGTGGGGTACTGGGTTGTTCCAGCAACTGGAATCCCGGTTGCTTCAAAGAGACGCCAGCCGGTGTCGGTCTTGGACTGGCCAAACCCCAATGCGCACCGGACCAGGGTGGGCTTATTCGATTCCGGACCGAAGTCAACCACGATCGTGGTGCCAACGCCGGGAACCCGGCACGCGCCAGAGCGAAACTCCGGCTGCGGAGCCGAGGTCTGCGGCTGTTGAAGCGTTACCTTTACGCCAACCACCGAGAGCAACCAGGGTAGGGCGGCGCCGGCTGCAACTAGCAGCACCAGCCCAGCCAGGGTTGCCCTCAGTAGTTTGCGGTTCATGTTTTTATCCTGCTACTTGATTAGCGCTACGTAGCTGCTGCCCAGCAGTGCCAGCGCACCCTGTGCGGTTGCGTACACATCGCCGGCTCCGGCCGACCATGGCGAGGCAATGCCTCCATCTGGTGCAAGCTGGGAACGAATCCAGGCGGTCACAGCGGAGTTTGGCTTGCCAGCAGCGTTGAGCCCCATCGCGGCGTATTCAGTGCCGTTGATGTTGGCGTCGCCGTAAGCCTCGTAGTGATTTCCGCCCACCAGCGAGCCGTTTAGGTACGCAACAGCCTTGGCGCTTGCCGCTGTGATTTGCTTTTTGAACGCCGGGCTAATGGCGGTTGCCTTCACGGCAGCCAGTGCCTGAAGGACAATGCCCGTTCCGTCTGGCGAGGAGGTGCCAAGGGTGTAGCCATCATCCCAGCCGCCGTCAGCTATCTGAAGGCGAAGCATTGCGCGAGAGAGCGACACGGCCTGCTTGTCAAAGCCATTAGCAACCAGTCCCATCACAAGCCAGGCGCGGTCATAGGTGTTTGCGCCAGTATCGGTGCCGAAGTCGCCGTTGCGAAGCTGCTTCGAGATCGCCTTAGTGAGAATGGCCTTGCGATTGGTTAGGTTTCGCTTGGTGAAAATGGCGCTTGCGAAAGCCCACTTGCCGGCGATTCCAAGCTTCAGACTCGAGTCCTTGAAAAGGTAGCCGCTGCTGCTTGACGTGGTTCCGCTCACGTTTGGTGAGGTGAGCAGATACCCAATTGGGCCAGCCAGCTGAGCGTTGCTCTCGCCAAGCGCCTTGCGCTGAAGCAATGCTTCGATGGAGAACCCGTAGTCGGGCACTCCTGGAGTGAAACCCGAGACGAACTGACCGTCCGTGAAGGAGTTCTGCAGGAAGGTGTCCGTGCTCGCGTAGCTGGTGGCTGCGCTGGCAGGGGATTGAATGGACAGGGTAGCGACCACCGCTAGTGCGGCAGCCGAGATGGTTGCGATGAAACGCGACCCAGATTTTGCTTGGAACATTTCCAAACCTTTCGCATAAAGCGTCTGAGTGCGAAGGCGGTACCCAAAATGCGAAACCCGGTGGCTAATGCCGACCGGGTATCAGATAGTGACTATCCGACTCCACCCGTAGACCTCGACGGTTGTTAATAGGAGTCAATTGCAACTCTTGGGCATTCCGACTGGCCGACTTGTTAAATCAGCTTCACGGTTGCGGGTCAGTGCCGGATTTTCACCGGCTTTCCCCAACAGAGGCAAAGGCATCTTGCGATGCACTTCAACTCTATCTGCTTTGGCGCCTAAGGCAACCTCAAGTTGCCTGCGGTAACCTTAGAATCTGCCTTGATTCTTGGGAGAGCATTGAAGAAGTCGCTTGCAATACTCGCTGTTGTTGCCGTCGCAGCGCTGTCGCTCACGGGCTGTGCAATGGCGGAAACATCACAGTCTGCTGCGGGCATTCAGAAGGGAACAAGCCTCGTTATTGGCGAGCCGGGCCTTCTCACCAACATCAACGCTGGGGTTTATTCCACGCCGCTTTCAGAGGTTGCCTCCTCAGACCTCGCCCTCCTAACGCTTCCATCCTTCTACTACAAAGATGCCTCCGGCGCCCTTGTGGCCAACACCGCCTTTGGCGCAGTGAAGCGCGATGCCGCCTCCGGCAACGTCACTTACACTCTCAGCGGCAAGGCCAGATGGAACGATGGTGAGCTGGTATCGCCTGCCGACCTGGCGCTAAGTTACCTAGCGGCAACCAACCGCGACCAGCCCGGCTTCCAGAGCTCGCTGGCGCAAACCTCGCTCTCGCTGGCAGACAAGATCACGGTGACCAAGTCCGGTGTGGTCATTCACTACTCCCAGCCCGTTCCTAACTGGCAGACCGCCCTCGTGCTAACCGCTCCCGCGCACCTCGTGGGAGCCAAGGCGCTCGGCGGAAGCTCATCGGTTGCTGATTCAACCCAGGCGATCATCGATGCAGCCACTGGTGTAAGCGACTCTCACCTGACCGACATTGAGGTTGCCTTTGCCAGCGGGTTCGTGACTAACTCAACGGACCTTGCGGCGGACGTAAAGGCCTCCAAGCTTTACAGCGCGGGCGCCTACAGCATTCAGTCGCTGAGTGCATCGCGGGCCGTGCTGAATGCTAACCCTTCGTTCAACGCTGGCCCACTTGGCAGCGCCGAAACCATCACACTCAACTTCTACTCGGGCCCAGACCAGCTGAATGCAGCCATCTCGGCCAAGCAGGTTGACCTGGCAAAGCCGGTGGCTTCAACCATGTCCACGCTGGCACAGGCCAAGACGCTGGCCTCAAAGGCCGGTTTCACCACTCTGGTGGCCGACTCGGGAGCTAACGAGGTCATCCTCGTGAACCATGCCTCGGGCTCCTCGTTTGACTCCAAGACCTGGGGCGCGGGAAGCGCAAAGCTTGCAACCGCAGAGAAGATGCTGTTCCAGTTCCTGCCGCGCGCCGGTCTCCGGGCCACCTTCGCCAGCGATGGCAGCGTAGCTCCAACCGATTCGCTGGTGTTCTCCACAGGCGACAATAACTACACGGCATCAGTGAATGCGAACGGAACCTCCGCCTTTGCCTTCCAGAGCGCTGAGCTAACGGCGGAAGAGTGGCAGGCCGCCAAGTTTGACCGAACCATCCCGCTGCGGGTGCTATTTGACGCCAACTCCGCCCGCGGTCAGCTGGAGTACACGCGCCTCGCCAACCTTGGAAAGCTCGGCGGCTTTGACGTTCAGAACGTTTCGACGGACACCCCGGCATCGGTGCTTGCAACCGGACAGTGGGACATCTACATCGCAGACCTGCCAAGGCTCTCTGCCGCCAACGATGGGTTGGCAACCGCGGTGGGTGTGCTTGGCGGATTCCAGGATGCCAAGGTAACTGCGCTGGTAGCCAAGGCTGCGGCCAACGTTGCCCTCGCACCAAAGGATCAGGCCGCATTGGACAAGCTGCTGGTTGCCGGATACTACGGTTTGCCGCTGTTCCAGCTTGACTCGCTGCTGGTTTCCAGCGCCAAATTGGCCAAGAACACCCTCAACGCCTCGAATTCATCTGTTGTTTGGGGCTTTTCAAACTGGCTGGTTTCGGCCAAGGGCAAGTAAACTTAGAAGAGTCTGGGTAGGCGCAGTTGCCGCCTCGGCCCACTTTTCTATTCCAATCTCGCGAGCTACTGATTACGCTTGCGCCCGTAAGGACAAACTATGGCTCTGGTATCCAGAGATGACATTCGCAACGTTGCTATCGTTGCCCACGTAGACCACGGCAAGACCACGCTGGTTGACGCCATGCTCCGACAGACCAACTCCTTCGATTCGCACGCCGCCGTAGGCGAGCGCGTCATGGACTCCGGCGACCTCGAGCGCGAGAAGGGTATTACCATCCTCGCCAAGAACACCGCAGTTGCATACGCCGGCCCCGCAGCTGCCGGCAAGACCATCACCATCAACGTGATTGACACCCCTGGACACGCCGACTTCGGCGGCGAGGTTGAGCGCGGTCTCTCGATGGTCGACGGCGTTGTTCTTCTTGTCGATGCCTCTGAGGGTCCGCTTCCACAGACCCGTTTCGTACTCCGCAAGGCGCTTGAGGCGAACCTGCCGGTTATCCTGCTGGTCAACAAGACCGACCGCCCGGATGCCCGCATCGATGAGGTTGTTGAAGAGAGCCATGACTTGCTTCTCGGCCTTGCATCCGACCTGGCTGACGACGTGCCAGACCTGGACATCGATGCAATTCTCGAGCTGCCTGTCATTTACGCCTCGGGTCGCGCCGGTCGCGCCAGCCTGAACAAGCCAGCCGACGGCACGCTGCCCGACTCCGAGAACCTCGAGCCACTGTTCGAGGCAATCCTCAAGCACATTCCGGCACCAACCTACGACGACACCCACCCGCTGCAGGCGCACGTGACCAACCTGGACGCATCGCCGTTCCTTGGCCGTCTCGCACTGCTGCGCATCTTCAACGGAACCATCCGCAAGGGTCAGCAGGTTGCCTGGGTTCGCCAGGATGGCACCACCAAGAACGTGAAGATCACTGAGCTCCTCGCCACCAAGGCTCTGGAGCGCTTCCCAACCGACGAGGCCCGCCCGGGCGACATCGTTGCCGTTGCTGGTATCGAGGACATCACCATCGGTGAGACCCTGGCCGATCCAGACGACGTACGCCCGCTGCCGATGATCAAGGTTGACGACCCTGCCATCTCGATGACGATCGGTATCAACACCTCGCCTATGGCTGGTCGCGTAAAGGGCGCCAAGGTCACCGCGCGCCTCGTTAAGGATCGCCTGGACCGCGAGCTCATCGGTAACGTGTCCATCAAGGTTTTGCCAACCGAGCGTCCAGACGCCTGGGAAGTTCAGGGCCGTGGCGAGCTAGCCCTCGCCATTCTGGTGGAGCAGATGCGCCGCGAAGGCTACGAGCTCACCGTTGGTAAGCCACAGGTAGTTACCAAGCGAGTGGACGGCAAGGTTCACGAGCCTGTTGAAGACCTCACCGTTGACGTTCCAGAAGAGTTCCTCGGCGCAATCACCCAGCTGATGGCCGCACGCAAGGGTCGCATGTCCAACATGTCCAACCACGGCACCGGCTGGGTTCGCATGGAGTTCCGCATTCCTTCCCGTGGCCTCATCGGTTTCCGCACCGAGTTCCTAACCACCACCAAGGGAACCGGCATCGCCAACGCCATTTCGGCTGGCTACGAGCCTTGGGCCGGCGAGATCGTTACTCGAAGCTCGGGTTCGATGGTTGCAGACCGCGCAGGTGTTGCAACGCCGTTCGCAATGATCGCGCTTCAGGAGCGCGGCTCCTTCTTCGTTCAGCCAACCGAAGAGGTCTACGGCGGAATGGTTGTGGGTGAGAACTCGCGCGCCGACGACATGGAAGTGAACATCACCAAGGAGAAGAAGCTCACCAACATGCGTGCGTCTTCTTCCGATGAGTTCCAGGCCCTCACCCCTCCTCGTCAGCTTTCGCTGGAGGAGTGCCTCGAGTTCGCTCGCGAAGACGAGTGCGTTGAGGTCACCCCTGAAGCAGTGCGAATCCGCAAGGTTGAGCTAGACGCCAACCTGCGCGCCCGCGCAGCCTCGGCTCGCAAGCGAGCAAACGAGAACTAAACCCTCTGAGTTAAGCCAAAACCCGCCGCGGGAGACTTGCGGCGGGTTTTGTTTTTCCTGTAGCCGCGATTGCGGCCCCCTCTACAGGCTTTAGTCGAGCGCCTTCAGCCAGCCGCTGAATCGGTCGAGTCGAATTGCTGCCCAGACAATTAGTCCGGAGATCACGAGTAGAACCGGGAACAGGTAACCGCCGTTGCTCCATGCGTATGGAATAACCGACACCACCACGGTGAACAGACCCGGATAGAACATGCCCGCCACGCGTCGCATGGCTCCAACCACAAGGAACAATGCACCCGCACCCATGAGGACTGCAAATCGGATCCAGTCCTCTGCAGTTAGGGTTCTGTGCACGGCGTTCATGGCATCGATGAATGTCATGGAAAGCGAGATTACAACCGGGATTCCCCAGATGACCAGGCTCGGGAGCGAGATGTGCGTGTTCTTGCGGAAGATGTAAACCAGTGCGTACACGGTCACGGCAACCAGGAGCGCGCGAGTCTCGTTGGTAATGCTTGGACTGGTGCTGATTTCAGCGATGCGGAACCAGATGCCCGGAACCAGCGCCACCATCAGCGATGTTGTGGTTGCCGTGGTGATGCCGCGGTTTCCAATCCGCAGTCCCAGGAGTACGCCAGCGATGCTGAGCACGCTCACCGCAATGAATCTTGCGATGTCTGATGTGGACTGGTGATTGAAGGACACCGCCGAGGTTGCGATTGTGTAGCAGGCCGATGGCACCAGCACGATGCCAAGGGGAATTGCCCAGCGAATCAAGGTGCCGCCGAAACGCGTGAGCTTTGCCTCCTGCACGAACGTTGCCAGCGCAGTGACTATCGCGAGGATCGCGGTGGCAAACTCCAGTTCGAAGCCACTCGGGCGAACCGCGCTTCCAAAGGCGATATCTGCATCGAGGGCGAGAGCGACTCCGGCGCCATAGATTGCAAAAATCGCGAGCCTAGAACTGTAGGTCCAGCCGTACCAAGCCAGAATGGCGGTGCTTGCAGCGAGGTAAACGAACACGGTGGAATTGCTATCGGTCTGCGCTGCCGATACCAGTCCGAAGCCCCAGTTGATGGCTGCAGCCGCCATCAGAGAGCCACGGATGTTGGTTAGGTAGTCCCAGAGCGAACTGTGTGAAAGCCTTAGGTAGGCAACCGTGAGGATTAGTCCAAGCGCAGCATCGATGACGAGCGCAATCGTAGAGACTGAACCCGAAGCACGCGCATACGAGAAGCCGATGACATAGCCAACCACCGTCGTCGAAGGAAGAACATAGGCCCAGAAGGCGGGAATCTGCCTACCCTCTTCGCGGCGAGCGAGGCGGGTGCTGAGGACAAAGGCGGCCACCGATACCAACGACTGTGGCGAGCTGAGGCCAATGTGCCAGAGGTTTGCCAGTTGTTGAACTCCTAGCCAGGCTGCGGTCATCACCGGGATGAAACCAGTGAGTGCCGTGAGCTGGCGCTTGGCGAAGTAGGACTCGGTTAGGAACAGTGCTCCCAGTAGCGCGAGCATCGCAATCCAGGTGGATGGTGTCTCCAGGTGAGGGTGTGCAGAGGTGGCAATCAGCAGAAAACCGTAGCCCCAGGCCGCGAGCACCTCGCCGAAGTACTTGATTCCGGCGCTCTTCCTGAGGTGGCGCCAGAGCAGTGCAACGGTTGATGCGGCGGTGAGGGCAAGGGTGGTTACGTACCAGTCCGGGTTTGGGTCAACCGAGAGCTGTCGGCCATCGAAGGTAGCAAGCATGAAGCCAAGCTGCGGCATGGCCAGCATGAGGGTTCCTGCCAGCGTGGTGGTCCTTATAGACCATCCCAGATTTATTCCGGCGAAGCGTTTCAGAGCCCAGTCCGAGGCGTAGGCGAGCCCCATGGCGCCAAACGCGAGGAGCGGACCAGAACCAAAGGTAGTTGGAAGGTTCAGGTAGGCAAATGTAACCATGAGCACTAGCTCTGCCTTGGTGGCAAAGTAGACAACCGTGTCCGCGGCAACACCCAGCGGATTGCGGCGGGCAACAAGGATGGCAGCGATTGCGATGGCGGTGACAATCAACACTCGAGCGATTGTTCCCTCCTCACCAATCGTGGCGAATGCGGCAATCTCGCTCATGGCGAGCGTCAGCCAGCCGGTGTTGACTGCGCCGATGGTGAGGCCCGGCACGGCTGCTATTGCTCGAGAGTTGCTGAAGATAAGAGCGAGTGCGCCGATTGTAACGAGGGTGAGTGAGTCAACCCATACCAGCCAGTCTCCCGGACGGTGTCCAACGTTCACGAGCACGCCGTGAACCAAACTGAAGCCACCGAAGAGAACGGGGGTTAGCCTGCCTAGCGACTCTGCGATAACCGGCAGGCGCTTAGCGTAGGAGGCGTATACGCCAAAGTAAGAGACTACGAAAACGCCGATTCCAATCGCGAACGGTAGCGTGTTCTTGCCATCGCCAACCAGGTGCTGAACCGTGTAGTCGAGCACAACCGAAAGTGCGAACGTCAGCACGATGCCAAAAATGCCATAGGACGACACCCTGCGAAGGGTAGCGAAACAAACAACCGTCACGGTGGTGAGCAAAACTGCTATTGAGTAGGTTTCCGGCAGGTGGCTTGGGGTTGGGGTTCCGAGAAGCGGGATCAGGAGAGCTAAGGCCAAGTAGGGAGCGGTGCCAACCTTCACGCTGGCAAAGAGTGGGTTTTCATTCGACATCTTCGCGGTTGAGGCAAACCGCAGTGCGCTAATTCCCAGTGCGGTTGCGATCATCGGCAGGGCCAAATAGGAGTCCGGACTCTTCCAGGCGCTCGCCGAGTTAGCAATGGCGATAAAGCTTGAGGTAACAACGGCGAGATGTGAAAGTGTTCCGACGAGAGGCAGGTTGACGGCGGCTTCGATTCCCTGACGACTGTTCACCAGCTGGTTTGCCAGCGTGATCAGCGTCACAACTACCGCTGCTGTGAGTAGGAGGCCTGAAGCCTGCCACAGATCCGGGCCCATGCCGTTTCCAGTTGCCGAAGCCACCGGGATGAGCATGGCGCAGAGACCGGCCAGAACAATGATGGTGAATTGGTTCTTGGGAGTGGCCGAGATGAACCTGAAGGCCAGCCAGAAAGCAGCCGTAGCGGCGAATGTAATTGAGTATGTTGCGCTGAAATTGTTTGCATTCGGAGCCAAGATTGGAGCCGCGAGCGCGAGTGCCACGTATGGCCAGACAGCCCACTCGGTGCTTGCGCCAATTCCTGAACCTACCGGGGATCGGTTTGTGGCAAATCGGATTGCAGCTGCAAGGAGTGCGCCGCCAACCAATAAGAGCACAGCGAAGCTCGATTGCTGGGTCCAGGTATGGGCAAGCTGAGTCAGGTTGACGAACGTTACCCCTGCAACCAGGACGTGGCTCAGGACCGAGAATATGGCCGCGGTTGGCACCAAGTTAAGGTCGTGACGCTTGTTGGTCCAGCCGTTTGCCAACGTGATGGCGGTAACCAGCAGAACGGCAGCGACTAGGCTTCCGGCAGAGGCAAGGAGGTCGGGAATCATTCCAGACCCGCTGGCTGGGATGACAACAAGAAGGGTTCCACTCAGTCCAGCCAGAGTCAGCACTGTTTGCTGATGCGAGGCTGACCCGTATGCGAGTCGAACTGCAAGCCAAACCAAAGCCATGACTGCTAGCTGAATGCTGAGGGTTCGGACACTGCTAACACTGTCGAGGAACATGCCAGGAGTCGAGGTGAACCAGACCAGCCAGGTTCCCCAGCCCGCGATTGTGGTTGCAAGCGCGGTGTCTCCAGAGTTGCGGATGGCCCCAACGTAGCGGGGGAGGAGCAGGAATGCGAGCGCGAGGGCGCTCGAGAGCACAACTCCCGCGTAACCGCCAAGATCACCGGCGAGCTTGCCTGCAACCATCGCGAGGTTCGCAAAGCCCAGAATCCATGCACCGCGCTGCAGGATGCGGTTTGGTTCGCCAGAAGTGGTGAATCGGTGTCCAATTCTGTCGATGACGACAGCCGCAACCAGCCAAAGAATGCCTGTGGTGAGGATTGGTGCCACAGGAAGTGGGCCGAATGCCCTAGCTCCCGCGAGCGAACCAAACAGCACCTGGGCGTAGCGCACCGTGAGCAGACCCGCGCTGACAATCATGGCCATCAGAACCGATTGGCGTGCAAACAGGCGCTCGCGAGTCATGTCCAACACCAGGTACTTTTCCTCGTCGGTTGGGTCCTCAAACTCAGGAATACTGAGGCGGAGCAAAGGTGCGCAGGCGCCAATCAGCAGGGTGAACACAGAGGCGCCAACTATGGTCCAGGCGAAGGATTCAGTCTGGGAAACGCCGGTGGCGGACAGTGAGCCAGGGATAAAGGCAAACACGGCGATGAGCATGGAGATACCCAAGCCGATTGGGCCCAGCGCGAACCATCCCGCGATCTTGAAGCGCCAGCCGAGGAAGAGTGAAAGCGCTGTAGTTCCCAGCGCGGAGAGCAGCAGGTAGGGACTGTGATATGCGTCGTTGAAGCCCGCGTCGTGCCAAGGCAGGTAAAGGTTTGCCAGCGCAAAAAGTCCGAGACCAACAATTGACGATGCCAGCGCGGTGAGGAAGTTGCCAAGGCCGCGGATTAGCTTGTGGGCGCGATAGCCGCCGTAACCCAGTGCTAGTGCGAAGGTGCCAACTACGGTGCTGCCGATGACCACATCCTTGACGTTTACGGCAAAGATTGAGATGCCAACCATCGCTAGCAGGCCGGCCGTTAGCAGCATGAGGGTGCGCGGAGAAAATGGCGCGCGCTTTGGGCGGTGCATCTTTGGTGTCGGCGGTTCCACAGGATCGGACGCTGGGGTCTCGGCGACGGTGATTGGAGCCGCTATTGGCGCGGCCTCGGTTGCGGCGGTGGCTGAAGCTACGGCTCTGGCCGAGGTTGGTTTCGAATCCACCGAGCCGGCTGTCTCCGCCTTTAGGGTCTCGTAGAGCTTGTCGTAGAGTTTGCGCTCGCGCTCAAAAGCGAAGTAGGCAGTGTCCGTTGCCTGCTTCTGAGTTATGAAGGCTCGTACGGTGTGAACGTAGTACTTGTTCCCGCATTGGCAGGTGACCCAGTTCTTGTACTCGAACTCGGACAACGCAATATCGTGGCCGCAAATGGGCGACTTAAAGAAACCATTTGTCATTGAATATCCCCCCAGACATCAAGTGGTTACCCAAACACTAGCAAATACTTTCCCGCCGCGGTATCTGCCGCCGGGCTGGTTATGCAGTTGTTACAGAAACCTGCTTCTTCTGGAATGCTCCGTGTGCCTGGGCAAAGAGGTATGCAACCGGCAGTACGTATGCCAGCCAGCCGATGGCCTGAAGAGTGGTTGGGGCGTTGTTGAAAGCGAATGCGCCGGCCAGAATCAGCTCCTGAACGCTTCCCTGAGGGAACACAGAAGACACGTCGTAGAAGTGACCGGTCAGGAATGGCAGCCATCCTAGCTCCTGGAATTCACCGATTGAGTAGCTGAACACTCCGGCCGCGATCACGATGAGGTAAACGCTGGTTGCCTTGAAAAATGTGCCCAAGTTGAAGCGCAGCGAGCCCTTGTACATGAAGTAACCCATGGCTGCCGCGGTGAGGATACCGAGGAATGCGCCTCCAAATACGTTTGGGCCACCTGTTGATTTGGCGGTGCTCCAAAGCAGAATGCTGGTCTCCACGCCCTCGCGGATGACGGCCAGGAACGCAACGGATGCTAGCGACCACGAGCTCTTGGTTACGGCGGCGTCCACCTTCGAGCGAAGGTTTGCTGCCATGGAGCGCGACTGCTTGGCCATCCAGAAAATCATCCAGGTAACGAACACCACGGCCAGCAGGGATGTGATTCCTGTGATGGTGATTTCGATCTGGTCTGAGACATTTGCTTCGATGCCGCTGAGCGCGAAACCAAGACCGAGGGCGATGACAATTGCGGCACCTGCGCCGGCGAGAATCTTTGAAACCTGCGCGCGCTCGCCGAGCTTCACAACGTATCCGATGAGGATGCTGATGATGATGGCGGCTTCGAGCCCCTCGCGGATTCCAATGAGGTAGGTTGCCAGCATTTCTTGCCCTTCTGTGTCCCTGTACTCGATTTTAGTTAGGTTAGCCTTACCTAACAAGTCTTGGTTGAAACAATTCGAAAAAACCTAAACTCATTTGTATCCTAACGATTTTTGGCGCCTAAATGGCGGCTTATTCATCGGGGGTGGCTGGGCTCGGCGGGTAAAGTGTTTCTATGGCAAAGCAGACCTTCAGCGCGCGTCGTGTGCTACTGGTGCACGCGCACCCGGACGACGAGAGCCTCTTCACGGGGCACGTGATCGCTGATGCCATGGACCGCGGGGCAGAGGTATTACTGCTCACTCTTACAAGGGGCGAGCGCGGCAAGGTGAAGCTAGCCGATCTAAAGTCGCTCGAGGGTCGCAACGCCCAGATGGGCGCCTTCCGCACCGCCGAGCTCATCAACGCGCTGGACCAGTTCAGCACTGAGACGGCCGCGGTGAAGCACGAGTTTGCCGGAACCCGCCACTATCTAGATTCGGGCGTTCGCCTCAACTCCTGGGGTAAGCCAACCAGAAAGCGCATTCTCGACGAGATGAGCCTGGTTGCAGTTGCCACCGCGGTGATCGCGGACGACATTCTCCAGGTGATGAACAGATTCAAACCAGATGCAGTAGTCACCTATAACTCCAAGGGCGGCTTTGGTCACCCCGACCACAAGAAGGCTTACGACGCCACAACGATGGCCATTCGCAAGTACGCCAAGACCAACAAGCCTCCGCAGTTCTGGACCATAGCCGAACCGGGCGAGCGCTTCGACGCCGCCATCGGTGGCCCTAAGACTGCCGCCCGTAAGAAGGCCGCGCTCTCGGCGCACGCCAGCCAGGTTCTCATCAACGATGAGACCTACTCCCTGGTTTCCGGCAAAGAGACTCGATTCGATGCACCTGAGCGCCTGCGCAAATCGAGCGTGAGCAGCTGGAACTCAATCAAGCCTTGGTTGCGCTCCCTGTGGGCGCTTCCGCTGGGCGTCTTCGTTGGCCTGATCGGCACGCTGCTGCACCACTCACGCACCACCGAGGGAGCACCCATCGGTTTGGCGCTGGCCCTTGTGCTAGTGGTTTCCGTTGCCCTCGCGCTTCGCATGTTGCGTCGAAGCCGCGGAGCCCTCTACCTGATGGCGATTGGCTTCATCTGGACTTTGCTCAACCGAAACCCGCAGCACCCGTGGAAGTGGGACATCGCAACTCGAGCCGATCTAACTTCGGCGTGGGTCAACTGGTCGCTTATCGCGCTGATTTTGATTCTGATCTTCCCGAGACTGCGCAAGGCCACCTGGAGCCGAGTCTCCTCAAGCCACCGCTAGGGGCAAAAACACCGAACGGGATAACCGTTTATTACGCGAAGCAAAGGTGCTCTGGCATAAAATTGAACCTAGTTTTTGAAGGGATAAACCGTGACCTACGTAATTGCGCTTCCATGCGTTGACGTCAAAGACCGTGCCTGCATTGAGGAGTGCCCGGTCGACTGCATCTACGAGGGTGACCGCATGCTTTACATCCACCCAGATGAGTGCGTTGACTGCGGTGCCTGCGAGCCGGTTTGCCCAGTTGAGGCCATCTACTACGAGGACGACCTGCCATCGCAGTGGAGCGACTACTACAAGGCCAACGTTGAGTTCTTCGAGACCATTGGTTCGCCTGGTGGCGCAGCCAAGGTCGGCGTTATCAACCACGACCACGCACTCATCACCGCACTGCCTCCGCAGGGCGAGTAACTAAACCGTGTTCGACCGCCTCCCCGAGTATCCCTGGCAGCAGCTAAAGCCGTTTTCGGCCCTCGCTGCCCAGCATCCGGGTGGGGCGGTTGAACTTTCTGTTGGGTCTCCGGTTGACCCAACGCCCCGCGTAATCCAAGAGGCATTCGTGGCTGCGGCCAACGCACCCGGCTATCCATCCACGGCCGGCTCGATCGAGCTTCGCGAGACCATCGCGGAGTGGTTTGCCCGCCGCCGTGCCGTTCCCGGCCTCACCGCCGATAACGTGATGCCAACCATCGGCTCCAAGGAGTTCATCTCATTCCTGCCCATGTATCTGGGTATGGGTGAGGGCGACGCCGTGGTTCAACCCAAGGCCGCCTACACGGCGTACGCAGTTGGTGCCGCTCTGGTTGGTGCGGAGTGTATCTCCGAGGACGACCCCGAACTCTGGCCGGAAAACGCCAAGCTCATCTGGATCAACTCTCCCGGCAACCCCGATGGCAAGGTTCTCGATGTTGATTTCCTGCGCAAGGCGGTAGCGAGGGCGCGCCAGATTGGGGCGTTGCTGGCCAGCGACGAATGCTACGCCGAACTTGGCTGGGATGACCGCTGGGGAAGCGAGGTCATTCCGAGCATCCTCGATCCGCGTGTGATTGAGGGCAACCTAGACGGCGTAATGGCTATTTACTCGCTCTCCAAGCAGAGCAACCTAGCCGGCTACCGGGCTGCCTTTGCCGCGGGTGAGGCTGGCCTGGTCAAGGCCATCGTGAACCTGCGCATGCACAGCGGAATGAACACGCCTGCGCCGGTTCAGAAGGCCATGATTGCCGCATTGCGCGACGAGGCCCACGTTGCCGAGGAACGCGAGGTTTACCGCAAGCGCCGCGAGGTCTTGTTGGCCGCGGTTCGCGCCTACGGCTTTGAGGTTTCTCACTCCGAGGCGGGACTCTATCTTTGGGCCACGTTGGGTGAAGACTGCTGGGTAACCGTGCGCAAGATGGCCGAGTTGGGCATCGTGGTTGTGCCTGGAACCTTCTACGGCGAACATAGCCCAAACCATGTTCGTTTCAGCATTACTGCCACCGATGCAAATGTGGCTGAGGCGGCTAGGCGCCTGCTTGAAGCGACTACTCTTAGATAAGCGAAAAACCCACAAGGAGCGCCCTTGAACGCCAATAACAGCGTTGAAATTACCTACGGTGACAAGACCGTTCAGCTGCCAGTTCTGGACAGCGTTGCCGGCCCTGCCGCAATCAACGTTTCCACTCTTCTGGCCCAGACCGGCCTGACCGCGTACGACCAGGGTTTTGTAAACACTGCAAGCACTAAGAGCGCCATCACCTACATCGATGGCGAGGCTGGCGTACTTCGCTACCGCGGCTACCCGATAGAGCAGCTAGCCGGCAACAAGAGCTTCCAGGATGTCGCCTACCTGCTCATCTACGGCAACCTGCCATCGGCGGAGGAGAGCGCGGCTTTCGACAACAACATTCGCCGCCACACACTGCTGCACGAGGACCTGAAGCAGTTCTTCCACTCGTTCCCACAGAGCGCACACCCGATGTCGGTTCTTACC
>Ga0213920_1000731_pt1 | contig 21859 bp, 19 predicted proteins | sample McNCre1117MG_FD_161054 | JGI IMG/M metagenome (GOLD analysis project Ga0213920, IMG submission 161054) | Freshwater microbial communities from McNutts Creek, Athens, Georgia, United States - 11-17 MG | ecosystem: Environmental > Aquatic > Freshwater > Creek | place: USA: Georgia | collected...
GACGCAGTCGTCCTACCTGGCGGCTTCTCATACGGCGACTACCTTCGCTGTGGCGCAATCGCAGCTCAGGCTCCGGTGATGGACAGCATCATCAAGGCAGCCAACGGCGGCCTGCCGGTGCTCGGCATTTGCAACGGATTCCAGGTTCTAGTCGAGTCACACCTGCTGCCAGGTGGCCTGATTCGCAACGAAAAGCAGCACTTCATCTGCCGCGACCAGACCCTGGTGGTTGAAAACATCAACACCCCTTGGACCAACCAGTTCACTCAGAACGAAGAGATCGTCATCCCGTTGAAGAACGGCGAGGGCGGCTACATCGCCACCGACGAGACACTGAAGCGTCTCGAGGGCGAGGGCCTAGTTGCCTTTAGATACAAGGATGTAAACCCAAACGGTTCGATGAACGACATCGCCGGCCTGCGCAACGAGCGTGGCAACGTAGTCGGTCTAATGCCTCACCCAGAACACGCAGTCGAGGCCGGTTTCGGCCCAGACATGCCAGGCACCATGCGCTCAGGCGTTGACGGCCTCAAGTTCTTCACCTCAGTTCTTAACTCACTAGTCAACGCGTAAGGCAAACCCCATGGCTATCTTCAAGAAGAAAAAACCAGAGTTCGTGCCATCAGGCGTTGACACCACCGCGAACGCAGCGGTCACTCCAGACAAGGCACTGCCATATGCGCAGCTTGGCCTCAAGGATGACGAGTATGCCCGCATCCAGGAGATCCTGGGTCGCCGCCCAACCGCTTCAGAGTTGGCCATGTATTCGGTGATGTGGTCTGAGCACTGCTCATACAAGTCTTCAAAGATCTATCTTCGCCAGTTCGGCGAGAAGGTCACCGACGAGATGAAGAAAGACCTCATGGTCGGCATGGGCGAAAACGCCGGCGTGGTCGACATCGGTGAGGGCTGGGCGGTCACGTTCAAGGTTGAGTCACACAACCACCCTTCATACATCGAGCCTTTCCAGGGCGCGGCAACCGGCGTCGGCGGCATCGTTCGCGACATCTTGACCATGGGCGCACGCCCAATCGCCGTGATGGACCAGCTTCGTTTTGGTGAGCCATCAAACCCAGACACCGCACGCGTGGTGCACGGTGTGGTGGACGGCATCAGCTTCTATGGCAACTGCCTCGGCCTGCCAAACATCGGTGGCGAGACCGTTTTCGACAAGGTTTACCAGGGCAACCCACTGGTCAACGCACTGTCTGTTGGCGCACTGCGTCACGAAGACCTAAAGCTGGCTAAGGCTTCAAACCCTGGCGACCTAGTCATCCTGTTCGGTGCCCGCACCGGCGCAGACGGCATCGGTGGCGTTTCGGTGCTTGCCTCTGAGACCTTCGATTCAACCGGCCCAAGCCGCCGCCCAGCCGTTCAGGTTGGCGACCCATTCGCCGAGAAGGTGCTCATCGAGTGCTGCCTCGAGCTATACAAGGCTCAGGTTGTGGCTGGTATTCAGGACCTCGGTGGCGCAGGTATCTCATGTGCAACCAGCGAGCTCGCCTCAAACGGTGGCGCCGGCATGCGCGTTCAGCTTCAGCACGTTCTAAAGCGCGACGAGTCACTAACCCCTGAAGAGATTCTGATGTCAGAGTCACAGGAGCGCATGATGGGCATCGTGCCAAAGAAGCACCTCAAGGCTTTCGAGGCAATCGTCAACAAGTGGGAAGTCGAATACTCGGTAATCGGCGAGGTCATCAACGAAGACCGCCTATACATCAACTGGGGCGAAGAAGAGATCGTCAACGTGCCACCGCGCACCGTTGCTCACGACGGCCCGGTTTATGAGCGCCCGGTCGCCTACCCGGCATACCAGGATGCCCTAAACGCCAACACCGTTCACGTTGCAGCTAACGGCAATGGCCTTCACCGCCACAACGACAACGGTTCAGAGCTTGCCGCTCAGGTGGTTCAGGTTGTTTCAAGCCCAAACCAGGCTGACAAGGGTTGGATCACCGACCAGTACGACCGCTATGTCGGTGGAAACACCGCACTAGCTCAGCCAGACGACTCGGGCATGATCCGTGTGGATGAGAAGTCGGGTCTGGGCATCGCCCTGGCCACCGACGCCAACGGTCGCTATTGCTATCTAGACCCATACCAGGGCGCAAAGCTTGCGCTTGCCGAGGCATACCGCAACGTAGCCGTCGGTGGAGCCCGCCCAATGGCCGTCACCAACTGCCTCAACTTCGGAAGCCCTGAGAACCCAGAGGTCATGTGGCAGTTCAAGCAGGCAACCGCTGGTCTTGCCGATGGCTGTCTAGAGCTTGGCATCCCGGTTACCGGTGGAAACGTTTCGTTCTATAACCAGACCGGCGATGTTGCGATTCACCCAACCCCGGTTGTTGGTGTGCTCGGTGTGATCGACGACGTTGCTCGCCGCATCCCATCGGGCTGGCAAGACGAGGGTCACAACATCTATCTTCTAGGTGTCACCAAGGATGAGCTCGATGGCTCGGTTTGGTCAGAGGTAATCCACGGTCACCTAGGTGGTCGCCCACCGGTAGTTGACCTAGCTTTCGAGAAGCAGCTTGCCGAGGCAATCGCCGCCGGCAGCGAGCAGGGCCTAATCGCCTCGGCTCACGACCTCTCTGAGGCCGGCTTGGCTCAGGCAGTGGTTGAGTGCTCACTTCGCTTCGGCATGGGTGCCCGCATCTGGCTTGGCGAGATCTGTGAGCGCGATGGCGTTGACCGCACCGCCGCTCTGTTCTCAGAATCAACCGGTCGCGTGCTCGTCTCTGTTGGTCGCGAGGATGACGTGAAGTTCGTCGGCCTCTGCGAAGCCCGCGGAATTCCAGTGCTTCGCATCGGTGTCACCGACAACTCAGGCCACCTAGAAATCCAGGACATCGCGAACTGGAACCTGGCTGACCTTGGTGCTGCGCACAAGGGCACTTTGGCTGAACTTTTTGGCTAGTAAATCGTTCAATTAGGAAACCCGCCAGGCTTGGAGCTTGGCGGGTTTCTTTTATCAAGCCTTCTGATCCTTAGTTATCTTTCACGCACTTACAGGTGGTGTCTTGTAGGAGGGTATCCCAGTATTTACTTAGTCAAGCCGTTCTTTCCAATGCCCGGCAGTTCCCTCCAAGTCCGTCCAATAAATGGAATATGAACGGAATGTTGCGACATACGCATACCCTAAAACGCTAAAACCTTCGAGTGAGAACAACCCTGGGTGGTGCATACGAAGACGCGACGTCAAATAATTGCTCTCTGTAAACTCGTATAAGGATAGGGGATTGAATGTTAAGCGCTGAAGCTGCAGATGAACTAAGGGCACTTTGCCGAAATGACGACCTTTCATTTGGTCGCGTTTTCGCGCTCATCGAATCGGGAGTCACATCCAACAAGGAGATTGTTGCTCAGGGTGGCGGAGGAAATACCGGTGCCGTTGGCATCAATCGTCAAATTATCGATGCAGTCATTTCAGGGAAAATACCTAATAGCTCTAGCATCGCTACCTATGCCTACCGAACTATAAATCGACTTCAAAAATCTGGAGGTCCGCTCTCAAGGGAATTAACGGCATATCTGACTGGACTCGTATTTGAACTAAAAGCCAAATCATTAGACGAAACTGCCATCAGACAATCGACTCATGAAGTCCAGAAGGAATCGAAGAGTCTCGAAAAGTTGCTGTCTGGTACGACTAATGCCATTTATGTTTATTCCTACCCAACCTACCTAAGAGTTGGCACGGCTGAGAATCCAGAGCTTTCGTGGTTCAAAATTGGATACACAGACAATGAGGTCGGGATTCGCATTTTGTCTCAGGCAAGGCAGACCGCCATGCCTGAAGACCCTGTAATAGTTCGCGTCTATCACAAAGAAGGGGTTGCCGCGCAGGATCTCGAATCAAAATACCATCAGACACTTGATGCATTCAAGCAGCAACGTAGTTCTCATAAAAACCAGAAGTCTGGAAAAGAGTGGTTTGCAACGGATCTTGAAAGGCTAGACGCGATAGCTGCCCTACTTGATTTGTCTGTTGAGTATTAGGCCCTGAGATTTAATCCAACGCGAAATCAAACGGCAAAAAGCAATCCACAAACTAAACAATTAACCTGAGGTAAAAGTTCTATCGGGACTTTTATAGGTTCTTGTGGGTGGCATGGCGACTCAACTATAACCATGTCAGTTTCATAGTCAAAATGATTGGGCTTCGAAGCCTGAACATTTGATTCACTGGCCACTTCTATGTTGACTAAGCCGATGCCTGTAGAAGGTTTATTCCACTTTTTGATGGCTTCGGTGAGTTGGTCTAGAACTGCATTCGTTGCGATAGATTCGAAAAATGCAAGCTGTTGTGGTGTCCACCACTTGTCCAACCCTGCCGTTACACCGCATCTAGGGCAAAAGTAATTAGTGATTTTGCCTTGCTCTTGCTCTTGCTCTTGCTCTTGCCCAATCGTTTGGGTTGGAAACCATTTGAATGAAAATTTGCAAGTTGGGCACTCACGACTTAGAAATCCATCTAAATCTAGGGGCAGCTCTATTGGGATTTCCCACTCGTCACTCATATCAGTCACCCGTTTACATCTAGAAATATTGTTTGTTCGAAATGCTCATAGCTCTCAGTTCGACCCGAAACAGTGACATCAAAAGTTGAATCCGCAAGCGAACCTCCAAATGTTCTGTTCTGGTTGAAAACGCTGATAGTAACCGACTTACCATTACTCGGTATTTTCTTGAGGGGGAAGCTCGTCCAATTCTGCAAACTTAACGCGGCATTCTCAGGCAAAGTAACCATTACGTCATAGGCGGTTTCTGAACCGCGATTTATTATGCGAAGCTTGTCAACACCATTTCCACTTGCTCGAGTGTGTTCAACATCAAATTCCACAGCCGGGCGGACGTAAACCTGAGATGGAACCCTCTTACCAAGCGGTAACCCACCTCCAGGCAATAGAGGCGGCGTGAAGTCTCCGATTGTCAACCATTCAACACCTGATATATCAACGGGGCATCCAGCGGTCTGGAGCCTGCTGGCTAAGCTTCTCCTCGAGCCTTCACTGTTATCCATTCGGATTACGTTTCTTCCGGCTATATCTGTGAAATTTCTTATCGATCCGAACTCAACAAGGATGGTGGTTTCCGGAGCAAATCCGAACGCCATCCCGGCCTCGAATATCACATTTGGGCGCGCTTGCTGAGATGGTTCAGCCTCCTTATCGAGAGGCCCGTTCGAATATTCTGAACGCAAGTAGGTGACTTCATCCGGAGTGAGTAAAACAACTACTGCCTGCGCCTGCTTGAGAGCCTTATCAATTACTTCGCCTGTAAACGGCGAGCCATGCCCAGTCATTGAAACAGCCTCGTCCCAGTCAATTGGTTCAAGATTGATTGATTTCAAAAAATCAAACATTGATGTGCGAATGTCTTCGTTCCGACCATGAACAACAAAAACGCTACTGGCCTTGTTCGGCAAATGCCCTCCCACCGCTTAGAAAATACTTCTCTAGTTGAACTAAGTAAAGACTAACCTCGTGGACCGACAATAAACTTTGTCCAGAGACCGCCCAAGTCCTTTGTGTTTATAGGCTGAAGAACCGATCAAAGAATGCCTGCAGAGCATCAATTACTCGCATCTTTTGCTGCCCGTGCTCGTCTTGCGGACTGAACATATCTTTTGGTGGCAACAGCCTTACAACGGCTGAACCTGCTGTTGAGAGTTGACCATTTCTGAATGCATTGTCTAGCAGGACCCTGGTCTCAAGTTCATTGAGTTTTTCTGCCTCGATAATCGTTTGAAGTTCCAGGGTTTTCTGCTCTTCTACAAACGCACGCCAGGCTTTGTCGATTTCGGTACTGGTGTTCACCGATTCAACGAATCGCTCGATTAGGTCTTTTTTACTTTGAAGGCTGACCGAAGCCGAAATAGCCTTTGAGATTTGAACCTTTACTTCCTTATTCTCATCGGCTGAACCGGTAGCCATTTTTGCTACTAACTCGAGGATGTAATCCACTGTGATGTCGACTGACTTCACCAACTCAATTTCAAAGGTGATTGAGTCAAGGATCGACTCACGATCGCCCTTGGTTGAGTCTCTCAACGCGCGGTATATCTCAAGGTAGGTGCCGTGGAAGTCCTGTAGTTGGCTATCGGTGAGGATTTGGTTGCCTGCGAAGTCATCGAAGGAAACCAGAATGTTCTTGAGCCTCAGAATCTTGTTGTAAAGCTCGACATATTCTTTTTTGGCCGCGTCTCCTACTGGAAGCTGACCTGTCTCGAAACGGGTTGTTAGCTCGTCTACGAGTTCTGCGTATTCGGTGAAGTATTCGAGGTATGGGCGGAGCAAGACAATGCCTCCGGCCTCCTTGTTGCCAAATAGAGAGATGGCCTCTGTGGTGGCTTCATCAAGGTTCCTGAAACAAACAATGTTCCCATAGGTCTTGACCGAGTTTAGGATTCGGTTGGTGCGCGAAAACGCCTGGAGCAAACCGTGTTGGCGCAGGTTCTTGTCAACCCAGAGAGTGTTCAGGGTTGTGGCATCGAAACCCGTGAGGAACATATTCACCACGATGACCAAGTCGATTTCACGGTTTTTCAGTTTCAGCGCAAGGTCTTTGTAATAAGACTGGAAGTTGTCCGCTGAAGTATCCCAATTGGTTGCAAAGTACCGGTTGTAGTCCTTGATTGCAACGTCTAGGAAGTCGCGAGAGGACTTATCGAGTTGTGTGGTGTCGAAACCTTCATCGTCAAGTATGCCGTCTGGGTCTTCTTCATTTGCGGCGAAACTATAGATTAGGCCAATCTTTAGCTGTTGATCGCTTGGCAGGTTCTTTTGCGCCTCTTGAAATGCCAAGTAGTAGCGTTTTGCCGCCTCGATGGAAGCAGTAGCAAAGATTGAGTTAAAGCCACGAACCCGCCGGTCTTTCAAGTTATAGATTTCACTCCTGCGAGTCTTTTGATTGAAGTGGCTGCGAATGTAATCCACAATAATCTGGATACGCTTAGGCGCGAGTAGCGCCTTTTCGGTTTCGATTGCTGAGACTTGTTTGTCGCGAATCTCCTCGGGCAGTGAGATTGTGTTCACATAATCAACGCGGAAAGGCAGAACATTCTTGTCTTCGATGGCGTCAACGATTGTGTAAGCGTGTAGGCGCTCGCCGAAGGCTTGCTCAGTGGTTTTCAGTTGAGGGTTGCCACCCGCACCAGCGTTCTTAGCGAAGATAGGCGTTCCGGTGAAACCAAAAAGGTTGTAGTTTTTGAACGCCCTTTTGATTTGGGTATGCATGTCACCGAACTGGGAGCGGTGGCATTCATCGAAAATGAGCACAACACGCTTGGAAGTAACTGAGTGCGATGGATTTCGGGCAATAAATAAAGACAACTTTTGGATAGTTGTAATGATTATTTTGGAGTTGACATCCCCAAGTTGCGAAGTCAAGACGGCGGTGCTCACGTTGGAATCAGCAGCACCCGGTTGGAAACGGTCGTATTCCTTCATAGTTTGGTAGTCGAGGTCTTTACGGTCAACTACGAAAAGAACCTTGTCAACTGAATCCATGGCTGACGCTAACTGGGCAGTTTTGAAGCTCGTCAGCGTCTTACCTGATCCAGTAGTGTGCCACACATAGCCACCAGCTGCGACAGTTCCAAGGGTCTTAGAGTTCTCAGACACCAATATTCTCTGGAGAACTCTTTCAGTTGCCACAATTTGGTATGGGCGCATCACTAGCAGCATGTCATCTGAAGTCATCACGCAGTAACGGGTAATGATGTTCAGGATTGCGTGCTTTGAGAAGAAGGTCTTGCCGAAGTCCATTAGGTCAGTGATGCGTTTATTGTTTGCATCAGCCCACCAAGAAGTGAACTCGTATGAGTTGGAAGTCTTTTTAGCGCCTACATTGACTTGAGAATCCAAATGCTGTTTTCGAACACTGTTGCTGTAGTACTTGGTAAGTGTTCCATTTGAAATCACAAACAACTGCACGTAGTGGAAAAGACCTGAACCAGCCCAGAAACTATCGCGCTGGTAACGGTTGATTTGATTGAACGCTTCACGGATGTCAACTCCACGGCGCTTCAATTCAACGTGAACCATCGGCAGGCCGTTCACCAAAATGGTTACGTCATAACGGTTTGACCTAGCCCCAACTACCTCGTACTGGTTGATCACCTGCAACGAATTGTTGTGGATGTTGGTTTTGTCAATCAGTAGGATGTTCTTGACCGAACCATCATCACGCTTCATGTTTCGAATGTGCCCACCCTGATGTAGTTTGCGAGTCTTCTCCACAATGCCTTCGTTATCGGAGGCAATTTCTTCTCTGAAGAATCGTTCCCATTCGGTGTCCGTAAAGTCAACCTTGTTTAGGCGTGAAATCTCGGCGCGAAGGTTTTGAATCAGCGACGCCTCAGAGACGATGGGTAAGTAAGTGTATGCCTGGTCTTTCAGTAGGTTGATGAAGGCTTGCTCGAGCTCAGCCTCACTTTGGTAGGAGGTGGCTTTGCGAGTGACAGCCTCAAACTGAGCAACAACAGTGCTTTCGCCGGTAACTGCTATCGGCTCAAAACGCTGAATAGTCATTAGTCCTCCAATTCCTTGAAGGTAAGCAGTTTGTCGCGGTAATACTCATACTGTTTGCGGCGGGCATTGAGCTCAGCAGGTAGACCGCTGGAAAGATTCGTAGTTAAATCAAAAAGCGCGTCGAGGACTCTTACGATTTCAAGTTGCATCGACATTGGTAGGACTGGAATTGGAAGATCACTAATGCTCTTTGAAGCCAGCGTAGGTATTCCTGCTTTTCTTACTTTGCTTACAAAAAACTGTTCGTTTAGCGATGCATAATGATAAAGAAATCTTGGCGCAATCTCATTGGAGTTAGGCAGCGCAAAACATGCATCGGAGCACCAAAAAGGTGTATCCGACCATCCAACACTCCCAGAGGAAGCACCGGTATTAATAACCATTACAGTGTTTTGCGGCGTGTTTGATTTATCGTGATATCCAATTGGACTCAAACCGCCGTGGTAGACAGGTATCGAGCCACTAGGGGCTAAATCTGACTTCGTTAGTCTTTTTCCACGAGGTAACGGCCCTAGTAGGAGACCCAGAGTCTTAAATTCCACACCCGCAGGAAGATTAGTTGAGAGCAATTCGTTTCGATAAAACTCATACTGCTTTTTACGCGCTTCCCGTTCCGCTTCTAGTTCCGCTTCCAGGTTTGTGAACGCGTCGAGGATTCGGGCTATTTCATACTGAACATCGAGTGGCGGAATAGGGATACGAATCTTGAGGAAACGCTGCTTGGAGATATTGATTCGGGTTACACCAGCACCTGTTTTTTGAATCTGAGACCGTACTTTGGCGCTGCGAAAAAGGTGCTTGCTGAAGTCAGGTAGGAACAAACTAGAATCCACGAAGCGTAAGGCAAAACAAAAACTGTTCAAGTAGAGAGGTTCGGCCGGTTCTGAGGTGACAACTGCTGACATTCCAACTTCAGCTTCAGTCTCGGACGAGCCTGTGAAGACGACATCACCAATCTGCATCTTATTTTGTATCTCACTAGCGCCAACTTTCACGAAATCCTGCGCTTGTTGGTCGATTGCCAGATTTGAAAAGACATTCTTGTAGGAGATGAAACGAGCATTGCCGTCGGAGAAATCCGCTTTTGATTTACCCGATAGGCCAGCGACAGTGTGGCCGATGTCACTTAATTCCCGGAAGGGCACCCCATTTGGACATAACGCCTCAATCGTCTGAGCTACAAAACTCACTTTGAAGCCTCTAAATCAGAAACGATGGCGTCAATCGCCATACGCAAAGCTGATTGCCTAGACACAATTTCGCTGATCTCAGCATTTAGCTTCGTGATGTCGATTACTTCGCGTGTGTCTTCTGCCTCAACGTATGAGGACACAGAAAGGAGGTATTCCTTTTCTGCGATGTCATCGAAAGTTTTTACGGCAACAAAGTGGTCCACGTTTTCACGTGCAATCAACGCGTCCAAAATCTTGGTCTGGTTGGTTTTCTGCAGTTTGTTCTTGGTGTTCTGCCTTGTGAACTCTGTTGAGGCATCAATGAAGACAACTGTGTTATCCGGCTTGGACTTCTTGAGCACGAGAATGCAAGTGGCAATACCAGTGCCGAAGAACAAATCTGACGGCAGCTGAATAACAGCGTCAACGTAGTTGTTGTCGACTAGGTACTTGCGAATCTTTTTCTCAGCGCCACCCCGATACATAACACCTGGGAACTCAACTATGGCAGCTGTGCCGTTTACTGCCAACCAAGACAAGATATGCATCGTGAAAGCGAGGTCAGCCTTGGACTTAGGTGCGAGAACTCCGGCAGGGGCAAATCGTTGGTCGTTGATCATCAGTGGGTTTGAATCGCCCGCCCAATCGATGGAATAGGGCGGGTTGGAGACGATTGCCTCAAAGGGCACGTCATCCCAGTGTTTGGGGTCAGTAAGAGTGTCGCCGTGGGCGATATCGAACTTTTCGTAGTTTATGTCGTGCAAGAACATGTTGATGCGACAGAGGTTATAAGTTGTGATGTTAATTTCTTGTCCAAAGAAACCTTGTTCAACCTTGTCTTTGCCCAAAACCTTGGCGTATTGGAGCAGGAGCGAACCGGAACCACATGCTGGATCGTAGACCTTGTTTACCTTGTCTTTGCCTATGAGCGTGATTCGAGCGAGCAGTTCGGAGACTTCCTGAGGTGTGAAGAACTCTCCACCTGACTTACCTGCGCTTGAGGCATACATGGTCATTAGATATTCGTAGGCGTCGCCAAAGGCGTCAATCTTGTTCTCTTGGAATGTACCTAGGTTGAGGTCGCCAATAGCGTTCAACAACTTGGTTAGCGCTTCATTGCGATTAACTACAGTCGCGCCCAGTTTGTTGCTGTTGACATCGAGGTCATCGAAAAGGCCTTTTAGGTCATTTTCGCTTGGGGTTCCCAGCGCGGAGCTTTCAATGTTCTTGAATACTCGAGCAACGGTCTCGTTCAGATTTTCGTCATTCTTGGCGTTCTTTTGTACGTTTACAAAGAGCTCACTTGGGCGGATAAAGAACCCTTTTTCAGCAACTGTCGTTGCGCGCCCTCGTTCTGCTTTTTCGTCATCGAGTTGGGCATACCCAAAGCCTGTTTGGCCAGCTGCTCGTTGGTGCTTGTCGATGTAGTCGGTTAGGTTCTCAGATATAAATCGATAAAACAGAATCCCAAGGACATATTGCTTGAAATCCCAACCATCTACGCTTCCGCGCAGTTCATTTGCGATTCGCCATATCGTCTTGTGCAATTCAGCGCGTTCAATTTCGGATGACACCTGAGCCCCTTAACTTGTCTTTCAACAAGCCTAAGGCGAGCTTCTGACATTTTGAGTCTCCCTTACTTCTATCGCAACTTCAAAACGGTCATTCGTGCTCGATCATTGCGTCAGCTCGCTCCTGGCCACATCAACACTGCCACTCGTGAATTGGTCTATTTGTTCATAGTAGAACGTGCACATCTCAAAGAGGTTGGTTCAGAGAGCCACTATTCGCTCCAAACCTGTCGTGACATCGGAAATACGATCCCTACTTAGGCGGGCAACATATCGCTAGTTGGGTTGAAGGTTAATCGCGCTTCGCACAACTTCACGGCCCGAAGGTAACGAGGATTGAATCAAGATTGCCGATCATATCGTCGACGAGTTGGTTGAATTCTTGAACGGTTTGCGACGTAACCAATAACTGAAGATCCTGAATTGCAGCCATCATTTGCCCTTCAAAACGTTGGAGATGACCGAGATCATCAGCCAGCCGACCGCTGCAACCGCGATCGCTAGGGCGATTGCAACCCATCGAAGAATCGCGAAGGTGACGTAGAAAGCGACTGTGGTCTTCGGGTGCTGCAGTGCATCCTTGAAGCCCCATTGATTCAGCTTCAACACCCAGGCATTGATATCCAATTGAAAACCCTCTCGTTGGCGGGGAGGAATGGCGCTGGTACCAACCAAGAAACCAGCGCCACCCTGCAGCATCCCCTGTGCCGCCTTGTTTAAGGAGCAACAAGATGTCACTAGTGGTCGAGTCAGGAAATGTTCAAATCCTGACTCAGTAGTAACTTATGAACAGGGTCAGACATTTAGTTCCTCATGCAGAATTAAAAAGTTGAGCTTCAACCTATTCGTCTGTTTTTTCAGCAATCCGAGCAACAATCAAACGCCAAAGTTCATCATCCCGGCCATATTCATCCGGGCTAGACCAATAATCCTCTCGGAACAGCAAGAAGAGCCAGGCTCTCAGAAAGTCGACTCCGAGTGCATCAGAGATTTCACCAGTTTCGCGATATTCGCGTGCGGTAGAGGCGAAGAACTCCTCTAGTCGATTTGGTTCTGAGCAGAACCTCTCGTAAGCGTTGTAGCTAGCCGCAAACCTTATTAGCTCGATGATCGGCGCGTCAGGTGCCGGCACCTTCATTTGATCCTTATCCACTTGCCATCCTCACCCATGATGCTTTCGGTGTATAAGTCGCCATAAAACGGCGAATCGAAGTCATACCAAACGAAGTCTGGCTTGACTATGGAGTGCACTTTTTCATCAATCAAGGCTTCTTGGCCGGCGACAACTGCGGCTGCAACGGCATCCAAGACTGAGGCCTTTGGGTCTGCGCCTAAGGCTTTGACGAAGCTGGCGTTATCCGATGGCTCAAGAAGGTGAGTGCACTCGCCGTCGGAAGAATCACAAGAAATCGCGATGCAGGTTTCGCGCTCGACAAACACGATGTGTTTGGTGAAGGCGATGCCAACTGCCGGTTTGATGACGTATGAGAATTTGTAACTTGCCATGTCGGCCCCTCTGCAAGCGGGGTTCGTGCCCTCGTGGGGCGCTCGCCTACAGTTTGAAGTTATTCGAGGGGTCGGACAATTTAAGAGCCGCGTGCAACTTTTCGGAAATATTCCAACGATAGATTAGACCTATGCCTGAAACTAAAGCCGAGCAAGCCGTTCAAGTGTGGGAGCGTTGGTCGACCATCCCGTTGGCGATTTTGGCCGTGGTTTATTTGGGGCTTTATTCGTTCGAGGTGCTCGGTCACTTCAGCAGCGTTTTGCTCTTTGACTTCGTTGCTATCTCAGATGTGATTTGGGGCATTTTCATCGTCGACTTTGTCGGCCGATTTATCTTGAGCCCAAAAAAAATCCAGTTTCTGAAGTCGAACGCGATCGAGCTGGTCTCTTTGGTTTTGCCATTCTTCCGTGCGTTCAGAATGTTTCGCGTTGTCATCGCGCTCGGCTTCTTGTCTCGAGTGGGCAAGACCCTGAGTGCGCGAATCAACATCTATGTCGGCTTGATTTTGCCGCTGCTGCTTTATGTCTGCTCGCTCGGCGTCTATGAAGCAGAGCACCTGGCCCCAGGCGCAAACATCAAGCAGTTTGGCGATGCGGTTTGGTGGGCGTTCGTGACCCTGGCCACTGTTGGCTATGGCGACTATTATCCGGTGACCCTCGAGGGTCGCATGATTGCGGTCTTGCTCATGATTGCCGGTCTGGCCTTCGTTTCGGTGATCGCTGTCTCGATTGCGTCACTGTTCTTGACTCGCCTCGAATATGACCTCACCCAAAAGAAGAAGGCCCCCGCAAAGCGGAAGCCTTCTTCAGAGGATTAACCCTTAGCGGCTAAGCCGCTCGAATTATTTTTTATTCGCCAACTGGAGCGGCACTTGGTGCACCGTGCAACTGGATGCGCTTAGGCAGTGCGAAGACCAGCAAGAATGAGGCCGCGGCCAAGATTGCAGACATCAGCATTGCGTGAGCAGCGCCATCCTTGAAGGTGTTGGCGATGATCTGAGCGGTTGGTTGGCCCTGACCGAAGTTCAACGAACCAAACAGAATCGAACCGATGATTGCAACACCAATCGCGGTGCCAACGCGCTGCGCGGTCTGAACCACACCGCTGGCTGCGCCGGCCTCTGAGTTTTCGACGGTTGCGACGATGAACTGAACGTTTGGCGCCAAGAAGAAACCGTTGCCGGCACCGGCGATGAAGATGCCCGGCAGCAAAACCCAGCTGTTTAGGTCGGTTGCGGCCACGTTGGCCAATAGATACCAGGTGATGAAGAGGCCGATGGTGACCAGTGCGGCGCCATAGACGAGCACGCTGCGGCCAAGTTTGGCCGCCCACTTCGAGCTCTGTGATGAGAAGATCGCGGTTCCGACAGCGAACGGCAGGGTTAGCAGACCCGACTCAAGCGCGGTGTGTGCGAGGCCGCCCTGCCAAAGCAGAGACAGGGTGAAGAAGATCGAGGTGAAGCCGGCGAAATAGACCAGCGCCAGAATCGTGCCGAATGTGAAGCTGAGGTGGTGGAACAGGCGTGGTGGCACCAGTGCCGAACCGCCGCGCTTGGTGAAGGCAATCTGCCACAGGGCAAAGAGCACAAGCCCGACCACACCGGCGGCCATGGTCCACCAGGTCCAGGCGTGCCAGCCATCCTGTTGACCCTGAATCAGTGGAACTAGGATAGCGACCAGACCCGCGCTGAGCAGCAGCACACCGAACCAGTCCATGCGGTTGCTGCGGTCTGCGTGGGCATCGCCCGACGGAAGCAGGCGAATTGCGAAGATTGCGGTCAAAATGCCGATTGGCAGGTTGACGAAGAAAACCCAGCGCCAACCCTCGGCCTCGCCGAATGCCTGGATTAGCAGACCACCGGCGATCTGGCCGATCGCGCTCGAGATTCCGATGACCGAACCCATGATGGCAAATGCCTTGCCGCGCTCTTTGCCGTTGAACAACAGCTGAATGAATGAGCCAACCGCTGGCACAAAGATGCCGCCGGCTAGACCCTGAAGCACGCGGCCGATGATGATGTCGAAGTCGTTGGCGGCAATGCCACAGTATGCGCTGGCGGCGGTGAAGAGCACGACACCGGTGATGTAAACCCACTTGTGGCCAAAGCGATCGCCGAGACGACCAGATGGAATCAGCGCCAAACCGAAGGTCAGGGCATAGCCCGAGATGATCCACGACAGGGTGGTTTCGCTCGCGTTTAGGCTGGTGCGAATGCTCGGCAGTGCGACGTTGACGATGGTTGCGTCAACCAGAGCCATGAAGAAACCAGCCAAAAGCACTGCGAGCGCCAACCAGGATGATCTTGGGGCGGGGGCGAAATTTGGGCGGCCTGAACCGGCGGCTGGTGTTTGAGTCATACCTCAACCCAACCCTGTAAAGGAGGGCTTTATTCCTAGGCGCGACGGCTTCGCTCGGCAAAACGTTCAAGGGCCATAATGACATCTTCCGCCTGCCAAACTCTATTTCGTTGCCCTGTGCCCAGCTGCGTCAAGATACCCGCGTTCACCAGTTGATCGATCGCGATTTGTGCGTTTGCGGGGGTGGTTCCTAGAAATTCGCAAGCCGTTGTTCGGCTCAGAATCGGCTGCTCAAGCAGGTTCTCCATTAGTTTGGTAGCTCCAGCGCCTGTGCGCATGGGAATCAGGGTTTGCCAGCTCATCCTTGCCTCTTGAATTTCTCGAGCCAACTCTCGGCCATTATTTGTTGCTTCGAAAGCCGCATCGGCAAAAACGTTGATTATTGCCTCGATATCACCTGAACGATATTGCGTTAGGGCATCGAAATAGCGAGAGGTATCTCTCAACAACCCCGCCGAGACTGGCACCGTGACGCTGTTGGTCACACCGAGCCTGCGCAGCAGCGCGTGAACCAGGGCACGGCCAGTTCTACCGTTTCCATCGGTGAACGGGTGGATGGTTTCGAACTGTGCATGCGCAATAGCCACCTGAACGATGGCCGGCATGTCGGTTCTATTGGCAAATTTGATCAAATCGCTCATCAGCTCTGGAACCTCTTGCGATTCGGGTGCGATGTATTGCGCCCCATGGGGTGAAAAAGTCGTGCCGCCAATCCAAACCTGCTCGCTTCTAAGCATCCCAGCGTTTTTCGGATCAATCGTTTCCATCAGACTTCGATGCATGAGCAAAATGGCATCGAGATTCATTTCGTCACTCGCGGCTATGGCAGCGCTCATTGCCTTCTGATTGCTCAGAATGATTGATGCATTCGGGGTTTCACCGAGCCCGTATTCCGCCTTCAAGATGGATGCTGGGGCGGCAGTTAGATTTTCAATCTGGGATGAAGATGCCGCTTCGCTTCGAAGTAACATGGCGGCAAACGGCGCAACCATCTGCCCTACTTCGGCATCAAATCTCGCCAAGGCCACGGCCGCGTCTTCTGCGTGACTCTGAAGCTGGCCGCTGATCGAGACCATCTCTCCAGCAATGGTGGGAACCAAGGCCGCGTTGTAAAAACCTCTTTGCGCTAGAGTCTGCTTGCGTGACAGCGTTTGCGAATAATCCCTCTCCCAGGCGGCACGAATCGTGCCCACTTTCGGCCAGCCAGATCGAGAATTCAACTCCATTTGTCAACCTTACGATTGTTTATCAGCAAATACAATCGTAAGTAGTGAGTTTTGGATCGCTTTCCAGCGGCGAAGCCGCTCGCGCGAAATTAAAAATTAGCGAAAAGCTCGTTTGACGGGGTATTCGAGATAGTCGGCGGCATATTCGAGGCGTGGGTCGCGCCAGGCATAGTCACGGGCGACCTTAGCCATCGCCGACCAGAAGAAAACGTTGAGCAGGTCGACGCCTAGGTGGCTGATCGAGTCACCGGGAAAAGCCTTGCCGATCATGCGGCGAAGCAAAATCGAAATGTCGCTCAGGCCATGGCGGTGCAGCGCGGCTCGCACGGTGAACTCGAGTTCGCGGGCACGACGCGGGTTCCAGATCTGGTTTCCGCCAGAGCCATCGCCCATGCGGCCATACTCATCCGAGGGCAGATGCAGCAGGTGGTGAACGATCTGTGCGTTCGAGGTGTGCGCGTTGTCTAGCTGGTCGAGCAGCGGATGAAACGCCTCGACCTCATAGCCGCACTTGCGAAGGTCTAGAACATCGGGGTAGTAGAGAAACTTATAAAACGGGATGTGCCCGACCTTGGCCTGGCCGTTTTTGACCACCACGAGTTGGCTGACGTCGCCACCCCAAGCCTCGATGGCTGGGTCGGCCTCGAGCTCTGGGCCATCCTCGTGTGCATTCATGCTTCTATTTTCGGGTGCGCGACCTCATCAAACCAGGGGTTTCGCCCAAAACTTAACTTTCTGTTGGCAACCAGCGTTCGATTCTGTGGTCGGCGCTCACCCGGCGGATGGTGCCCGAGTGGGCGCGCAAGATCATGCTTTCGGTGCGCAGATAATCGCCGTTTCGGGTCACACCGTTGAGCAACAGGCCGTCGGTGACACCGGTGGCCACGAAATAGGTGTTGTCGCTGGTGACCAGGTCGTTGGCGGTGAAGATGCGGTTGAAGTCGTGGCCGGCGGCGGTTGCGCGGGCGAGTTCCTCTGGCGAAAGCGGGTTGATGCGACCCTCCATGTATCCACCGAGGGCCTTTGTGGCACAGGCCGTGATGGTGCCCTCGGGGGCTCCGCCAACACCGAGCAACAGGTCGATGTGACCGCCACCGGTGACGGCCAGGATTCCCGCGGCCACGTCGCCATCCAAGAACAGACGGGTTCTCGCACCGGCCGAACGCACCTCCTCCATCAACGGTCGGTGACGTGGTCGGTCGATCATGGCAACCGTGATTTCGCTGACCGGCTTGCCGAGAACGCGGGCGAGCTCACGGATGTTCTCGCCGACCGACTGCTGCAGGCTGACAACGCCCTCGCCGATGCCGGGGGTGACCAGTTTGTCCATATAGAAAACGTCAACCGGGTTATACATGCTGCCCTTGTCGGCAACCGCGATCACCGAAATGGCGTGCGAGCGGCCGGCCGCTGTGACGCTGGTGCCATCGACCGGGTCGACCGCGACATCGCATTCTGGCCCGTTGCCGTTGCCGACGCGTTCGCCATTGAAAAGCATCGGGGCTTCGTCTTTTTCACCCTCGCCGATCACGACGGTGCCGGCGAAATCTACTGTTGAAAGAAAACTGCGCATTGCGTCGACGGCTGCGCCATCCACGTCATTTTTGTTGCCGCGGCCGATGAAGGCACTCGCCTTGATGGCGGCGGCTTCGGTGGCACGAACCAACTCCATGCCTAGGTTTCGGTCGGGATGTGCAGAATCGACTGGGCGAACGTGGGTGCGATTGATTTCGGGCAAAGTAATACTCCTTTGTATTTACAAAGGGAGCAACCAGAAGTGTGGCCAGAACATTTCTGCCCTGGCCACACGGTTGGTTAATAGTTGGCCAATAGCTTTTGCATATAGGCGACCTGAGCGGTCTGCGAGGCGATGATTGCCTTGCCCAGCTTGCTTGCCTCGGCATTATTCGAGTCGACCACCATCTCGGCCATGTGAATGGCACCCTGGTGGTGGCCAATCATCCCGGTGATATAGAGTTTGTCGAACTCGGCACCACTGGCATTCTTCAGCGCGTTCATCTGCTTTGCGGTGAGCATTCCACCCATGCCCATGTCGTGACCCATTTCGAGCGGCGCGTTTGCCGCCTTCAACCAGCCCTTCATCTGCGCGATCTCAGGAGCCTGCTCGGCCTTGATCTTGGCCGCCAGGGCCTTGACCTCGGGGCTCTTGGCGCGAGTCTCGGCCAGGGTTCCCATGTCGACCGCCTGCTGGTGGTGCGGAATCATCATCTGGGCGAACATGATGTCGGCCCCAGAGAACGAGGATGCGGTTGCCGTTGCCGTTGCCGTTGCCGTTGCCGTTGCTGACGGCTTTTCTGTGCTGGCACCGGAGCACCCGGCGAGGGCGATTGATGCGATTAGTGCCACTGCGCTCAGAGCGAGCGAGCGCGTAGTTTTGTTGTTCAATTTTTGTCCTTAAGTGATTGGTTTAAATTTCTTTTGAGCAGCGCAAATCGCGTTGCCTAATCACTTATCGGCCTATGTTCGGCTGATTCCCAAGGATGTCAGATCGACCATGGTTGGTCGATGGAGAATTTTCGGCGGCTTGCAGTCGAGTCGCCGGTCTAGCCGATTTGTCAGTTGCGGTGCCGACAACAGCTGTTTGAAATATCGCCACAACCTGCGAAGCGCGAGAAAGGCCGGGGCCAGGGTGAGTGCGATCAGCCCGAGGAGGATTCCCTCGTCGGTGTGGTCGGCGTCGTGCTGGCTGACATCCGTGGCCATCAGAGTGCCGTCGGTCATCACGTGCTGCGAGACCGACACGGCTTCGCCGACGCACATCGAATGAACCAGTGGCGCGAACCCGAAAATTAGCGCGGCGAGAAACAGCGCGGTTGCCCTAAAGCGCAGCTTTCTCTTGGCCATATTTGAAGTCTAAAGCGATTTCAAATCGAGTGTGATTTCGCTCACCAGGGTCGCCACCGGCTTGGTGCCGTCATAGACGTGCCCGGGTTCGAGTCGCTCGAGTGGGTCGAGAATCGCCATCTGGCTTGGCAACAGGTCTTGCCTGAAGAAGTGTTCGCGATCATCGATGCGCTGGGCGAGCACGTGTAAAGGCGCGGCAAGCTGGGCGAAGCGCACCTCGCGAACCGCCTCGTGCACCTTTTGGCGATAACTGCGTTTTAGCAACGAAGCACCGATCACGACACTGCCCTTGCCGAGCTCGGCGACGATGTTGGCCAGCCAAGGGTCGCGGTCATCGTCACTCAACGGTGTGCCCTTTGACATCTTGGCGATATTTGCGGCCGGGTGCAGCGCGTCTCCGTCGACGTATGGCACCCCGAGTTTTTCTGCGATTGCCTTGCCGACGGTCGATTTTCCGACACCGGCAGGGCCCATGACAATAAGTTTGATTTCGCTCATGAGGCTAGTATGCGCCCGAGTTGATTCGCACGGGTCACGCACGAGTAAACATTAAGTTTCGTTGCACTCACAAAAAGATAACGGCCACCCCGAGGGATGGCCGTTATCGTCTTGAGTTTGGGCTATTTCTTGGTCGCAAAGATAGTCGCGCGACGGTTCTTGGCCTGGCCCTCAGGGGTCGCGTTCGACGCAACCGGAAGGTCCTTTCCAAGACCGCGAACGGTCATCTTCACACCAGGAAGCTTCGGTGCGATGTAGTTCTTGACCGCGGTTGCGCGAGCAATCGAGACCTTCGAGAACACGGTCGCAGCAGCGGCCTGACCGTCGGCGTGACCTTCGATGGTCAATGCCTTATAGCCGAGCTTCTTGATTGCGATGATCGCCTTGTCAAGAATCTTGGTCATTGCTGGGGTCAGCGTTGAAGAGTTCTTGGCAAAGTGGTCAACGGTCTTGAACAAGGTGTAGGTGACCGCGGCCTTCTTGACCTCTGCCGGAACCGCGATTGAAGCGGTTGACATGTGGCCGAGTGAGGCAACCATGACCTTGGCGTCGGCTGGGAGCGCGATGTTCAAGGTGTAGGTGGTCTCGGTGGTGGTCGCAACGGCCTGACCGTTGACGGTCACCTGGTATTCAACCGCACCGGTTGCCGGCGCCCAGGTGATCACGTTCTGGGTTGGCTGCTTCTCTTCGACAACAACCGCGGTTGGCGCCTCAGGGTTAACCGTCACCTTGGTCGTGGTGGTCTGAATTTCACCGGTCTCCAGCTGAACCTGAACCGGAACCTCCACGATTCCAGTGAAGCCAACCTGGGTCTGCATGACCACGGTGCCGGCAACGATGGTTGCGTTCTGAACTTCCTTAGGCAGGTTGCTGGTGACCACGTTTAGCACGGTTGCGTTCGGGGTCGGAGTCGAGGTCGAGTTCGAGCCACCGGTCTCGGCGGTCACGTTAACCTCGGTCTTTTCCGCCGGCTTTCCGGTGGTGATCGGCTTCGGAGTTCTCAAGATGATCTTGATGGTTGAACCAGAACCGCCGCCGCTTGGCGCCTGTGGCAGTGCCTGGGCAAGCACGGTGATGGTCACCGTGAACTCATAGAAACCACCGAAGGAGTCGGTTGCACGAACCAAGACCTCATAGGTTCCGGCTGCCGAAGGAGCGATGAAGCTCAGAATTCCGGTGCTTGGGTCAATCGAGAACAACGACTGGTTTGCGCCGCCGGTCAGCGACCAGACCACGTTCACGTCAGCATCCAGGTTGATCGCGGTCTGCTCTGGCGCCGTAATGGTGGCGGTGCGGGCAGAGGTGATCACCGGCTGGTTGTTGGTGATGGTCAGGTGCTTAGGGGCACTGTCGAAGGTGATGATGTAGTTATCCGAGTTGCCCGCGGTTCCGGTTAGCAAGTAGCTTCCGATTTCTTCAGACAGGTCGGTGCGAGTAACCGAAATTGGCAGGTTCGCAACATCGCCGGCAAAGACAACACCATTTGAATCCCAGGTATAAACCGGGTCAGAGGTCGCCTTGCGCTTCTGGGCGTCGGCAAGAACCACAACGATCGGCTTCTTGAGAATGTTCAAGTTGACGGTCGCAGATGAACCTAGGTAGTCGTGGGTGTTGTCAGGCACGAAGACCACGGATAGGTGGTTCACACCGGCGCGGTGAATCGCACCGATGGTGACTGGCTCGGTGTCGTCATCGCTGTAGGTGAAGGTTCCAGGAATCACGGTCGAACCACAGCGGGCAACGGCGTTGATCTGAGCCGATGACAGCGCGGTTCCATAGGTGATGTCTGCAGGCACTGCCCAGTTGACCACGGTCTGGCACTTGTTGATGGTCAACTTGAAGGTGACCGCTGTCGAGACGTTGGTGCCGGTCTTGCCGGTGAAGGTGTAGGTGGTCTGGCCCTGAGCGATCGTCGGGGTTCCAGAAACCTGACCGGTGGTTGCGCTGAAGCTCAAACCGGTTGGCATGGTTCCGCTGGCCAGGGTGTAGCCACCGGCATCAACCGCCGAACCGAGGTTTGAGATCAGGTATGTGGTCGAGGCGTCAATCGGGGTTCCGACGGTCAGAGTGAACTCTGAGTTGTCGAGCGATAGAACCGGGGTGGTTCCGGTCGGCGCAACAACCACGAT
>Ga0213920_1000732_pt1 | contig 21835 bp, 20 predicted proteins | sample McNCre1117MG_FD_161054 | JGI IMG/M metagenome (GOLD analysis project Ga0213920, IMG submission 161054) | Freshwater microbial communities from McNutts Creek, Athens, Georgia, United States - 11-17 MG | ecosystem: Environmental > Aquatic > Freshwater > Creek | place: USA: Georgia | collected...
AGCGTTTGCAGCTACTGCTGCAACAAGGCAAATCCATTTTGCTGACCACGCACTTCATGGACGAAGCCGAGCGCTTATGCAACCGCCTGTTGGTGCTCGATCACGGCAAAAAAATTGCAGAAGGCACGCCGCGTGATTTGATTGCGCAGCACCTTGAACCCGATGTGGTGGAGGTCTATGGCAATGGCGCGCTCGCGTTAGTCGACAGCCCGATCGCCGCCTTGGCGCATCGTGTTGAAACCAGCGGCGAGACCGTGTTCTTCTACACCCAAGATGCCGCGCAATTGCTGCAAGCGCTTAGCGCCCACACAGGTCTGCGCACGCTGCACCGCCCTGCTAACTTAGAAGACTTGTTTTTGAAAATGACCGGACGCCAAATCCGCGAGGAAGGCTAAACGCGATGCACACCTATTTCCGTTTCTGGCCCGTCTTCTTGCGCAACCTTTTGGTATGGCGCAAGCTCGCTATCCCCAGCCTCGTGGCCAACATTGCCGAACCCTTGATGTGGCTAGTTGCCTTTGGCTACGGCCTAGGCGCATTGGTAGGCGAAGTGACTTTGGGTGAAGAGAAAGTGCCCTACATCTTGTTCTTAGCCAGCGGCTCCATCTGCATGAGCGCCATGAATGCTGCGACGTTTGAAGCCTTGTACTCAGCCTTCTCACGCATGCACGTGCAAAAAACATGGGACGGCATCTTGAACGCGCCCATGCGATTGGACGACGTGCTCTTGGCTGAAATGCTGTGGGCCGCGTTCAAAGCCTTGTTCACCATCACCGCCATCTTGGGCGTGATGTGTGCGCTGGGCATTACCCAAAGCTGGAAGCTCTTGGCAGCATGGCCCATCCTCTTGTGCGTGGGCATCACCTTCAGCTGCATCGCACTCATCTTCAATGCGTTGGCCAAGGGCTATGACTTCTTCACTTACTACTTCACGCTGTTCCTCACGCCCATGATGTTTTTGAGCGGTGTGTTCTTTCCAAGAGACCAGTTGCCAGGCATCGTGCGTGACATCTCGGCATGGCTACCGCTCACGCAAGCCATTGCCTTGGTGCGCCCTTTGTTCATGGATCAATGGCCCGCGAATGCTGCGCTGCACCTGGGTGTCCTGGCTGTGTATGCGCTGGTCGCTTGGAAGATTGCCTTGCATCTGACCAAGAAGCGCTTCAAGGCTTGATATTCGTCAGCCAAACGCAACCCTTCCCCCGCTAATATTGATTTTTTGATTCAACCAACCAAACAAGGATTTTCCCAATGAGCATTCAAACCGTAGGCATCATCGGCGCTGGCACCATGGGCAATGGCATTGCACAAGCCTGTGCAGTATCTGGCGTGAACGTGGTGATGGTCGACATCTCTGACGCAGCTGTGGCCAAAGGCCTCGCTACCGTTGCTGGCAGTTTGGATCGTTTGATCAAGAAAGAAAAAATCACCGAAGCCGACAAAGCCGCCGCTTTGTCACGCATCAAAACCAGCACCAGCTACGACGACCTCAAAGGTGCACAACTCGTCATCGAAGCCGCGACTGAGAACTACGACCTCAAGGTCAAAATCGTCAAGCAACTCGACGGCATGTTGGCACCTGAAGCCATCATCGCTTCCAACACATCGTCTATCTCCATCACCAAGTTGGCCGCTGTCACCACACGTGCAGACCGCTTCATTGGCATGCACTTTTTCAACCCAGTGCCCATGATGGCCTTGGTGGAAATCATCCGTGGCTTGCAAACATCTGATGCCACACACGCTGCTGTGCATGACCTGTCTACACGCTTGGGTAAGAGCCCCATCACCGTGAAGAACGCGCCTGGCTTTGTGGTCAACCGCATCTTGGTGCCCATGATCAACGAAGCCTTCTTTGTGTTGGCGGAAGGTGTTGCCACAGCCGAAGACATCGACGCCGGCATGAAGCTCGGCTGCAACCAACCCATTGGCCCCTTGGCCTTGGCCGACATGATTGGCCTCGATGTGTGCTTGGCTGTGATGGACGTGTACTTGCAAGAGTTTGGCGACAGCAAATACCGCGCATGCCCATTGCTCAAAGAGATGGTGGCCGCAGGCCAGTTGGGCCGCAAGACTGGTAAAGGCGTTTACACCTACTAAGCCACGGCACTTGGTGGTGACATGAAATACGCCCTGCTCTCCGACATCCACAGCAACTTGCATGCGCTTGACGCATGCTTGGCTCATGCGCAAACGCAAGGCGTTGAGCGCATCGCCATCTTGGGTGACCTAGTGAGCTACGGCGCATTTCCATCAGAGGTGGTGGCACGTTGCCAAGCGCTGCAAGACGAAGGCGCGGTAGTGGTTCGCGGCAACCACGAAGAACTGGTGCAAACGCACAACGTCAACACACCCAACCCATCGCTGGGCAGCCAAACCGCGCAGTGGACGCACGACCAACTTTCACCAGCGCAACGCTTTTGGCTCGAGACCTTGCCATTGACGGAGCGCGTGGACCAGATGTTTTTTGTGCACGCCAGCGCTGATGCGCCAGAGCGTTGGCGCTACGTAGAAGATGAACGCATTGCAGGCCTTAGCCTAGACGCTGCATGCAGCCACCCCGATGTACGCTACGTGTTTGGCGGTCATGTGCATCACCAGTCGTTGTACTACAGAGGTACAGGCCGCCAGCTGATGGCGTTCAAGCCCACCTCTGGCGTTCCAATCCCCACACCTAAACACCGCCAATGGATTGCCACGATTGGCTCAGTGGGCCAACCTCGCGATGGCAACCCACGCGCCATGTATGCGGTGTTTGACAGCGCAGCGGCCAAGCTCACATTTCACCGCGTGGCGTATAACCACCGCGCTGCGGCACAAGCCGTGCGTGACGCGGGACTGCCCGAATTTTTTGCCCATCGTTTGGAGAGTGGCAAATGAAACGCCTCGAAGCAGGCACCGAGCTGGACGGGTTCCGCATCGGCGCTTGTTTGCATGCGGGCGGCATGGCGCACATTTACGAAGTGACTTACGCCGACGAGCGAGCTGCGCCGTTCGACATGGTCATGAAGGTGCCCCGCATGACCGCTGGCGATGGCGCAGAGAACATTGTGGGCTTCGAAGTTGAGCATCAAATTTTGCAAGTGCTGCACGGTGCGCATGTGCCCCGCTTTGTTGCAGCGGGTGACTTGGTCACCTTGCCCTATTTGGTGATGGAACATGTGCAGGGACACACCTTGCAACAAGTGCTGGATGCACACACACACAACCGCACACGCGCCGAAGTGACTGACATTGCCCGCGCAGGTGCATCCATTGCACGTGCAGCACACAGTCTCCACCAACAAAACACCTGTCATTTGGACATCAAACCTGCCAACGTTTTGATGCATCCAGATGGACACGCCGTATTGCTCGACTTCGGTTTGTCGTGCCATGCGCATTACCCTGACCTCTTGGCTGAAGAGCTACGCAAAGCTGTGGGCTCACCCGCATGGATTGCACCCGAGCAAGTGGTGGGCGTGCGAGGCGACCCGCGCAGCGACATCTTTGCCATTGGTGTGATGTTGTATGAACTCGCCACAGGCGAGCTGCCCTTTGGCAACCCACAAACACAAGGCGGTATGCGCCAGCGTTTGTGGATGGACCCCACGCCACCTCGGCGCTTGCGTGACGATTTGCCAGAGTGGTTGCAAGAAGTGGTGTTGCGCTGCTTAGAACCTGAGGCGGCTAAGCGCTACCCATCGGCCGCGCACTTGGCGTTTGATCTTGAGCATCCAGAACAAGTGAAAGTCACCAAGCGTGGCAAGCAAATTCAAGGTACGCCATTTTTCACGCACTTCAAACGTTGGCTCAAAGCGGCTGGCATGCATTACCAGCCCAGCCCCTTGCCCTCGCAGCAAATTGATGAAGTGCCGATCCTGATGGTGGCTGTACCCAACCATGACGTGAGCGACGCCACGCTGTATTCATTGCGTCAAGCTGTGGCACGCTCTTTGGGCATTCGTCCTGGCGCACGCCTGGCTGTGGTGACCGTGATTTCACCCAACCTCAGCAGCACATCCGAGCACGACAAGAGCGAAACCACGCTGCACCGTCAGTACCGCACCATGCTGCAGCAATGGGCGCAGCCACTGGACTTAGACGATCACCAAACCTCGTACCACGTGCTAGAGGCCAGCGACGTGGCCAACGCCATCGTGCGTTACGCCGAAGGAAACAACGTGAGCATGATCGTCATGGGCGCAGCCACACATGGTTTGCAGATGCAACGCTTTGTGGCCACAGTTCCCATCAAGGTAGCAATGGAAGCGCCTTGCACTGTGATTCTGGTCAAGCAGGCGTTGCCGTTTGAACACCTGATGGGCTAAACGCGCACTAGTCCACTTTGGCGCCAGACACCTTCACCACTTGCGCCCACTTTTTGTGTTCTGCATCAATGAACTTGGCGAAGTCCTCGGGCGTGTTGCCGCCAGGAATTGCACCTTGCGCCAACAGCTTTTCTTTCACAGCCGGTGTGCTCATGGCTTTGGCTGTCTCGAGTTGAATGCGTCGCACCACCTCGGATGATGTGCCCGCAGGCGCCAACAAACCAAACCATGAACTGGCTTCATACCCTTTCAACGTCGGTCCACCCGCTTCTTCGATCGTGGGCAACTCCGGCATGGCCTCTGAGCGTTGACCACTGGTGACAGCGAGTGCTTTGAACTTGCCCGACTTGATATGCGGCATCGCAGCAGGCAAGTTGTCAAACATCACATCCATGGAGCCCCCCAACATATCCAGAATGGCAGGGCCTGACCCCTTGTAGGGAAAGTGAACCATGTAGGTGCCGCTCATGCTCTTGAACAACTCACCGGCCAAGTGAATGGATGTGCCGTTACCGCTGGATGCCATATTCAGTTTGCCGGGGTTGGCCTTGGCATACGCGATGAAGTCCATCACCGAGTTGATGTTGCGCGCCTTGGCCATGTCCGCATTGAGCACCATCACATTAGGCACACCAGCAACGACGGTGATGGGAGCGAAATCTTTGATGGGGTCATAGGGCAGCTTGTTGTACAGCGCTCGGTTGATGCCGTGCGTACCCACAGTTCCCATGAGCAATGTGTAGCCATCGTTGGGCGACTTGGCCACGATGTCTGCGCCTAAGTTACCCCCTGCACCCGCTTTGTTTTCTACAAAGAAAGTTTGACCAAATGCACGCGTCAACTCCGGCGCAATCGCACGCGCCAAAATATCTGTGGTACCGCCGGGGGCAAATGGCACCACGATGCGCACAGGCTTGCTCGGCCACGCAGACTGTGCAAACACAGAGCCCGTCAACAAACCCAGCGTGCTCAACAATGATGCGTGTACCAGCGTGCGGCGGCGTAAGGTCATGGGATTTCCTTGATTTTGTGTGTCCACATCATGCCACCCACCTCCGGCCTATGCTGCACATTTGGCGACACACAAGGTCCGTGTTTACCCCATGAAAAAAGCCACCCATAGGTGGCTTTTGGTTGAGCTGAGTCGCTTAGTCGGCGTAGACGCCAGCCGCTTGGATAACAGGACCCCACTTGGCAATTTCGGCAGCCACAAATTTCTTGTGCTCAGCTGGATCTGAACGCTTGTCCGTCACCACCACAGCACCCAAGGCTTGCTGCTTCTTGATGAATTCAGGATCTTTCAATGCCACCTTCAACGCCTTGTTGATTTTGGCCGTCACCTCTTCAGGTGTACCTTTGGGGGCATACAAACCATGCCAAATGCTGACTTCAAAACCCTTAAGACCTGACTCATCCAATGTAGGCAGGCTCTTCAAAGCAGGCGTGGTCAAACGCTTCAATGAAGTAACAGCAAACGCCTTGACGGTCTTGCCTTCAATTTGGCTGCTGGTGTTCGTGGTTTGGTCACACAACAAATCAATTTGTCCGCCCATCAAGTCATTCATCGCGGGTGCCGTTCCTTTGTAGGGCACTGTCGTCATGTCGATTTTTAAAGCGCTTTGAAACAACAAACCACACAAGTGCGATGCAGCACCTAAACCTGCGTTACCTAAATTGATCTTGCCCTTGTTTTGATCAATCCATACGGCCAATTCTTTGTAGGTGTTAGCTGGCAACGTGGGGCGGCCAATCAAGGTCATGGGCACATCGTTGACCATGCCCAAGTATTCAAAGTCTTCAAGGGTGTTGTACGGGAGTTTGCGATACAACGCAGGCGATGTCGCCATGCCAATGTGATGCAAAAAGATGGTGTGCCCATCTTGCGGTGCCTTGGCTACTTTATTGGCGCCAATGGTGCCCCCTGCACCCGCCACGTTTTCGACAACAACAGTGGCACCTAAGGGCTTGCGCAATGACTCAGCCAAATCGCGTGCCACGCGATCCGTGGGACCACCTGCGGCAAAGGGCACCACGATCGTGACGGGCTTGTCTTTGATTGGGAAATCTGCAGCGTTGGCACCTGTCAATGCAGCTACGGCAAGCAAGCTCAATGTGAATAGTTTTTTCATTGGGGACTCCTCTAAATATTTCCCCATACTAAAGGACTATTGACAGTTTTGCCACTTCGGGTATTACGTAAGGGCTTTCCTTGATGCACGTCAATCTAAATGCTGTGCCATTTATTGATAGGTACGCGCATCCTCAATGACTTTGCCATCATTGGGCAACCCGCCCTCTGCAACAAATGCCACATCTGCTCGCAACTTGGTGATATCGCGCACGGCATCGCCAATTTTTTTCGCCAAACCTTCTGCGTCTGCGCACTCAACCTTGAGGCACATTTGGTCGTTGGCCATCTCGCCCGTGACGACCAAACGTGCACGCTTGATTTCAGGAAAACGCTTGACCACTTCAGCCACTTGGCCTGGGTGCACAAACATGCCACGCACTTTGGTGGTTTGATCTGCGCGACCCATCCAACCTTTGATGCGCACATTCGTGCGACCAGTTGGACACTGACCGGGCAACACCGCCGACAAGTCGCCAGTGCCGAAACGAATGAGGGGGTAGTCAGGGTTCAGCGATGTCACTACCAACTCGCCCACTTCACCTTCGGGCACGGGGTCACCGGTGCCGGGACGGACGATTTCAACAATCACCCCTTCGTCCAGTACCAAACCTTCGCGAGCTTCGGTTTCATACGCAATCAAACCGAGGTCGGCGGTGGCGTAGCACTGGTAGCCTGCAATGCCGTGTCCTGCCAGCCAATCACGCAAACTTGGGGGAAACGCCTCGCCAGACACCAACGCTTTGGTAACGCTGGGCAACTTCACGCCCATCTCGGCAGCTTTTTCCACAATGATTTTCAGAAAGCTTGGCGTACCGATATAGCCCGCAGGCTTGAGCTCAGCCATGGCACCCACTTGCTGCTCGGTCTGGCCTGTGCCACCCGCAAACACGGTGCAGCCAATGGCATGCGCGCCAGTTTCCATCATCGAGCCCGCAGGTGTGAAGTGGTAGCTGAAGCAGTTGTGAATCAACTCATTGGGGCGAAAGCCTGCGGCGTAAATGGCACGGGCCATACGCCAGTAATCAGCGCGAGCGCCTTCGGGCTCATAAATGGTGCCGGGGCTGGCAAACACGCGTGGCATGGCTTTGCCAAAACCGATCGCAGCGAAACCACCAAACACATTGGTGGCGCGTTGCTCTTGCTGTTGTGCCAACAATTCGTATTTACGAATCACGGGCAACTTGGCCAATGCTTCGCGTGTGGTGATGCTGGCAGCGTTCACGCCTGCCAATGACTTGGCAAAGGCTGGGGAATTTTTTTGTGCGTGCGCCACTTGAGCAGGTAACGCAGCCATGAGCGCGGCTTCGCGCTCGACGGGGTTTCGGGTTTCGAGCGCGTCGTAATGTTTGGACATGGAACGCTCCTCTTAAGCCAACCAACGCTTGCGGCGTTTGTAGCTCTTGGCGTCTTTGAAGCTCTTGCGCTCACCACCGCCCATACCAAGGTAAAACTCTTTCACGTCTTCGTTGTTGGCGAGGTCAGATGCAGCGCCATCCATCACGATGCGACCTGACTCCATGATGTAACCGTAGTCGGCGTACTTCAAAGCCATGTTGGTGTTTTGCTCAGCAATGAGGAAGGTGACTTTTTCTTTTTCGTTCAAATCTTTGACGATGTTAAACACCTCTTCCACGATCTGTGGCGCCAAGCCCATGGAGGGCTCATCCAACAAAACCATGTTGGGGTTGGCCATGATGGCACGACCGATCGCACACATTTGCTGCTCGCCACCCGATGTGTAAGCGGCTTGCGATGTGCGGCGTGTTTTCAGACGTGGGAAGTAGTTGTACACCTTCTCCAAGTTGGCTTCAATTTCGCCTTTGCTCGAACGGGTGTAGCTGCCTGTGAGCAAGTTTTCTTCAATGGTCAAGTGAGCGAAGCAATGACGGCCTTCCATCACCTGCACCACGCCACGCTTGACCAACTCAGCAGGGGTGAGGTTCTCAATGCGTTCGCCGCGAAACTCAATGCTGCCTTTGGTCACTGCACCGCGTTCGCCTTGCAGCAAGTTGGAAATGGCGCGCAAGGTGGTGGTTTTGCCTGCGCCATTGCCACCAAGCAAAGACACGATGCTGCCTTCTGGCACGCTGAGTGACACGCCCTTGAGCACCAAGATGACGTGGTTGTAAATGACTTCAATGCCATTGACGTTGAGAACGATGTTGTTGGCGCTCATAACTTACCTTGCTAAAAAAACGTTGTTGGACTGGACCAAACCTCAAAGCAAACTGCTGTTTGCCTCTGAGGTTTGGCGGCTCGTGAGAGCCGCCAAATCATCAGCCCAGAGGGCTGAGGTGCGTCACGTTATGCGTGACTGTTATGCGCCGCAATCTGCAGCTGTGCGACGTGTGAGTTTTTTCTCAGCAGCGTACTTGTCAGCGAATTGCTTCACGAGTGGCTTGATGATGGTTTCGTCAGCTTCGATCCAATCAGAGCTGAACACCCACTTCTTGCCGTCCCATGTGTGCAAACGAGCAGAGCGTGAACCTTCGTGGTCCAAGCAAGAGGTGCTCAAAGGACGCATGACCGTACCCAAGCCCAGCTTGTCGAGTGCTTTTTGATCCAAGCTCAGGTTCTCCAAACCCCAACGGATTTGTTCGCCGTTCATGACCTTGCCTTTGCCGTAACGGGCTTGCGCTTGACGCACACCTTCCACGGCCAATGCAGCGCTGACCAAACCACGGTTGTACAACGTGCCGCCCACTTCTTCGATGGGACCAGTGCCTTGCTTCTTGCCGTGCACGAGTGCTTTGATGTCGGCAATGACTTTGCCGCCTTCGCCTGTGGCGACCAAGCCGTTGTAGCCTTTGGCAGCTTCGCCCACGTCTTTGACGTCTGGCTCAGCAGCAGACCACCACACGCCATACATTTTTTCGCGTGGATAACCTGTAGCCACAGCTTCTTTCAAAGCGGCAGAATTCATCACACCCCAACCCCACAACAACACGTAGTCAGGACGGGCTTGACGCACTTGCAACCAAGTGGCTTTTTGTTCCACGCCAGGTGCAGTCACAGGCAAGAGTTGCAGGTCGAAACCTTGGATCTTGGCGCGCTCTTGCAAGAGTGGAATTGGCTCTTTGCCGAATGGGCTGTCGTGGTAGACCAAGGCGATTTTCTTACCCTTGATGTTGCCACCTTCTTTTTTGGTGATGTGCTGCATGATGATGTCAGCGCCAGACCAATACGTGCCTTGCAATGGGAAGTTCCACTTGAACACTTGACCATCGCTTGACTCTGAACGGCCATAGCCGCCAGTGATCAATGGGTTTTTGTCGTTCGGTGCTTTTTCTGTCAAAGCGAAGGTGATACCTGTCGACAAAGGTTGGAACACCGCACCTTGTGACTTACCCTTCAAACGCTCATAGCACTCCACGCCGCGGTCTGTGGCGTAAGCGGTGTCGCACTCTTCAAAGCTGATCTTCACGCCGTTGATACCACCGTCACGTGCATTGATGAGCTTGAGATAGTCCACATAAGCATTAGCCCATGGCACACCGTTAGGTGCATACGCGCCAGTGCGGTATGGCAACACAGGGAAGAACTGCTCTTTGGCTTGCGCTTGGGCAGTGGTGCTGACCAAAGCGCTGGCCAAGCCAGTCGCAGCGACGGCAACAGCCATCATGAGGGAACGGATTTTCATTTGAAGTCTCCTTAGAAAATTTATGCGAACACCAGAAAAACGAAATGCGAATCAGTGAGGGAAAGGCCACAAACGCAGCTTTTGCTTACCCACACTCCACAACTTGGCCAAGCCATGAGGCTCGACGATCAAGAACCACACAATCAATGCACCGAAGATCATTTGCTCAGCATGTGTGAGCGCAGCAGTACTGACGGGGATGCCCACCAAGTCACCTAACCAAGGCAATGCGTGGTTGATGATGACGGGAAGAATCACGATGAAGCCCGCGCCAAAGAAGCTGCCCATGATGGAGCCCATGCCACCCAAGATGACCATGAACAACAACTGGAATGAACGGTCGACCGAGAACGCTGCTGGCTCCCAAGAACCGAGGTAAACGAAGGCCCACAACGCGCCAGCCACACCCACAATGAACGAGCTCACAGCAAACGCGCTCAGCTTGGCGTACATCGGGCGAATACCGATCACTGCTGCGGCCACGTCCATGTCACGAATGGCCATCCATTCACGACCGATGGCACTGCGCACCAAGTTCTTTGCCAACAAACCGAACACCACCAAGAAGCTCAAGCAGAAGATGTACTTTTCGAACGGCGTATTGATTGGAAATCCAAACACTTGCAAGTCAGCCACTGACGCTGTGCCAGATGCGGAGTCATTGGTGAACCATTTGACGCGCAAGAATGCCCAGTCGCAAAAGAACTGCGCCGCCAATGTGGCAACAGCCAAATACAAGCCTTTCACACGCAAGCTAGGAATGCCGAAGAACATGCCCACCAAGGTGGCAAAGAAGCCGCCCATCAACAAGCACACGATCAAAGGCAGACCTTCAACGCGCACAAAGAAGTTGTAAGCGGCATACGCTCCTACCGCCATGAACGCACCAGAACCCAAAGAAATCTGACCGCAATAACCCACCAAAATATTCACACCCAAAGCGGCGAGCGACAGGATGAGGAAGGGAATCAAAATCGCGCGCAACATGTATTCATCAGCGAGCATGGGTACGCCAATGAATGCAAATGCTATGAGCAACAAGACACCAATGCGATCTTGCGTGATCGGGAAGATTTGTTGATCTTCCTTATATGTCGTTTTGAATTGACCGTTTTCTCTGTAAAACATGATTCTTTTCCTTACACGCGGTCGATGATCTTCTCGCCAAACAAGCCTTGTGGACGAATCAACAAGAAACCTAGGGCTAAGACATACGCAAACCAAATTTCGATACCGCCGCCCACGTATGGACCGAGGAACACTTCAGACAACTTCTCACCCACACCAATGATGAGACCGCCGATGATGGCGCCAGGAACGGAAGTCAGACCGCCCAAAATCACCACTGGCAATGCACGCAAGGCGACGGTTGACAGAGAGAACTGCACACCCAACTTAGAGCCCCAAATCATGCCGGCGACTAAAGCCACCACGCCAGCCACGCACCACACGATGACCCAAATGCGGTTCAAAGGAATACCAATAGACTGAGCAGCCTGGTGGTCATCTGCCACCGCACGCAGCGCACGACCCGTAGTGGTCTTTTGGAAGAACACGCTGAGCAAAGCCACCAACGCAGCCGCAATCACAGCAGCCACCAAGTCTTCTTGGTTGATCATGATGCCGCCGTCGAAAGTAGACTCCAACAACATCAAGGGCTCTTTGGGCATGCCCACGTCAATTTTGTAGATGTCGCTACCGAAGATCGATTGACCCAAACCATCGAGGAAGTAAGTGATGCCCAAAGTGGCCATCAACAACGTAGTGCCTTCTTGATTGACCAAGTGGCGCAAGACCAAGAACTCAATCACCCAAGCCACCACAAACATCACAGCGGCTGCGCCAGCAAAAGCGAGCAAATTGACGAGGAAGAAGTTGTCGATGCCTGTGAGCGCTGGAATCCACTCGCCAAAGCGAGCCATGGCCAGCGCAGCGAACAACACCATCGCGCCTTGTGCGAAGTTGAATACGCCAGAGGCTTTGTAAATCAACACGAAGCCGAGGGCCACCAACGAATACAGCATGCCTGCCATGAGGCCGCCAAAAAGGGTTTCAAGAAAAAATGCCATGTTCTTGTCCTTAGTGTGAAGTGCCGAGGTAAGCGCTGATCACTTCCTCGTTGTTGCGCACCTCATCGGGGGTGCCGTCGCCGATCTTTTTGCCGTAGTCGAGCACAACCACGCGATCAGAAATATCCATCACCACGCCCATGTCGTGTTCGATCAACACAATGGTGGTGCCAAATTCGTCATTCACATCCAAGATGAAGCGACACATATCTTGCTTCTCTTCCACGTTCATACCGGCCATAGGCTCATCGAGCAACAACACTTGCGGCTCAAGCGCCAGCGCACGACCTAAGTCCACACGCTTTTGCAAGCCATAAGGCAGCTGACCCACAGGCGTTTTACGGAAAGCTTGAATTTCCAAGAAATCGATGATGCGCTCCACCTTTTCGCGGTGGCGAATCTCTTCTTGCTCCGCAGGGCCAATGCGCAACGCTTGCATGAAGAGGTTGCTCTTCATGCGCAAGTTGCGACCCGTCATGATGTTGTCAAGCACGCTCATGCCCTTGAACAAGGCCAAGTTTTGGAAGGTGCGCGCAATGCCCATGGTGGCCACTTGGTGGCTGTCCATGTGATCAAACGTTTGACCGCGGAAAGTGATGGAACCTTCGGAGGGCGTGTACACACCGTTGATGCAGTTGAGCATGGAGCTCTTACCTGCACCGTTGGGACCAATGATGGCGCGCACTTCGTGCTCTTTGACGTTGAACGAAATGTCGGTCAACGCCTTGACGCCGCCGAAACGCAAACTGATGTTTTTGACGTCAAGGATGACGTCGCCAATTTTTTTACTCATGCTGCTTTCCCCACAGGCGTGAAGGTTTTCGCGTCAGACAGTTTCAATGTCGCGCTGACGCTGCCTGTGCGGCCGTCTTCAAACTTCACTTGGGTTTCAATGAATTGTTCGGTAGCGCCGTTGTAAAGCGCGGTGACCAAAGCGTCGTATTTTTCAGCGATGAAGCCGCGACGCACTTTGTTGGTACGTGTGAGTTCGCCATCATCTGCATCGAGTTCTTTGTGCAACACGAGGAAGCGGCTCACTTGACTACCTGCCAAAAGTTCGTCCGCGGCCAAATCGGCGTTGACTTTCTCGACGCATTCTTTGATCAACTGGTACACCTCAGGCTTTTGCGCCAAGTCGGTGTAGCCGGCGTAAGGCAAGTTGCGACGCTCTGCCCAGTTGCCAACGGCTTCAATATCAATATTGATCATCACGCACACTTTTTCGCGCTGGTCGCCATAGGCCACCACTTCTTTGATGTGCGGGAAGAACTTGAGCTTGTTCTCCACATACTTAGGCGCAAACATGGCACCGTCGTTTTCGCCACCTTTGATGCGGCCCACGTCTTTGACACGGTCAATGATTTTCAAGTGGCCATGCGCATCCAAGAAGCCGGCATCGCTGGTGTGATACCAACCGTCAGCGGTGAGCACCTCTTCGGTCGCTTTGTCATTCTTGTAATAGCCTTTGAGCAAACCGGGTGACTTGACCAAAATTTCGCCGTTGTCAGCGACTTTGATTTCCACCCCCGCGCAAGGCACACCAACCGTGTCTGCGCGTGCTTCGTTGTCGGGCTGCAAGCAGACGAACACAGCCGTTTCCGTCGAGCCGTAGAGTTGCTTCAAATTCACACCAATCGAACGGTAGAAACTGAACAAGTCTGGGCCAATCGCCTCACCGGCGGTGTAGGCCACGCGCACGCGACTCATGCCGAGGTTGTTGCGCAAGGGCCCGTACACAAAAAAGTTACCCAAGGTGTAAAGCAACTCACCGATCATGCCAATGGATTTGCCATCCATTTTGGCGGGGCCGTATTTGCGCGCCACGTCCATGAAGTAATGGAACATGTTGCGTTTGATCGCGCCGGCATCTTCCATGCGAATCATCACGCTGGTGAGCAATCCTTCAAACACACGGGGTGGTGCGAAGTAATACGTGGGGCCAACTTCTTTCAAGTCGATGGTGACCGTCGCCGCTGACTCTGGGCAGTTCACCACATAGCCGCAGTACAACCACTGGGCGTAGCTGAAAATGTTTTGGCCAATCCAAGCGGGTGGCAAATAGGCCAACACGTCTTCGTGTGATGTGAGCTTGTCAAACAACGCACCTGCTTCGGCACGGTTGATCAACGAATGATGGGTGTGCACCACGCCCTTGGGATTGCCCGTTGTGCCTGAAGTGAAAAACATCGCGCCCACGTCGTCGTGGTGTGCTTTCTCGACTTCATCCAAATAAAAATCTGGGTGTTGTTTGGCAAAGACTTCGCCTGCTGCCAACAACTCTTCCAACGAAGCCAAGCCTGGCTCGTCGTACTTGCGCAGACCGCGAGGATCGTCAAAGAAGATGTGTGCAATTTGTGGGCATTGCTCACGAATCTCAAGCAGCTTGTCCACTTGCTCTTGGTCTTCCACCACGCAGAAGCGCACTTCGGCATTGTTGAGTGGGAACACGCACTCTGGCGCTGCGGCATCTTGATACAACGGGATGGGAATTGCGCCCAACGATTGCGCAGCCAACATGGTGGCGTACAAGCGGGGGCGGTTAGAACCCACCACCACCAAATGTTCGCCGCGTGTCAAACCGGCTTGGTGCAAGCCGCACGCCATGTGCTCCACCATCTTGGCCATGGCGGCCCAAGTGGTGGTTTGCCAAATGCCGTATTCCTTCTCACGCATGGCAGGCGCTGCAGGGCGCTCGCTGGCATGCTTGAGTAACAGTCGTGGGAACGTGGTCTGCATTCCTAATCCTTGCTTTGTGTGTCGACAAAAAATCATGACGCATACGTGACGCGCTTTTGATGTTGGATGCGATAGTAGGCCTAGGTTTGACGCCGAGTTGTCGTTTCGACGACAATCTAGGGTAGACACTGGGCAGTGATTACCCCAATAAAACTTTCGACTTGATCAAGATCCATGACGCCAACACCCTCGGTATTTCAACGTCGACGCTCACTCACCGAGCAAGAGCTCAAACTCATCCCTTGGTTCGGACTGCTCAAAGACAACGAACAAAAGCGCATCGAGTCACAACTGGTGGTGAGCGACCCCATGCCAGGTGACTACGTCTGCCGCATGGGACGACAAGCCACGTATTGGTTTGGCGTGGTCGAAGGCCTGCTGAAGATGAGCACCGACAGTGCGAGTGGCCGCTCCATCACTTTCACAGGTGTGCCGCCCGGCGGCTGGTTTGGCGAAGGCACGGCCATCAAGCGTGAGACCTACCGTTACAACATCATGGCCTTGCGCCGCAGTGTGGTGGCAGGTGTGCCCATCGACACATTTCATTGGCTCCTCGACAACTCCATTGGCTTTAACCGCTTTGTGATGAACCAACTCAACGAGCGTTTGGCGCAATTCATCGAGGCACGCGAAATTGATCGATCGAACGATCCCGATGTGCGTGTGGCGCGTAACTTAGCCACACTCTTCAACCCCACGCTCTACCCTGGCGTGGGCGAGATGCTGCGCATCACACAGCAAGAGCTGGCTTACCTCGTGGGCTTGTCACGTCAGCGTGTCAATGTGGCGCTGAACCGCCTTGAAGAACAAGGCGCGATTCGCATTGAATACGGCGGCATGCGCGTACTCAACCTAGCAGCTTTACGAGCCAGCGGCACTTAGAATTCGCCCCTTATGTCAGACACTCCCACCAAACTCACACGCCTCAACAAACGCATGGCCGAACTTGGCCTGTGCTCACGCCGCGAGGCCGATGCGTGGATCGAACAAGGCTGGGTGCTGGTCAACGGTCGCCCTGCTGAAATGGGCGTGAAAGTTGGCCCTGCAGACCGCGTGGAAGTTGATCCGCGCGCCAAGGGCCGCCAAGACACACAAGTCACTGTGTTGCTGCACAAGCCCATGGGCTATGTGAGCGGCCAAGCCGAAGACGGCCATGAGCCTGCGATCATGCTGATCAACCCTCGCACGCACTGGGCGGGCGACTCGTCCAAACGACGCTTCACCCCCTCACAGCTGCGCAGCCTCGCCCCATCGGGTCGACTCGACATCGACTCCACAGGCTTGTTGGTGTTGACGCAAGACGGCCGAGTCGCGCGCCAATTGATTGGCGAAGACTCGGAGATGGAAAAAGAATATTTGGTGCGTGTGACCTACACCGGCCACGAAAACACCGCAGCGGCCACCGCAGCGTCTGCCACGTATGGCGGCAGAGCTAACCAACTCAGCGCCATTGGCGACCATGACCGCGTGACCAACAATGTGCAAGCGGTGTTTCCGAAGGCACAACTCGAACGCTTGCGCCACGGCTTGAGCTTAGACGGCAAGCCACTCAAACGTGCACAGGTGGAATGGCAGAACCCCGAGCAACTTCGCTTTGTGCTGACCGAAGGTAAAAAGCGTCAAATTCGCCGCATGTGCGAACAAGTTGGCCTGCAAGTGGTGGGCCTCAAGCGCATCCGCATTGGACGCGTGCAACTGGGGCAACTGCCTGCGGGGCAGTGGCGCTATCTGGGCGCGCATGAGCGTTTCTAAATTGCGCTAATTGCCTGCGTTTTATCCCTCTTGAAATTGAGGCCTGCGCCCCACACCTTGGGGCGTTGTTTTTTGTAATTTAGTTTTTAAAGACCATGACCAAACAAACCCATTCCTTCCAAGCCGAAGTTTCACAGCTGCTGCACCTTGTCACGCACTCGCTGTACTCCAACAAAGAAATCTTCTTGCGCGAGCTGGTGTCTAACGCCTCAGACGCCTGCGACAAGCTGCGCTACGAAGGCTTGAACAACGATGCACTGTTTGAAGGCAACGCCGACCTCGAAGTTCGCGTGAGCTTTGACAAAGCAGCGCGCACGATCACCATTGCCGACAACGGCATTGGCATGAGCCAAAAAGAAGCGATCGCCCACTTGGGCACGATTGCCAAAAGCGGCACGCGCGAGTTCATGGGCAAGCTCAGCGGCGACCAAAAAACCGATGCCAAAGACCAAGGCGCTTTGATTGGCCAGTTTGGTGTGGGCTTTTACTCAGGCTACATCGTGGCGGATCGCATCACCGTTGAATCTCGTCGTGCAGGCCTCAAAGCCGAGGAAGCTGTGCGTTGGAGCAGCACCGGCACGGGCGACTTTGAGGTGGAGACCATCACCCAAGCCGAGCGCGGCACCAAGATCATCTTGCACCTGCGTGACGATGCCGAGGAATACCTGAGCGCGTGGAAGCTCAAATCGGTCATCAACAAATACTCGGACCATATTTCTTTGCCCATCCGCATGCGCAAAGAAGAATGGAAAGAAGGCGAAAACGATCAGCCAGGCGAAATGGTGCTGACCGACGAGTGGGAAACCGTCAACCAAGCCAATGCACTGTGGTCACGCCCCAAGAAGGACGTGACTGACGAGCAACACGCCGAGTTTTACAAACACATCAGCCACGACTTTGAAGCGCCTTTGGCTTGGAGCCACAACCGCGTAGAAGGCAGCACCGAATACACGCAGCTGTTGTACATCCCAGGCAAAGCACCGATGGACTTGTTCAACCGCGACAAAAAAGCGGGCTTGAAGCTTTACGTGAAGCGCGTGTTCATCATGGACGACGCCGAAGCACTGATGCCCTCTTACCTGCGCTTCATCAAAGGTGTGGTTGACTCGGCTGATTTGCCACTGAATGTGAGCCGTGAGTTGCTGCAAGAAAGCCGCGACGTCAAAGCCATTCGCGAAGGCAACACACGCCGTGTGCTAGCTGTGTTGGAAGATTTAGCCAAGCACGACAAAGCCCCTGTGGCTGGCGACGATGGCGTGACCGACGTGCTGAGTGATGAAGACAAAGCAAAGCAAGGTAAGTACAGCCAGTTCTACGCCGAGTTTGGCGCAGTGCTCAAAGAAGGCTTGGGCGAAGACTTTGCCAACAAAGACAAAATCGCCAAACTCCTGCGCTTTGCCAGCACCAGCACCGATACAGTGAGCGTGTCATTCGCCGACTACAAAGCACGCATGAAAGAAGGCCAAGAATCTATCTACTACATCACCGCCGACACGTTGGCGGCTGCCAAGAACAGCCCACAGCTCGAAGTGTTCCGCAAAAAAGGCATTGAGGTCTTGCTGATGACCGACCGCGTGGACGAATGGGCTTTGAACTTTGTGCAAGAGTTTGACGGCACACCATTGCAGTCTGTGGCTAAAGGCGCTGTGGATTTGGGCAAGCTGCAAGACGAAGCCGAGAAGAAGGCCGCTGAAGATGCAGCAGAAGCTTTCAAGCCTGTCTTGGCCAAGCTCAAAGAAGCCTTGAAAGATAAAGCCGACGACGTGCGCGTCACTACCCGCTTGGTGGATTCACCCGCCTGTTTGGTAGTGAAAGACCATGGCATGTCCATGCAACTGGCTCGCATGCTCAAGCAAGCTGGCCAGCAAGCGCCAGAGATGAAGCCCATCTTGGAAGTGAATGCAGAGCACGCCTTGGTCAAGAAACTGAGCGGCAACGCCAACCCTAACTTCAACGACTTGGCGCACATCTTGTTCGACCAAGCTTTGCTGGCCGAGGGTGGTTTGCCAGAAGACCCTGCCGCCTATGTGAAACGGGTGAACGCACTCTTGGTGTAAAAACGGGTCCATGACACACATGGACACCTCCACCTCCGGTTCGTTGAACGACATCAAGGCCAGCACGCAAGTGTTGGCCTTTGATATTTTTGGCACCGTCGTCGATTGGCACGGCAGCATCGAACGCGAAATGCAAACGCTCTACCCTTCGGTAGATGCCAACGCGTTTGCGCTTGCGTGGCGTGCTGGCTACCAGCCTGCGATGGCACGTGTGCGCTCTGGCGAGCTTGGCTGGACACGGATTGATGAATTGCACCGATTGATTTTGGATGACTTGCTGCCCAAGTTTGGCTTGTCCCATTTAAGCGAAGCTGAACGCATCCAACTCAACCGCGTATGGCACCGCTTGGATGCTTGGCCTGACAGTGTGGCGGGACTGTTGCGCTTGAAAAAGAAATTCACCATTTGCAGCTTGTCGAATGGCAACCTAGGCTTGCTGACCAACATGGCCAAACGCGCAGGTCTACCTTGGGACTGCGTGCTGTCAGCCGAAGTTTTTCGTGCGTACAAGCCTGACCCCGCGACGTATTTGGGTGTTGCTCAAGTGTTTGACCTTGCACCCCATCAAGTCATGCTGTGCGCCGCGCACCATGATGATTTAGAAGCTGCGAGGGCCTGTGGGTTACGCACGGCCTATATTGAACGTCCGTTTGAGTTTGGCGCCTCTCAGCCTAAAGATGTGTCACCTATCGCTGGCAACGATTTACATGCAAGCGATATCCATGCACTCGCTGACCTATTGGACTGTTAAACGTACAAAGGCTCTTCTTGCATGGCTTCGCACTGCTCGACCAACATGTGGGTTTGCCCCGCCCAATAGTCGCTGCTGCCAAACCATGAGAAATGTTGTGCAAAGGCAGGATCGTCTTTGCGACGTGCCAACCATGCGCTGTAATGAATCAAGCGCAGGGTTCGCAATGGCTCAATCAATGCCAACTCGCTGCGATTGAGTTCACGCATCTGTTCATAGCCGTCAAGCAGCATCGATAGCTGCTGTGTTTGCTGCACGCGCTCACCGCTGAGCAACATCCACAAGTCCTGAATGGCGGGGCCCGTGCGTGCATCGTCAAGGTCGACAAAGTGCGGGCCGCCATTGGGTAAGTCTGTGGGGGTCCACAAGATGTTACCGGGGTGGCAATCGCCATGCAGTCGAATGTTATGTGCAGGATGGTCAGCAAACTTTTGCGTGGCAATGTCGATGGCTTGGTTGCACACCGCCAGCCATTCGGTTTGTTGATCGAGCGGAATGGTGTTGTGTGCCATCAGCCAATCACGTGACTCGATTGCAAATGTTTGTATATCCAATGTGGGACGCGATACAAAGTCATGCTTTGCGCCCACGTTGTGAATGCGCGCTATGAATCGCCCAATCCATTCCAACACTTCGGCATCGTCTAGCTCTGGCATGCGCCCCCCACGGCGCGGACTCACGCTGAAGGCAAAACCATGCGCATGGTGCAAGGTTTTGCTATGCAAGCTCAACGGCCAGACCAGTGGCACCTCTTCGGCCATCAACTCTGCGGCGAAGCTGTGCTCTTCCAGTATTTGCGTATCTGTCCAACGCTCAGGCCTATAAAACTTAGCCACCACCGCACTGTTGTCATCCAACATGGCTTGATAAACGCGGTTTTCATACGAGCTCAGCGCGATGAGCCTGCCATCTACCTCAAGACCTAAATCAGACAAAGCATCCAGCACCACATCGGGTGTGAGCGCTTCGTAAACATGAGGCTTGGGGGTGTCGTCAAACACCCCAAACTACCTCTTTGTCTTCGGCGTGGGCGCGTCGCAGCATGTCGATGAACGGCACCACGCGTTGCTTCAGGCTGATGGCGCGTGGGCCATCGGCAATCGGTGCTGCATCTGGCGGAGTGTTTGGTTCGCGAGCTGCTTCTTTCGCTGCCTGAATAGCCAACTCTTCTTGTTCAACTGCGGCATGCAAGGCATCGATGGCAGACATCATTTCCGTTGGCAAGATGATGCCTTTGGCACCCGCTTCTTTGCCAATGAGTTTGAGGATCTGTTTGCCCTGCGGCTCAAGCATGATGAGGTCGCCTGTGGCTTTTGATTTGAATTTGTACAGCATGGTTTGATTGTGCGCTCTTGCGATGCAAGGTCAAGCGTACATCGATATCAACGTTTCAGTAGTGAATCAACAATGCCATGAAATGCATCAGGGCGCTCATACATGACCCAATGCCCTGCATCTGGCACAACGCTAAACGACGCGAGCTGTGTCAAGACCTGTGGCACTTGCTCAAGTGTGTGGAGGTAAAGCGCATCGCACTCAGACCACACGCCATGCACAGGACATATCCACAGCGCTTGCGCGCGTGCGAGAACGTCGGTGCGTGCAATACGACGGCGTCGCAAACGGTCTCGTGCCACGTTGGCTTGCTGTAGATCAATCACATCTTCTGTGACTGTTTCAGCATGTTTGAACATCATGGTGGCCAGGTTGTGTCTGTGAACCTTGCGTTGTGCAGCCTGATCCATGTCAGGTGTCATGCCACGCATGGGCAACTCTTTGCCAAAGATGCCAAGGCCAGGTGCACCAATCAGAATCAACTGACGGATGAGTTTCGGGTATTCAGCAGCGAGCAAGCCCGCAGTCATCCCCCCAAAGGAGAAGCCCATGACATCGACTGCCTCACCCAAAAAAGTGTGTTGCAGTATTTCAGCCATGTAGGGCACGAGACCATCTGCATCGGTCACACCTGCGGGCAAGCTGGAGTCACCGAAGCCAGGTATGTCGAGCGCCCAAACAGTTCTGTACTGCGAGAGATGCTCAACATTGCGCAACCAGTGTGTCCAGCTGCCAGAACCACCGTGTAGAAGCACCAGAGGTTTCGTTGAGGCATCTACATGGTTTGTGTTGTGAGTGAGCTCAGCGCTTTCTTTTGCCCCACGAGCGCATGGACGCCAAACATGCCACACCGTATCGCCCCATGCATAGGTTTGCACGATTCGTTCTGACAAGGCCTCAACACGGCGAATTTCCATGTGTGAATTTTCCAAGAAAAACGCCCACTGAATAAATTCAGCGGGCGTTTTAAAGTGGTTGCGCGAGTAGGATTTGAACCTACGACCTTTGGGTTATGAGCCCAACGAGCTACCAGGCTGCTCCATCGCGCGTCAAG
>Ga0213920_1000733_pt1 | contig 21829 bp, 11 predicted proteins | sample McNCre1117MG_FD_161054 | JGI IMG/M metagenome (GOLD analysis project Ga0213920, IMG submission 161054) | Freshwater microbial communities from McNutts Creek, Athens, Georgia, United States - 11-17 MG | ecosystem: Environmental > Aquatic > Freshwater > Creek | place: USA: Georgia | collected...
CGGCCCTGTGTCGTACAGCAAGCTGTGCGTGGCCGTGCGCACCAGCACCGCATGGCCCTGCCCCATGTCGGCTGCGATCAATTCAAACGTGCCATGCGCAGGGCGCGGTGTTTGCCAGCTGAGCACCGGCAGCACCAAGACCATGCCAAACCAACGCAACCACATCGGCACGCGCATGGCCCACACGCCCATACCTACCAGCGCAGCAGCGCCCGCCCACAAAGGCGCAGCAGACGCCGACCACTGCGCCCACGACACACCCGCACATGCCTTGAGCCCCCACACCAACCACTGCAAAGCTTCTGCCGCCATGCCCCACGCGAATGGCAACACCAGCCCCAACAAACACAGCGGCGTCACCACCAAGGTCACCCACGGCACAGCCAACAAGTTGGCAAACAAACCCACAACAGACACTTGGTGAAACAGCAGCAAGGTCAACGGAGCCAAGCACACACTCATCAGCCACTGCTCGCGCCACATGCGTTGCGCAGCGGCCCACAGATTGCTGGCAGGTGCATGCGACCCCGAGGCAAACAACACACCCACGGCCACAAAGCTGAGCCAAAAACCTGCCTGCATCAGCGCCCACGGGTCCAGCGCCAACAACACGGCACACACGCTCAACCACACCTGCACCCAAGGCCAACGCAATCCATATACACGCAGCAGCGTGACCACACCCAGCATCCACACCGTGCGCTGCGCAGGCACGCCCCAACCCGTGAATACCGCATACGCCAGTGCCACCATCGCGGCACACGCACTTGCGGCAATAGGTGCAGGCAACCACAAGCTCCAAGGCTTGGCAGGCGACCACACATCACTGCGCCGCCACAACCAGCCCACACACAATGCTGCCAGCCACGCCAAGCCGGTGATGTGCAAACCCGAAATCGCCATCAGGTGCGCCACACCCGTGGCACGAAACACATCCCAATCCGCACGCTCAATCGCCGCTTGGTCGCCCACCAACAAAGCCGCCACAATGCCAGCCGTTGCACGGTCGGCCACGCGTGCATCGATGGCGCTGCGCACCCGCTGACGCAGCCACTCCACAGGGTGTGCCCATGTGCTGCCTAACCATTGTGGTGATGCGTCTTTGGCCCCGTTGCGCACATAGCCCGTGGCTTGCAAGCCCTGTTCCCACAGCCACAACTCGTAATCAAACCCATGTGGGTTGATATGACCATGCGGCGCTTTGAGGCGCACGGCCAGTTGCCAGCGGTCACCAGGGCGCAAGTCTGTGGGCGGCGCTTGCACTTTGTCATCGCTGCCATTCCATCGGCTGCCGTACCAACCCAGCAGCAACTGCGGAGGCAGTTGGACCCACGCACCATTCGTGTCGCGGGCAGACTCCACCTCGAAGCGAAACCGCGCACTGTCTTCCATGCGTTGCGGCAAATTGGCCACGATGCCCACCACGTGCAAGGTGCGGCCTTCAAGTGCGGGGTTCAAAGCGCTTTGCGCGTAGTGGCTGGCCCGTGCACCTGCTTGGACAAAAGCCAACACAGCCGACAACACACCCATCCATGCAAACCTCACCGCGACTTGTACCCAAGAGCCAGCCAACACACGGCTGACGCGTACAACAGCAAAAGCACTCACCACAGCCGCTGCACCCAAGCCCCAATACACCTCCCCCGCCCACAACTGCGCCTGCTGCAACTGCAAAGCCGTGCCCGCAATCCAACCCAAGGCCAAAGGTGTGATGACAGAAAACATGGCCGCATGTTCAACCCAATGCGGCGACACGTGGGCGATGCCCACTCACAAGTTAAAAAGCCCCAACCATTCGGCAGGGGCTTGATGCATCTAAAAGGTGTTGGGTTTAGCCCGCAGCGGCCTTGGAACCGCCGCACACTTCTTTCTTCAAAGCGGCCAGATAGGTGTTGGGGCGAATCGGGTATTCGCGTGGGCGCCATTCGTGCACATCGTCCGAAGCCACTTCTTTGCCCTTGCCCATTTGCTTGTCAAAGTAACTCACAGACAGGCGCACCACCGTGTCGTTCTTGCAGTACATGCGCACGCGCAACATCATTGACTTGTAGTTTTCGCCCGTGGGGGTTTTGTCGCCTTTGGGCAAATCGGTCAGCACCCATGCGTAGCGCGACACGTGCACGGGCATGACCGCTTCTTTGTCGAAGTAGTACGTGGCTTCATCTTCCTTGACCAGCTCGCTCCACTCGGCCGAAGCCGGCGCAGCCCAAACCAAAAGGCTGGTCAACACGAAAGCAACAACAGAAAAATGGCGTGAACGCATGGTAGATATGGAAGATAAAACTGACTTGTCTAAGGTATCGGCGCGCAGAAAGAAAACTTGAGCAAGAAATGCGCACCACTTTGGCGCGCAAGTCGGACTGCCCTATGAAAAGTGTCTAGAGGTTTGGGGGAATGTCAGGGTGACTGTGAGGTCAAGTACAGCACCCATATATAAAAATATTGAGAAGATCATTTTTTGTCATTAGATGATGGGGTGACCGTTTTCGAATTACTCACGCCGTTAGGCCATTGCACGATGCAGCCAGCAGGAGCATCGCCATAGCAATTGTCTGATCGATAGCTTGATGTATCCAACTCAAAACCAAGTTGGCGCATACAGGCACTTTGCTGATTGATGCGTTGCACACCTACCAACAGCCGGTCAACAAATCTGCATTGCGTAAATGCCTCTGACAAAGCGATCTTGGCTGATGCAGTGGGGTACCACGCTTGGGCCGCTGGCAGGGGCGGCTTGCCGTATGAGCCGCAGGCACTCAGAAGAAAGATGACTGCTGAAATCAATCCAATATTTTTGGGTTTCATGAAAATTCCTTTATTTACCGTAGTAGTTATTGCGTGAGCGAATGGGGGCGTTGACACATGCTGGAAGCTTGGCTCGGTAGTCAGGGACTGCACAATGTCCGCCCCACCCTGATTTGAAATAAAAGCCCTTTTGGAACATGCATTCAATTATTCTTGCATTAGCGTTGGTTTGACTTTCTCCTTCACGCTTTGGTTGGAGATCTCCACATTCATTCAACGCCTGACGCACTTGAATAACGGTTGGACGGGTTTGACTAGTCATGGCTTCTTCATCCGATGGTGGTGGCCTAAACCCACGAGGCGTACAAGCGCTAGCCATACTGGCGGCAGCCAGTACCAAATAGAGCAATTTCATCTCACTGCTCCTGTTTGAAGTTTTTCAATGTTTCAAGCTTGTCGTTCGACTGCGACGACGGAGTAGTCAGTGTTGTGCCTGATGGCGGTGACTGCAGCAACTGATTCATCTGCTCATTACTGCTCTGCTGAACTTGCGGTGCAAGTTTGTCAACCTGTTTGTATTGCGGAATCACAACAGGCGATTTGTAGTCTGAGTTGGTGATACTGGGTGAATTGCTCTTAGGAATGTTGTCCCATTGGTTATCACAATCTTTTCCCGCCGTCCCATAACAGTTATGCGGGGTAGCCGTTCCCGTCATGGTGTTCACAACATTGCTGACAGGGTCTCTTCCATCTGATGTCAAGGTCACCTCTGTCTTCGCTCCATTACTTGAGGTACTGGTGTAGCTAGGCGTCGCTTGATTACCGCCAATCACCGTGCCAATGAGATCATTCGGATGCACCACCGAATTAATTTGTGCATCCTTGTTCCCCGTGAACTGCTGCAAAGTCTGATTACCGGTCACATTGTTTTGTGCCCCACCATAGTTGTTCAGCTCAACAGTGGGCGTGACTGCGTTGCCATTCGCGTCTTTAACTCCTCCTTGGTTGTTTAACGATTGCAGAGCGTTATCTGTCGTCAACGTCCCCCGGCTATGACTGTCGATCACCACGCCTTGCCCTTGCTGTGCAGCTTGCTCCATCACCTTGGCCGTTTGCACTTCTGCATTGGTCAAACCAACGTAAGGCGTAGCGCCACTCTTTTGCACGGCTGCAATGATGAGTTCAGACAGTACATTGTTAGCTTGTGGCGCAAAGATGATGTATTGGTTCTCAGGTTTGTCGCTGTAGTTTTTGCTGCCGTCTTCGTTCATCCTGCCGCCATGCTGTTGCGCGTATTTCACAGCACCATCTAAGTCGTTGAAGATACCGTTGTTGCTGATGTGGAGTTTGCCGTCTTGTGAGGCCTTAAGGTCTTTGGCCTCTTGCTCTGTCAGTGCAACCGCACAACTCTTATCACTGCACCCCGGAGGCACTTTGTACATAGTGCCACCCGCTTTATACATCGTTCGATAGGCTTCGTCGGTCAAGGCTGTTGCCGCATTCAACGCCAACATATTGCTAGCCTGCTGATCCTGCGCAACCTTCTGCAAGCCTGCCACATCCGCCTTGGCAAGTGTGCGGTTCGTGTTGCTCGTGTCCGTGCTCACCGCTTTCCCGTTACTATCTGTGAATTGCTCTTTGCTGGTATCGGTGGTTTTATTTCCCACGGTCACTTGGGCAGCACTGATCGCGCTCGTCGTGGTGCTGGCATCACTTTGGCTGGCGTTGCCGTTGTTCAGTGCGTTGCCAGCAAGGGCTTTGCCCATCGCATACTTGCCATCCATCATGTTGGTGCCCACGGATGTTCCGCTGCTGCTGGCACTGGCGCTCATGCTGTTGTTGATATCGCTGGTGGTCAGGGTGTTGGTCGTCAGCGTATTTTTGCTGGCATCGCTGCTGCCCACAATCGTTGCACCTTTGAGGTCAGTGTTGCCTTGCACGTTAACTTGGAATCCACCTTCACCCGCTTTGATGCCGCTTTGCTCGTTCACGCTTGCGTAGTTGCTGTTGCTGTTTTGTTTGCTCTGGCTGAAGCTGGCACTACCGCCCGTGCCCACGATAGGGATGCTCAGTGCAACGCCTGTGGTGCTTTGGTTGGCTTGACTGGTCGCTGTGTCCTGCAAGCTTTCTAGATTGAGGTTGCCACCTACGTTGACTGTGACTTGGTTTGCCTTGACGTTACCGCCAATCACATTGGTGTCTGCACCGCTGGTGATGTTGACCGCATTGCCCGCGCTCACTTGGCTGTTGTTGTACGTGGTGCTGTCGCTGTTGGTTTGGCCTTTGCCTCGGCTAGCGGCTATATCCAGGCTTATGCCTGCACCGCCTTGGCCAATGCCCACACTCACGCCCACGCTGGTGCTGCTAGAGCTGTTGCTGCTGCGGTTGCTCTCGGTGTCGGAGCTGGCGAGGATGTTGACATCTTGGGTGGCGCTTAAAGACACATCTTTGGCAGCAGACACATTGCTGCCTTGGATGGTCAGGTTGCCTTGTGTCTCACCTTGACCTGTGGCTTTGATGCTCACGTTGCCACCGGCTTTGACGGTAGAGCTCGCGCCTGTGTCGCTGGTGGTGGCGCTGTTGCTTTGGCTGCTAGAGCTGCCAATGCTCACGCTGACTTTGATGCCACTGGCTGCTGCGGCACCTGGAGCGGCTGCGCCATCTGCATTCGTGCCACCCATGACGCCATTTTTGTCATACGCGTTTTGTGTGGCAATACCTTGCTCATAGGCATCGGAGCCTTTGGCAAAAGCGATGAGTGCGTTGAGGTTTTGGTTGCGTGTGCTGCTGCTGTCTTTGGCTGCTTGCACGGCTTGGGTAGTGGCTTGAATGCTGTCGATGATGCCGCCTTTTAATCCAACCGATATGGCAGTTTGCTCAAACTTCTGCTCTGTGCTTTGTTTGTTGGTTTCTCTGGCTTCTTGAATGTCCACTGTCTTAGCGGTGATGTTGATGTCACCCGTTGGTGTGAGTACATCACTGCCTACTTGCTTGTACTGATTGCCTGCGGTGATGGTGACGTTGCCACCTACGCTACCCACCGTGCTGGCTGCGGCTGTGGTGGTGGTGTCTTTGCCATCGTTGCTTTGAGTGCGTGTGCCGTAACTCACGCTAAGACCACCACCACTTAAAAACCCCGTTTCCGTCTGTTTGCTGTAGTTGGTTTGCTGACTGGTGTTCTGTGCGGCTTCAATGTTGACATTGCCACCTGCTGTGAGCGTGGTGCCTGAGCCACCTGTAACGCCGTCACTCACCACGTTAGAGCCCAAGATGCGGATGTCTTTGGTGTTGGCCGCAATATCTACCGTGCTGCCACCAAAGTTACTAGCCACCGCCGTGCTGGTGTTGCTGACATTGCGTGTCACCAAAGTTGACCCACCAAAGAAACCACCGCCACTCGATGTCTTATGGGCTTCGTCTAAGTTGGTGGTGTTTTCTCCTGCCAAGATGTTCACGCTGCCGCCAGCTTGTACGCCCAGTGCTTTGGTGGCCTGAACATTGGCGGCTGTAGCAGTTAGGTCATTGCCTGCTTTGAGGTTGACATTGCCACCACCATTGATGGTGCTGCCCACGGTTTGCGTGTTGCCGTAGTTCAAGCGGTTGTCAGCATCCCAGGTGATGTTGTTTTGTTCGCCTGTGTTGACAGTTGCAAGATTGAAATTGTTGCCTGCACTCAGGCTGGTTACACCGCTGCCCGCGTTGCTAACCACGCCTGCCACGATGTTGAGGTCTCGGCCTGCACTTGCCACCAACGTGCCGTTAGCTCCCGACACGTACAAACCTGCCACACGATCAACACCTGTACGGCTGAAGTTGGCGGAGCCCACTTGGGTGTTGGTGCTCTGGGTGGTGGTTTGAATATTCAAATCTCGCCCAGCGGTCGCACTCAGGCTGTTGACTGCACTGATGCTGCCGCCAATGTTGTTCAAGTCTTGTCGTGCGGCCACGCTCACATCATTGCCGCCAATACGCCCGCCTAGGTTGTTCACGTTTTCCGCAGTGAGGTTCACCACGTTGCGCCCAGCGATGGTGCCGCTGTTGGTCAAGTCACCGTTCAGATTGATATTGACATCTTTGCCTGCCAGCAATACGCCGCTGCCATCTAAGTCACCGGGTTGGACTTTGACATAGAGCTGGGGGACAAGCACTTTTTGGCTAGAGCCATCGGGCAGGCTAACGGTTTGCTCGACCAACCACACAATGTCGCTGGTGAGCTGGGCAACTTGCTGGGCGGTCAAGGCAATGCCCGGGCGCAAGTTGTATTTCTGAGCAAACGTGATGGCGCTGTTCATCAGCTCTTTGTATTCTTGTTCGTCGCTGGTGTAGTCGGCCAAGAAGCGACGACCCGTCAGTTCTGCCACCTGCTCGCGGATGAGCTTTTGTTCGTAGAAGCCGTCGCCTAAGCGTTTTTGGGTATTGGACGAACCTAAGTCTTTCAAGGTCTTGCCAATGTCTCCTCCATTGTTGGCCAACGAAACACTGGCCTGTACTACTGATACAGGAAACGACATATTGTTATGCTCCCGTAATTCGGCAAGCAAAAGGTTCAGGCTCCTCAAAACGAAATCCAACAATTAAACCGGTTGCAGGCACATATTCGAAAAAATAGCGACAGAATTTGGTTCCTCTTCTGTCAAGTGAATGGTTATATCCTGCCTCTAAATTTCCATTTGACAACTTTGAATCACCAAGAAATATGTAATCAATTTTTCTGTATCCACAAATCCAATAGGTACAGTCATACATGTTCTTTTGACCTATATTTTTAAGCATGTCTTCTAGCCACATTTTGTGTCGCCCTTCCACGCTCATATCTAATCCAACCAAACTGTAGAAACACCCTGATAACAGTAGAGACAAACTCAATATGAAAATTCTCATTTTGAACTCCCTGTAGACAGTGCGTTCTGCGTCGTTGCGTTGGCATCAACGCGGATCAAACTCGGTATCGTTGGCGGTTTTATTGATTCAGGTTGTTTGATTTGGGTGACCCACGAAATGTTTGGATTATTCAATCCTGCTGGAATAGACAGTGCTGCGGCAGGCACCATTGTTGGCACATTCCAAAGATTGAAGTTCAAGTCTTTATTGGCATTGAATATGTAATCGTGCAAACCAGCTGTGGCATTGATAAAGGGCACTTCATTAAGCGCACGACTAACTGTCCCTCCTTGCGATAGAACAGACCCTGATTTATTCAAGCCAATTACATTCATTCCGCGATCAGCAAGTTGCTGCTGTCCGAAATTTGGACCAGCACGATCAATAGGCTCATAGGTACCGTTACCCGTCGAAGCCCCATCCAACCTAGTGCCATTCCTGTTCTCCCCCGGCCCCGCATTGGCTGCATAGCCTACCAACGACTGATACGTCTCACCCGCCGTGCTCAACACAGCAGCTGTCTTGGCTCCTTGTTCACACCCCGCACCTGTCACCGCACCAGTTGCACAGCCTGCCGCTGTTTGTGCGGCTACTGCCGACACGCCTTGCCCCGCTACCGATGTGCCTACACTAGCCGTGGCCATTGCCACCAAGGTGTTTTTGACTGTATTGGACGAACCTAAGTCTTTCAAGGTCTTGCTAATGTCTCCTCCGTTGTTGGCCAACGAAACACTGACCTGTGCAGCCAACGCACTGAACCCCGCGTTCAATGCAGCACCCGCTGCGGTATAGGTGGTTGTCGCACCTACCGTGGTTGCCAAGGTTGTTCCCGCCATCGTTGTTGTGGTTGTTGCAACGCCTGCGGTGGTAGTCGTTGAAGCAGTTCCAGCAAGTTCAGCACCCATGCCACCTGTTGCAACCATTACTGCAATGGTTAGCAAGGCAGCCCCAGCAGGGGTGAGGCCTTGTTGGCTGTAGTTCCATTGGTCATGAACAAGGCTGACCTGCTTCCAATTGACATCGTTGCGCTTGGCCAGATCGTTGATGTATGTCACGCCCGCCTGATTCGATAGACTTTGAATTTGTGTCTTTAAGTTGCCTTCAGGTAGTTGAACGCTGATGCTTAAAGTTGGGTCAAATGTCGTTTGACCTTTTAGCTGGGTTTGATTCAAAGTTTGGTTCGTACTGCCATTGCCAGCTTGTTTTTGCCAAACACCTGCCGTCGTGGTGGTTTCGGTATGGCTGGTTTGTGTTGTATTTACCGAAGCACCCAAGACCAGTTCACCTGGCTTGCTTGTGTCTGCGCCATTTGCCCTTGTAAACGCAATGGTTGGTGCTTGCAAATCAGCGCCACTCAGATCGGTCTTTGAACCTACACCAATTTGAATGGCTTGCTGAGACTCAAGGCGTGTACCTAACGCCTGTGAGTTAAAGCTGGTGTCATTCTGAGTTTTGCTGCCAAGACCAATGCCAAACCAACTCGAACTGCGCTGACTGTTTTCTGTCTTGATGCTTTGGTTCTGTACTGCATACAAGCGTGTTTGATCGACGCCCTCCACGCGAATCGCATTGGCAGCACCAATTTGTGCGCCTTCACTTAAAACGTTTTGTCCCAGCACTTCGATTGATTGACCATTCAATGCGGTGGTGGACGCCGTTTTATCTATCGTTTCGTGCTGCGTGACGGTGGTGGTCCTTTTGCCGTACCACGATCTTGAGGTGCTGCTGGTCGTCCAATTCTTTTGAACTGTGTCTGTGTTGTACCCAAGTGTGATGTCTCCTTTTGATACCACGGAGACACCACCATTTGCTGAATTCAAATCTACCGCGCTTGCATCGATGCTTTTGCCACCATAAAGAACTAACCCGTTTTCACCGGAAATGCTGCTTCGATCAGTGAGAAGGGTCTGAGTGGTCACTCCACCTGCAATCGTTTTTCTTGATATCTGTTCACTAGAGATATTTAGATTGCCACCTGCAACTACTGCTGTGCTAGGAGTTGAACTATTTGCAAGGCCTGAGCCACGTACTTCGGCAGTGGTCAGTGTGATGTCATTGCCTGCATTTAGTAAGACTGCACCTCCATTCACACGACTTTTCTGAATTTCAAACTCTGCTGGCTTGATGCTTTGGGTGTTGCGTGCAGATTCAACGGAGATATCTCTGGTCGCATTAATCGCAATCGTATTTGCGGCTGTAAGTTCAGAGGCTTTAACAGCAACACTTCCTCCTGCAACGACATTTATCGATTCGCCGCTTAATTCACTGCCCACTACAGTTGAAACACTGTTCACATTTCTGGTTGTTGCTGTAGAACTGCCGAAAAAGCCTCTATACGTAACTCTGTGTGCCTCATCAATACTGGATGTATTTTGTCCAGCAAGCACATTCACATTCCCACCCGCTTGCATGTCCAAAGTTTGGGCCGCCTTCACATTGACGACTGTGGCTGTCAGGTCATTGCCTGCTTTGAGGTTGACATTGCCACCACCATTGATGGTGCTGCCCACGGTTTGCGTGTTGCCGTAGTTCAAGCGGTTGTCAGCATCCCAGGTGATGTTGTTTTGTTCGCCTGTGTTGACAGTTGCAAGATTGAAATTGTTGCCTGCACTCAGGCTGGTTACACCGCTGCCCGCGTTGCTAACCACGCCTGCCACGATGTTGAGGTCTCGGCCTGCACTTGCCACCAACGTGCCGTTAGCTCCCGACACGTACAAACCTGCCACACGATCAACACCTGTACGGCTGAAGTTGGCGGAGCCCACTTGGGTGTTGGTGCTCTGGGTGGTGGTTTGAATATTCAAATCTCGCCCAGCGGTCGCACTCAGGCTGTTGACTGCACTGATGCTGCCGCCAATGTTGTTCAAGTCTTGTCGTGCGGCCACGCTCACATCATTGCCGCCAATACGCCCGCCTAGGTTGTTCACGTTTTCCGCAGTGAGGTTCACCACGTTGCGCCCAGCGATGGTGCCGCTGTTGGTCAAGTCACCGTTCAGATTGATATTGACATCTTTGCCTGCCAGCAATACGCCGCTGCCGTCCAAGTCACCGGGTTGGACTTTGACATAGAGCTGGGGGACAAGCACTTTTTGGCTAGAGCCATCGGGCAAGCTAACGGTTTGTTCCACCAACCACACAATGTCGCTGGTGAGTTGAGCGACTTGCTGGGCGGTCAAGGCAATGCCCGGACGCAAGTTGTATTTCTGGCCAAACGTGATAGCGCTATTCATCAGCGCTTTGTATTCTTGTTCGTCGCTGGTGTAGTCGGCCAAGAAGCGACGACCCGTCAGTTCTGCCACTTGTTCGCGAATGAGTTTTTGTTCATAGAAGCCGTCGGAATTGACGGCTGAAAAATAGCCAGCCTCAACATTGCCAACGCTGCTAACTGCCACATTAACAACAATCATGGTTTTAAGGGTAGAGGCAGCGTGCATCACATTTCTCCAGCCAGATGTAGCCTTTGTCTTTCATGCAGTTTGATAACTGATCGATATGAGCGTTGAATCCATCGAAAAAATCCTTGGTCGATTGACCATTTTTCATCCCATATCCATGACGTAAATTTGCGTCACCACCGCACTGAACAAAATCGCCTAGCCGACTCTCCCTAGTCACTCCATCTTTAACCCAATGGGCTCCGTAGGGTTTGGGGTGCATAAGGTTGTTGTATGTTTCCTCACCCAAACAAGATGGAGACATGCAACTCATACGTATGCAGCCAGTCAAAGAAATCATTGCCATTAAAAGTGCTGCGTAGGTCTTCATTTTGCTGCCCCCAGAAGAACAGAAATTGCTTTCCATACCTCTGGTGGTAGCCCTTGCGCTGCAGCAAAAGGGGCACTCGGTAAAAGTGCCACCCTGGTTACAACATCGTCATAAGCGCTTCTTTCCGCCGCGCTCATCCCCCGCTTAATGTTTCCTTGTTCGTCATATAGGCCACTCAACTTACCGCCAATCATGTCGTGCGTTCCCGCAAACGATTCAATCAACTTGTCTTGCCAACTTCCAACTTCATAGGGCTTGCCAAACAACGTTCCTTTGTAGCCTTGCACGCCGCCTGTTGAGCCTTCCATTTTTTTGCCATCGGGGGTGGCTAGGAATTCGTCGAGTGTTTGCTTAGATTCCCCACCAGTAAATACAACTTGCCCGTCAGAATTGAACGCCAACTTGGGGATGCCTTTGTCATCAAGTATTGGGTTGTTTGAGGCATCCTTCTGTATTGCACACCTATCGTTGCTTGGTCCACACAACAAATCCAAGTCCACCCTCGTACCACCCAGCTTCACGCCGTCGCCATTCATACCTTCACTGGCACCACTGACGTTGCTCAGCTTCTTGCCCGTGCTGTCCACCACACCCGCAAACGTGGATGAATCTTTCACCATCAACGCACGCATCTCATCTGCCGCTGCTGCCAAGCTTTCTTTGGTCACTGCCGTTTGGCCAAATCCAGTCACCGCACCCACCAAGATGTTGAGTACTCGTTCTTCGTTCTTCACGTCATCAAGTTGTTTTTGAAGGGCCGCTTTGTCCGCATCGCTGGCTTTCTTGATTTGGTCTTGCAGTGTTTGTTTTTGTGTGGTGCTGTAGCTCGCTATCGCTGCACTCGCTTGTTTGCCAAACTCCTGCGTGATCTTCGTTTGCGCTTGTATCTCTTGACGCACTTTGTCGGCATCAAATATCTTGCCTATGCCTTGCGCGTTGTCGCCCGTGCGTTTGGCTGTGTCACCTGCTATGCCGCTGATACCCGCTGTGGTTATTGAACTCGTGCTGCCGCTGTCTTTGCCCATGCCTGCACCGCTCAAGCCCGCGCTCAGGCCTTGGCCTGGCATGGCTCCCGTACCGATGCTCACACTCACGCTCTTGGCTTCATAGCTGGCACTGTTTTGAATATCGCTTGTCGTTAACGTGCCACCTGTTTGGAAGCTGTTTTTGTTGTTGTCTATTGCCGCTCGGGTTGAGGTGATTGCGCCGCCTTTGAGGTCGGTGTTGCCTTGCACGTTGACGGTGAAGCCACCGTCACCTGCTTTGATGCCGCTTTGCTCGGTCACGCTGGCATAGTTGCTGTTGATGTTGCTTTTGGCGTAGTTCACGCTGCCGCTGCCACCTGCACCAATCATTCCTGATGCATCGACTTGTTTGTTTTGCTCGGCATAGGTGGCTGTGTCTTGCAGGCTCTCAATGTTCAAGTTGCCGCCTACTGTGGCTGTGATTTGCTTGCCTTCTACGGTGGCACCTTTGAGGGTGGTGTCTGCGCCGCTCTGGATGTTGACGTTTTCAGCGCCTGCTACATGGGTGTTGGTGTACGTGGTCTCGGTGCCGTTGCCACTGCCGCTGCCTTTGCTCACACTACCCGTGAAGCCTATACCGCCGCCACCATTGCCCAGTTGCGCAGCGATGCCCACACTGGCGCTGCTGTTACTACTGCTGCTGGTTTGACTGCTGGTGTTTTGGGCTGCAAGCAAGTTGACTTGGTTGTCGGCTTCTAGGTTGACAGTTTTGCCACTCACGTCGCTGCCTTGCACAGTGAGGTTGCTATTTTGTCCATCACCAGTTGCTTTGATGCTCACGGTGCCACCTGCTTTGACGGTGCTGCCTCTTGCTGTATCGCTTGTGGCGGAGCTGTTACTTTGGCTGCTGCTTTGACCGTAGCTCAAAGAGACTTGAATACCACCCGCTTTGTCGGCAGCGTTGGCTTGTGCAACTTCTGGACTTCCATCGGCGCCTTCTGCACCTGTTTTGACCATGCCGTTGGCATCGCCTTGTCCCGCTTTGAGGGCATCGACGGCTAGTTTCACGTTGGCTGCTGCACTGGCTGTGCCTAGTGCTTTCATACGGTTGTCGCTGGTTTGTGTGGTGGCTTTGATTTGGCTTTGTGCGTTTTCCAACGTACTCAGTACCGTGCTGGTCACAGCCAAGGTCAACCCACTTTGCTCAAACTTCTGCTCTGTGCTTTGTTTGCTGGTTTCTCTGGCTTCTTGAATGTCCACTGTCTTAGCGGTGATGTTGATATCACCCGTTGGTGTGAGTACATCACTGCCTACTTGCTTGTACTGATTGCCTGCGGTGATGGTGACGTTGCCACCTACGCTACCCACCGTACTGGCTGCGGCTGTGGTGGTGGTGTCTTTGCCATCGTTGCTTTGAGTGCGTGTGCCGTAGCTGATGCTTAAGCCTCCTCCGCTCATCAAGCCCGAGCTGGTTTCGTTTCTGTAGCTGCTGCTACTGCTGGTGTTTTGTGCCGCCTCAATGTTCACGTTGCCTCCTGCTGTGAGTTTGGTTGCGTTGTCACTCACCACGTTAGAGCCCAAGATGCGGATGTCTTTGCTTGCGGTGATGGCCACCGTGGCTCCCCCAAAACTGCTGCTTACCGCCGTGGTGCTACTGCTGGTGTCACGCGTGGTGATCGTGGTGCTGCTTAAAAAACCTTTGTTCGTGGTTTGACGCGCTTGGTCTGACGCTTGTGTGGCTTGACCCGATTGGATGCTGACATCCGTGGCGTTGACGTTTAATGCGCCCGCGGCTTGCACGCTGGCTGCTGTGGCTTTTAAAGTTTGACCTGCTTGAAGGGTGGTATTACCCCCGCCTGTGATGGCGCTTCCCACGTCGCTGCTGCTGCTGGATTTGTTGTAGTTGTTGGCATTCCACACAACGTCGAGTTGGTCGCTGGTTTTAACGCTAGATAGCGTGAAGTTGTTGCCAGCGTCTAAGCTGGTTGCACCGCTGCCTGCGTTGCTCACCACGCCTGCCACGATATTCAGGTCTCGGCCTGCGCTGGCTACCAATGTTCCATTTGCTCCCGACACGTAAAGACCCGCCACGCGGTCAATTGCGGTGCGGCTGCCCATGGCGGTTTGGGTGCTTTGTGTGGTGGTTTGAATATTCAAGTCTCGTCCAGCAGTGGCGCTGAGGTTGTTGACACCTGAGATGCTGCCGCCCATGTTGTTCAAGTCTTGTCGTGCGGCCACGCTCACATCGTTACCACCCATACGCCCGCCTAGGTTGTTGATGTTTTCTGCGGTGAGGTTGACGATGTTGCGTCCATAAATCGTGCCACTGTTGGTCAAGTCACCGCTCAGATTTAGGTTGACATCTTTGCCAGATAGCAAAGTGCCGCTGCCATCTAAGTCACCGGGTTGGACTTTGACATACACCTGCGGTACGAGGACTTTTTGGCTAGAGCCATCGGGCAGGCTGACGGTTTGCTCGACCAACCACACGATGTCGCTGGTGAGCTGGGCGACTTGTTGCGCGGTCAAGGCAATGCCCGGGCGCAAGTTGTATTTCTGAGCAAATGTGATGGCGCTGTTCATCAGGGCTTTGTATTCTTGTTCGTCACTGGTGTAGTTGCCTAGGAAGCGTTTGCCTGTGAGCTCGGCCACTTGTTCGCGAATGAGTTTTTGTTCATAGAAGCCATCGCCCAAGCGTTTTTGCGTGACTGAGGGGTCAAGGCTTAAGCTCTGCGTCATGAAATCGCTGCCTAGCCAAAGCTTGTTATTGGTAAAACGTGCATCTGTTTCAACCAAGTAACTTGCCGTCAAGCTGGGGTTGTTTTTGTAGAGGCTGCTGGTAGATAGTGTGGGTTGATACACGACAGTACTTCTGGCACTAGCACTTCCTGCAGCACTGGTACCACCAGAAACCGTAACTTGAGTGCGTGCTGCCACTTGGTTACCTGTGGCTGTAGGCGCTGTATTTTGAAGTGCATACGTCACAGGTAGCGTGATGCTAGTCACCACATCGGGCGGGTTGTAGGCTGTCGTGTCGTCGGTCCAATAATTGCCTCGACCACGCCACCCGCCTTCCCAATGATGGGTCGTCAAAGTGATCGTGCCAGATTCGGTGACGCGATGTTCACCCATAGCTTGGATGTTGTTGAGGTTGCCTAAGTCTCCAGTCAATGAACCGCCAGCAATGATTTTGCTTTTATCGTTGGTCAAGTTTTGACCTTTGAGTTGCATATTGCCGCCAGCCAATATTTGCGCTGGGTCACTGCTATCGACTTTGGTTTCGTATTCGTTGATCACCGTGTCATAGGTGGTTGTTTGGTGATCAACATGGTATTGACCCACTGTCAAATTTTTAGTGGTTGGGCCTGCGACTTGGTATTCACTTGATGTGTAGTGTTGATTGGTGTTGTTAAGCGTAGCGCTTGAGAGGTTTAAATTACGGCCTGCCTCAATCGTTGCACTGTTATTGTTAACGGTGCTGGCTAAGCCTGTTGCTTGGCGATTCGCATCCAACGCACCACCAATGGCCATGTTCCCCACGCTGTAAATAAGAGCGTGCTCTCGGTTGGTCAATGTGCCGCTGATGCCAAGGTCTAGGAGATCGCGCGCGGCAAGTGTGCCAGCTTTGGTCACGCCTCCAATGGTTTCGGTGTTGTTGGTGAGGTTGACCGCTGCAATGCTGAGGTGGTCGCCATAGATGCGGCCTGTGCCAATGTTGTTCACCGTACCCGTGTTGACTTGCGTGTCCACACCGTCAATCAAGCCTCGGTTGCTCAAGGTATTGCTGGCATTAACTTGGGTGGTGTTGGCCGTGATTTCACCTGAGGCTGTGTTGTCAATGTTGTTAGCCGTGAGGTTGAGCGTGTTGCCTGCTTGCAGTTTGCCGCTGTTGCTCACGTTACCGCTGGTGGTGAGTGTGGCGTTGTGGTTGGCAATGACTTGCCCACTGTTACTGAAATCGGTATTGAGCGTGACACTGAGATCGTTTTTAGAGAGTACTTTGCCGTCACCTCCCAAGCTGCTCGCGGCGACCGTGAGGGTTTTGTCCGCAATCAGTGTGCCATCTTTGTTAGTAATTGCCAGTGTTCGATTGGCTTGCGCTTGTGTATCTTGCAAGGCAAACGCGTTGCCTACACTGATGAGGCCCGAGGTGTTGTCTACTGTGCCAGCACTGGTGACGGACACATTGTTGTTAGCACGAATTGCACCTGTGTTGTTGTTGAGCTTGGCAGTGGCGATGCTGACATCTTGACCTTCAAGGCCTTGGTTAGTTCCGCTGGTGCTGCTGTTGTTGACTTCACCCGCATTCAAGCTTGCGGTGGCTGCACTGCGAATGAGGCCACTGGTGTTGTTGATGGCGCCTGTGGTGCTGCCGTTACCTGCTGTGAGGGTGAGGTGATCGAGCCCTTGAATTTGGCCGTTTTGGTTACTGATGTTGGCGCTCGTTGCTGTGAGCACGCCCTTGCTACCAAGGTAGCCTGCATCGTTGTTAAGGTCACCTGTTGTGAGCGTGGTCGTGCCTTGAGCTGCAATACCGCCTTTGCCGTTGAGAGCTGCATTGCTGCTGGTGTAGTTGGCGGCATTGGTGTTTGTTAATGTTTGGTCATGGGTGTTGATGACCAAATCGCCGCCTACCTGTATCAAGCCTGCATCGTTGTTCAACGCATTGGTTTGAAAGTTGGCTGATTGACTTGCTGCTAACGTACCTCCCGCATTATTGAAGTCTGCAGAAGATACAGTCAGATTTAGGCTGGCAACTACTGTGGCATTTGCGGTGTTTAAATTGCCAGCTGTTGTGATTCCTACGTTTTTGGCACTGGTCTGGCTGCCCGATAAGTCAACACTGCTGCCTATAAGGGTGATGTTGCCTTGTGCGGCGATGACGCCACTGTTCGTGACGTTGCCTTGTGTGGTGATTTGAAGGTTGGCACTGGCTTGGAGTGTGCCTGTCGTTGTCAACCATCCATTGTTTTGCAACACCAAGTCACCACCGGTGGAGCCAATCGTGCCCGCACTGCGAACACCCAAGCCTTGCTCAGTGCCAATCAGGTGAATCTTGCCTGCGTACATGCCCCCAATTTGGGCCACATCTAATGCAAAACTGGGTACTGCACCTGTGCCTGCAATGGTCGTCGTCACAGGGATTGTGTTGGCAGCAAGACTGGATGAGTCAATCTGGTTTGCACCTGTGACTACTTTGAGTTCATTCGCCCAAATGCCTGCATTGACTTGCACAGCACGAGCAAGAATTGCGGAGTAGTCAGTGGTGCTGAGATCTAGACCATTGCCATTGATGCTGATATTGCCGCCCTGCACACGGTAGCCATCTAAGCTGCCGCCATTGACGATAGGTGTGCCCGTAGTGAGCGTGGCTTTGCTGGTGTTGATGAAGCCTCCACCGTTCACGCTGATACCTGAAGGGTTGGCAATGACCACCTCTGCGCGTTGCCCAGCGACTTCCACATACCCATTCAGGTAACTGGGATTGGATGAATTCACCTCATTCAGAATGACACGGGCACTGCCCGTGGCTAACCACGGATTACCTTGTACCCAGCCGCCTTGTTGGGTTTGTACATTGGCGTGACTGTTGTTAAGGATGACGCCATTGCGCTGCACATCAAACTGGCTGTAGACGTTGCGTGACACGCCTGCGGCACTGGGTGTTTGAATGTCCACTTGTGGGACACCGTTGGCGGTTTGCAAAACAGTCGGTTGTTGATTGCTCGGCGCATTGCGGTAAGCCACCACTTGCGCGTGGGCGTTGGGTGTGGGCAATGCCCAAAGTACAGCACCTAGCGCACATAACACAGCAAAGCTGAGAGCACTGATGCCGACGGTTTCGTTTTCTACTATTGAGGAATGGCCTGAGGCAACAGATTCCCCTATAGAGCCCTTGCCCTGAGAGGATGAGGTTTCTGCCACAGCCATGAGCTGCCCACGTCGTTTGTTGAAAATGATGCGGAATAAGTTCTTGTTCATGGCGTCAACCCCTTGGTGTCACTATCTACAACTCAATTCAATGGCGAACAAAATCTGTTCGCCATTGATAACATCTACAAAATTAGAAGCGCATACCCACAGAGACGGTGAAGCCTTTAGCGGTCATTCCATCTTGCTTGTAGTAGCTCATGTAGTCCACTTGCCCATAGACATCTTTGGTGAATTGAGCTTGCAAACCGACGCCATAGGACACCTTGGTTTTAGAAACTGAGCCAGACTCATCTTCATATTTGGTGTGCAATGCACCGATGCGCGCAAAGGCTTCAACGTCTTTTGCGACTTCCATCTTGGGTTTGAGGTAAGCGCCATAAAAACTTTCTTTGCCTGTGTACGTCACGCCATTAACCACTCCCGAATCTTTGGAAGCTGTAAACGCGTAAGTACCCTCTACAGACAAGTTCTTGTCTAACTCTTTACCTACGATCAAACGTACCAACTTAGGTGTAATTGCAAAGCCGTTGTTGTCGTTTTTGATGTGTGCAGCTGTATAACCAACTTCTCCGTAGTAGCCTTGGTTGGACATGGATTGAGCAGAAGCAGTACCTGCTGCCAATACAGCCAACAGTGCAACCAATGCGTGTTTAGAGTTTTTCATTTTTAGTCTTTCAAGTAAATGTGGCATGTGCCACGTTGCAATCACACCGATGGTTTCGATGCGCTCTCAAGACGAAGTTCCATTGACTTCGTCTTTGAGTTGGGTTGCCCTTCGGGCTAATATGGGGCGGTCTTTCCACCAGTGTTTGGCTTGCTCAAGAGAGACGTGGTCACCTCGAAAAAGCATCACCCGCAAACCTCTGTCACCACCGCGGTGATACAAAGATTTAGCGCAGCATCCAGTGAGCGCAGCACCTACTGCGCGCCGAAACGATTGGCTATGTCCGAACGGCGTCATCCAGTCGATCACCCACATGCGGTCACCGCCAGACCACTCTTGAGGTCTCAATCCTTCGTCGGGGTTGTCTACATAGCGGCTTTCAACTTCAGGCGTTAGATTCGCCCATGACATGTAGGCCACAGGGCGTGTTTGTCCATCTATGTTTTCATTCGCCAGAATGAACTGTTGACTTCGTAGCGCTGGTAACAACCACTGCGATAAGTCTTGCAAGGGCAATCGGTTTTTATTGTTTGCTTGCATGGCAAGCCACACGATGGAGCCAAATATTTCAGCCTCACTGTGTCCAGGCGCATTCAGCGCAGGTGCGGTAATGACTAAATTTCCGTGCTGCATCGTGCGTTCTTAAAAACTCGCACTCAGGCTAAAACCTGCGGTGCTTCCTGCTGTTTTGAAGTTGTCGGGCTTGTTGACAGGTGCGCCAATGAAGAAGTCGTAATTCAGTTTTTGAATTGCACCGCGCAAACCCAATACCGCGCCTGTCAGTCGTGTAGCGACGAGCAGTTCACTGCTGGGACCACCCACTTGCCCCGTATCTAAGCCTGCATAAAACTCTTGGCCGCTCTCGCTCAAAGCAAAGCTCAGGTCGTTGCGCCAGAACCAGCCGCGCTCCGCACTTAATACAGATTCACCGTCATAGCCACGCACGGTGTAACGGCCACCTATGACAAAACGGTCTTGCGGTGTGAGTAGTGTTCTGTTTTTCTGAGTACGCCAAGAGCCGTTGTAGCGAATGCGTTGAGCGTCCACCTTGAAAGGCACAGCCAAATTCACATCTGCGGTGACCAGTGCAAAACGCGAAGTGCCGTCATTAAAAGTCTCTTCAGGCGCTGGAATTGAACCGAATGCACCTGTACCGCGTTTGTAGGTGAGGTTGCTCTCAAGCGTTGCGTCTTGGATAAAGACTTTGTGATTGAGTGTGCTGTCCCAACCGCCCACCACACGGCGTTGCACATTGACTTCTGTGTCATCAATGTAGTTATTGCTCTTGCGCTGGAAAGCACGAGCTGCCAGATTGAGTTTTTGTATGCCATCGCGCATCAACAAACGGTTGAGCTTGATTTCGTTGTTTTCGCTGGTGCCTCGATAAACGTAACTTTGACTCAGTCCAGCTACCGTTTGGTAGTAGCTGCTGGTACTAGAAGTTGCGCCGAGCGTCCAATAGCCAATTGGCAGCGAGTAGTGGATGGTGTTGGCATGTGTGCCTCTTGGCCCGCTGTCACCACCACCCATGCCATTGGTATTGGTGACATAGAACAAGTCGTTGAGAGTAAGGGCATTGTCGTAACTAACTGTCACGCTACCTTGGTATCGACCTGTGGCTTTGGTGCCGCTGTCATCTGCGTTGACCGTAAGCCTGAAAGGAAAAGGCTGACGGTACGAAACCACCAAATCACTGTCCCCCAACTGAGCCCCGTCACCTTGTGCAGGCTCGATTTGAATGTCGGCTTCAGCCGTGGGGACGCGCTTGAGGTTTTCTAAGGCTTGCTCAATGTCACGCAAGTTGAGGATGTCGCCTGCTTGCATGGGCAGGGCATTGCTCAAATTAGCGCGAGGATCTACTGGGTCTGCCAGTCGAATGGCACGTATGCGCCCCGGAATAAGGGTGAGCGCCAAAGCACCTTCGCTCATGTCTTGTTGCGTGGCAAAAATCCGTGAGGTAACAAACCCACGATCGACCAAGATTTTCTGAGTTCGCTCAATCAGCAAAGCCACACCTTGTGCGCCAACGCATTGCCCGATAAAGACGGGGGCGTCGGGTGCGGTGAGTTGCTCAAGCACCCAATCGAATTCAGGAAGTGGTAAGCCCGAACCGTTTTGAAGCTGAAGACGTTCAATCAAAAAGCAAGGCGTTTCGATGGGCTGTGTCTGCGAAGTCGCTTTTTCTGGGGTTGTGAGCCTGACATCTGGCGCGCGCTCTAGTTGGTGACGCTGTTGCTGCTCTTGTTGCTGTTGTCTTTGCAGCTCCTGTTGGTTACGAATACCAATGTCACGTTCTTGTATGGGACCGATCTGGGCAGTAGCGCTGATCGAAAAACATAGACCAGTTAGCAGTCCGGCAGCTAGCTGGCCAAACTTGCGCGTTGCTTGTATTGCAAAATAGTTAAACATGAAAAAAGGTCTTGTATAGAGTGCGCGAATTATTATTACTTATGAATTCATTCACAAGACAAGAAACTATATTTTTAGTTAAAAAGTGAAAAGTATCATCAGGTGGTGTTTTAAACACCGTCTGGTGATACTTTCTGTGTTTTTGGCGCAATGCCCTAGTGTTTCACTCGGACTTTGTCGAGCGTTTGATGGGCTTGTCGAGCTGCTTTTTGAGCTGTTTGGGAGCCAAGGCTTCGGGTTTTCTGCTTGGTTTCGCGCGTAGCTCAAGCCTGTACAAGTCGCGCATGAACTTGGGCACCCATGTGCGCACGGCAATGCACACCGAGAGCGGGGGGCGGTCCTCCAAGGGCAGGTGTGCATCGGCTCTGGCTTGGTCTTCATACTCCAAGGCAACTTGCTCTAGCCTTGCTTTGAGTTGTTCCTGCGCTTTGCGTGAAACGCGCATGTTCATGATGCGCAAAATCTC
>Ga0213920_1000735_pt1 | contig 21754 bp, 19 predicted proteins | sample McNCre1117MG_FD_161054 | JGI IMG/M metagenome (GOLD analysis project Ga0213920, IMG submission 161054) | Freshwater microbial communities from McNutts Creek, Athens, Georgia, United States - 11-17 MG | ecosystem: Environmental > Aquatic > Freshwater > Creek | place: USA: Georgia | collected...
TGGCCAAAGGCAACATTCTCAAGGATGGTCATGTGCGGGAACAGCGCGTAAGACTGGAACACGGTGTTTACCGGGCGCTCGTGAGGCTTGGTGTAGGTTACGTCCTGCCCACCAATGAGCACCTGACCGCTGGTTGGTTCTTCAAGACCCGCGATGATACGCAGAGTTGTGGTCTTGCCACAGCCCGATGGGCCGAGCAGAGCAAAGAACTCGCCTGCGGGAATGTGAAGATCCAGGTCTTGGATTGCCGTGAAACCAGGGAACTCCTTGCGGATGTTCTTAAGTTCGAGGTCCGCTCCCGCGGGCACGAATTCCTTGAGCAATTACACAACTCCGTTCGAGGCGTCGGACCAAGCCTTGGAGAACTGGTTGTCTTCCTTTGGCGTGAGGGCGCGGAACTGGTGCAGCTTGCTCCAGTCGGTTGGGAAAATGAGTTCGTTGTTGCCGATTGCTGGGTTCTTGGCCATGGCAATCTCCTTGGCACCCTTAACCGGGGTTACGTAGTACACACCGCTGAGGGCAAGCGCTGCCGCTACCTCAGGGCTGTAGTAGTAGTTGATCAGCGCTTCGGCGTTGGCTGCGTGCTGCGCGCCCATCGGGATCAGGTAGTTGTCGCAGGCGAAGGTGCCACCGGTTTCCGGAATCACAACGCCAAGCACCTCGGAGCCAAGCTCGGTGTTGGTTGCAACTACGTCGCCAGCCCAAACGATTCCACAAACTGCGTCGCCGTTCTTCAGGTCATCGATGTAGCTGTTGCCCTTGATGCCACGCACCTGGCCGCTCTTCACGTACTTGGTGAATTCGGTTAGGGCATCGCTGAGGTCTGAAGATGCAAACGAGGTGATGTCAACTCCGTTGCCAAGCATGATCATGCCCAGGGTGTCGCGCATCTCGGAGAGCACAACAACCTTGCCGGCAACTTCTGGAGCCCAGAGGTCTGCCACCGATGTTGGGGCGTCCTTGCCGGTGAGCTTCTTGTAGTTCTCCTTGTGGTAGCCAATACCCGCGATGATTCCCTTCCAAGGAAGCGAGTACGCGCGGTCGGAGTCGTAGGCCCAGTCCTTGCCCTTGAAGAATGGGTCGAGGTTGGCGGTTACGTTTGGCAGAAGCTTGTAGTTGAACGGCTGAACCAGGCCCGATGCAATCAGGCGCGCGGCCATCCAGTCGGTGAGGCACATGGTGTCTGCGCCGGTGTCTTTGCCAGCAAGCAACTGGTTCTTCACGCGAGCGTAGTAGGTGTTGTTGTCATCCACGTTGGTCTGGTAGGTCACCTGGATGCCGGTCTGCTTTTCAAAGCCCTGGATGGTAGGCGACTGCGGATTGTCGTTGTCGTCCATGTAGTAAGGCCAGTTGTCCCAGGTAACAACGTGCTGCGAGGCCGAGAGGTCCTTGGCTGGGGAGAGATGCTTGGCACCGCCCGGAGCACAGGCTGCAAGTGTTACCGCGGCTGCGCCGAGGCCCGCACCAGCGAGCACCGTACGGCGTGTAACCGGGTTGGTGGCTGCGCTTTTCAGGTTCTGCAGCAGTTCGTTTTGAGGGTTGGACATGATTTGCCTACTCCTAAAAAAGTTGGGTCTACACCGACCCAAACCAACAAAGAAAGACCGCCTAAGCGCCCAAAACAAAATACTGCCACATTTTGAAGGCAAACTTGCCGTTTTCAACGGAAATCTTGGGTGCTTATTACAAACCTATTCTGAAAACGAACTTTTCAGGCAGTTTTTCAACTGATTCCGTAGTATTTTTGCTATTTTGCGAAGCATATGCTCCATCGGTGGGCTGAAAATCTACTGATGCAACAGGCGCCACTGGCACACCCACACGCCCGAACCCAACCAATCCACTGCTCGGGAACCAAAACCGGAGTTGCCGGTTGGGAGTAATTAGCAGGGCACTTCCCCACTGCGGGTGCCCGGGCGCGGCGGCCGAAGGCGAGGTTGCCTCGGTGCGGCTGTAGCCAAGCTGCGCTAGATCTACAGGGTCTGCCTTGCCAACCGAGATGCGCACGCCCAGGTTTGCCAGCAGGCCGCGCGGAACCCCGGTGAGCGACTGCGCAGTGAGTAATAGGTGCACGCCGAGCGATCGGCCTCTCGCTGCTACCGCCTCAAGCGGGCGTGCAATCGCAGGGTCTTGGAGCAGCGACTGCAGTTCATCAACCACAACCAGCAGGCGCGGAGGCGCGGCCGCAAGGTCTTCGATGCGAGCCACGCCGGCAGCCGCACAGGCTCGCTCGCGAACCTCCAACTCGGTGACCAAACCGGCGAGCGCCTGCCCCGCCGTACCGCCCAAGTCTGTGTGCAGGCCCGCAAGCCAGGGCAGGCCACCAAGCCCAGCCAGCGCAGCCCCACCCTTGTAGTCGATTGCCAAAATCTGCAGCTGCGCAGGCGTGAACCCCTGGCACAGGCTCACCAGCCACGTTGTTAGCAGTTGGCTCTTGCCCGAGCCGGTGGCACCAACCACAATGGCGTGGGCGCCCTCTTCAGCCAGTGCCAACTCAACCTCGTCTTGGCCAGCAAAACCGAGCCAGGCACCAAGGCCATCGGCATCGGTGGCAGCCAGTGAACCCTGCAGTTTATGCTCAAGGGCAAAACGTGCCGCATGGGCCTGGTTCTGCTGGGCCAACTGCCCGTACACGCGGTTGCGCCAAGCCGGCTTCCACAGGGCCTCGCGCCTGGGCAAAACCTTATTGCCCAGCGCCACACGGCCGGCTCCAAACCTAACCTCGGCAGTTTCATCAACTAAAACCCGCCGATGCTGCAGCCAGGCCCCTGCAAGTGAACTGAGAGCGGCAAACCCACCAAACACCAGGCCGTAGACGGCACCCGTGGTTGCATACAAATAGACGCCAAAGGCGAGCGAGGGAATGAGCCAGAGCCACTGCATTACCCCAGCCAAACAGAAAGACCGCCAACCCAAAGGCTGGCGGTCGAATCTGTGGATAAGCGGGCTATTCGCCGATGTAACTCATCACGTGCTTGATGCGGGTGTAGTCCTCGAAGCCGTACATGCTGAGATCCTTGCCGTAGCCCGAGTGGCGGAAACCACCGTGAGGCATCTCTGCAACCAGCGGAATGTGGGTGTTGATCCACACGCAACCGAAGTTGAGTCCCTTGCTAAAGCGCATTGCACGGCCGTGGTCGCGGGTCCACACCGATGAAGCCAGGCCGTACTTAACGTCGTTCGCCCAGCGCATGGCCTCGGCATCGGTGGCAAATTTCTGAACCGTTACAACCGGGCCAAAGATTTCGCTCTGGATGGCTTCGTCCTTCTGCTGCAGACCGGTAACAATGGTTGCCTCGTGGAAGTAACCTTCGCTGCCAATGCGGTGGCCACCTAGGGCTACATCGGCGTGGTCTGGCAGGCGGCTGATGAACCCCTCAACGCGGTCAAGCTGGCCGGCGTTGTTCACTGGGCCAAAGAGAATGTCCTCGCGCTCCGGCGAGCCGGTCTTGGCGTTGGCCGCAACCTCGGCTGCAAGTAGGGCCACAAACTCATCGTGCACCGATTCATGCACCAGAATGCGGGTGGCAGCGGTGCAGTCCTGGCCGGCGTTGAAGAAACCAGCGATGGCAATCTGTGCCGCCGCCTTCTGGAGGTCGGCATCGCCGAAGACAATAACCGGGGCCTTGCCGCCAAGCTCTAGGTGAACACGCTTAACATCGAGGGCTGCGCTCTTGGCAACCTCCATGCCGGCGCGAACCGAACCGGTGATCGAAACCATCTGTGGGGTTTCGTGCTCGATCATGGCGCGGCCGGTGTCGCGGTTACCGGTAACAACGTTCAGCACGCCCTTAGGCAGGAACTCGCTGGCAACTTCTGCAAGCAGCAGGGTTGAGGCTGGGGTGGTGTCCGAAGGCTTCAAGACAACGGTGTTACCGGCTGCGATGGCGGGTGCAAACTTCCAGGTAGCCATATTCAGCGGGTAGTTCCACGGGGTGACCTGGCCAATCACACCAATCGGTTCGCGGCGAATCGAAGAGGTGTGGTCGCGCATGTACTCTGCCGTAGCGCGACCCTCAAGGTTGCGGGCGGCGCCGGCGAAGAAGCGAATCTGGTCTACCGAGACCATAATTTCGTATTCAACCAGGGTGCTGCGTGGCTTACCGGTGTTCTCGCTCTCGGCGTCGGCAAATTCCTCGGCGCGTGCCTCCATGGCATCGGCAATGCGGAACAGCGCTAGCTGGCGCTCGCCCGGGGTGCTGTTGCCCCAGTCTTCAAACGCTTTCTCGGCTGCTACATAGGCGTCGTTTACATCGGCTGCATTTGATACAGCGGCGGTTGCGTAAACCTGGCCGGTGGCTGGATTGATGACATCGCTGGTTTCACCCGAACGGGACTCAACGAATTCACCATTGATGAAGTTTGTTAGTTGGCGAACGGCCACTTCAACTCTCCTTCGAGTTGTCTAGATGCAATACCTTCATCATAATCGCGTGGCCGAGTCGGCACTGGGGTAATCCGTAGCATTTTGGGCATTTAAAGGACCAAAAGGTCTTTCAAAACGGCGTTTTGCTACTGATTCTTTTGCGAAACGCCATTTTTACTGGCAATATCGTTGTATGTCCAGAGTTCTGAGCGCCAAAGCCAGCCAGCTCGATGACGTCTCAAAGGCGATCATCGAGCAGCTGCAGCAAGACGGCCGTAAGTCCTATGCCGAAATCGGCAAGGCAGTTGGCCTGTCCGAGGCCGCCGTGCGCCAGCGCGTTCAGAAACTCACCGATTCCGGCGTAATGCAGGTTGTTGCAGTAACCGACCCAATGCAGTTGGGTTTCTATCGCCAGGCCATGATCGGCATCCGCTGCGGCGGAGACACCCGCGAAATCGCGGAAGAACTGGCGGCCCTGCCATCGGTGGATTACGTGGTGTTAACCGCGGGAAGTTTTGACATTTTGGTTGAGCTGATTTGCGAGAACGATGAAGATCTCATAAACCTGCTCAATGCAAAAATCCGGACCCTGCCCGGAGTAACGAGTACCGAAACCTTCGTGTACCTCAAGTTGCACAAGCAGTTCTACAACTGGGGAACCAGATAGGTTCCCCGAGAAAACACACACAGTAAAGAGTGATACCAAATGGCAACCGTCGCCTCGGCGAATAGAGCCACACCGGTCCAGGACGCGCGCAAAGCGGGTCTGGAGCCAAGCAAATCGGTGCTAGAACAGGCTGCAAAGGAGAACCTGTTCCTGCACTTCACCCAGCACAAGCCACTGCTTGAGGGTGAACTCCCAATCATTGTCCGCGCCGATGGCCACCACTTCTGGGACATCGACGGCAAGAAATACCTAGACGGCATTTCGAGCCTGTTCGCTGTAAACGCGGGTCACGGACGTGAAGAAATGGCTGACGCCGCCTATAAGCAGATGCGCCAGCTTGACTACTTCCCAATCTGGAGCCACGCGCACCCAACAGCAATTGAGCTGAGCGAGCGCCTGCTTTCGTATGCCCCAAAGAGCCTGTCTAGGGTCTTCTTCACCACCGGTGGTGGCGAGGCAAACGAAACAGCCTGGAAGCTAGCCAAGCAGTACTTCAAGCTGCAGGGCAAGCCGCTAAAGCACAAGGTGCTAACCCGCGCCGTTGCCTACCACGGCACCAGCCACGGTGCGCTCTCGCTCACCGGCATTCCATCCATGAAGAAGGCCTTCGAACCACTGGTTCCTAGCACCTTCCGCGTGCCAAACACCAATTGGTACCGTGCACAGGATCAATTCGAAACCGAGGAAGAGTTTGCCATTTGGGCAGCCGACCGCGTTGAAGAAATGATCCTCTTCGAAGACCCCGACACCGTTGCCGCGTTCTTCCTGGAGCCAGTTCAGAACTCCGGAGGTTGCTTCACCGCACCAAAGGTTTACTTCGAGCGCGTGCGCGAAATCTGCGACAAGTACGACGTACTGATTGTTGCCGACGAAACCATCGATGGCTTTGGCCGCTGCGGCACCATGTTTGCATCCGAGCGTTATGGCCTGGAGCCAGACATGCTGGTTTGCGCAAAGGGTATGACCAGCGCCTACGCACCACTTGGCGCACTGATGATTGCCGAGAAGCTCTTTGAGCCTTTCAAGCACGGCGCGCTGTTCCCGCACGGCTACACCTACGGTGGCCACCCGGTTTCGTGTGCGGTTGCTCTTGCAAACCTCGACATCTTCGACAACGAAGACCTGGTTGGCAACGTGCAGCGCAACGAGGCGGCCTTCAAGGCCACCCTCGAGAAGCTGAAAGACCTGCCAATCGTTGGCGACGTCCGTGGTGTTGGTTACTTCTGGGCTATCGAGCTGGTGAAGAACAAGGAAACCAAAGAAACCTTCACCGATGCCGAATGCGACAAACTGCTTCGTGGCATTCTGAGCCACCGCATGTTTGAAGAAGGCCTCTACTGCCGCAGCGACGACCGCGGAGACCCCGTGGTTCAGCTGGCTCCCCCACTAACCATTGGCCCGGAAGAGTTCGATGAAATCGAACGAATCCTGCGCAAGTGCTTTGTGGAAGCCTTCGCGGAGATGATCCCTTAAACGATTAAGCGAAAAACCCGCCAGCGCAAGCTGGCGGGTTTTTCAATTATCTAACAGCCTAGGACAAAATGTCCTCAACCAAGGTGTCGTTCTCGGTCTTCTGAACCGAGGAGAGAACGAAACCAACTACTGCTGCAATAAACGGCAGCAGCACCAGGAACCAACCCAGGCCGGAGAGCTTCCAGGCGGAGTCTGGCAGGGTTGGGTCCACACCAGCAGGCACGGTACCGGCCAGCAGGTTGAAGCGGCTCATCAGCAGGTATTCGCCAACTGCCAGGCCAATGGCGGCAATCATCGGAGCGATTTTGCCCTGCCAAACGTTGGCGCCAGCGTTGCTCATGAAGTACTTGATAACAGCGAGCGAAACCAGGATCTCAACCAAAATGATGGCGATTGCGGTAACAGCCGACATCCAGAAGAACAGGTTGAGGATTGGGTCTAGGTTGGCGGCTGCGAAGATGATCACAACAATGGCTGCAAGCACCGATGTGAGGATCACGCCAGCCTGCGGTGCGCCACGGCCGTTTACCTTGCCGAACGCCTTTGGAAGTACGCCACCGCGGCCCATTGCGAAGAAGTAGCGTGCAGTTGCGTTCTGGAATGCGAGCAAACCAGCGAAGAGGCTCGAAACCACGAGCCAGCTCATGACCTCTGGCATCCATGGGCCAACATAGCTACCTGCGAGCGCAAACAGAACGCCAGCTGGGTTGCTTAGAACTGGGTCTCCACCATTGGCTACAACGTAGTCGGCTACCTTGCTTGAACCCATGCCGGTAACCATTGCAAACGAAACCAAGGCGAACAAAACGGTGATGATGCCGATTGCCCAGTAGGTTGCGCGAGGGATGGTGCGCTTAGGGTCGATGGATTCTTCACCGTAGATTGCGGTTGCTTCGAAGCCAATGAACGAGGCGAATGCGAATGCGAGGGCGATGCCCGCACCGCCGCCGAATCCGCCCGCGAATATGGCGCTAGGCGAGAACGATGCACCGAAGTTGAGGCCCTCTGGGCCACCGTTGCCAAGGATGGCAACCGCGGTGATAACCAGCGACAGAAGCTCTAGCACCATTAGGGTTCCGAGAACCTTGGCGCCTACGTCTACCGAGAGAAGCGAAAGGCCGGTAACCAGTGCCCAGGCGATGAGGGTCCAGACATACCAAGGAAGGTTAATTCCGATGGACTGGAACTGCATGGCGGCTAGACCACCGAAGAAGCCGTAGATGGCCAGCTGGATGGTGACATAGCCGACGATCGAGATGAAGGCGCTGGCAACACCGGCGTGCTTGCCGAAGGCGCGGCCAACGTAGGCAAAGAAGGCACCGGCGTTGGTCACCTTGTTGCTCATGGCGCTAAAGCCAACGCTGAAAACAAGCAGGGTGAGGCCAACGGCCAGGTAGGCTCCAGGGGCTCCCGCAAGGTTACCCGCGAGCATTGCAACTGGCACGGCGCCTGTCATACCAACCAGCGGGGCCGCGGCTGCTACAACGAAAAATACGATTCCCAGGACGCCAAGCTTGCCCTTTGCAAGCGAGGTATCCGACTGGGTGGCATCAGACATCTGATTTCTCCTCATTGAGTGGATTGGGGTGGTGCCAATTGCGAAAAAGTCGTTCTTATCCAAACGACCATATTCAGAATGGCTCATTTGGAAGCGAACGACAACGCAAAATGGCCGATTTAACGCAGGTGTAATGGAATCGTTACAAGGCAAAATCGGTGGTTATTGTTTGGATGCGAATGATTTCGGTAAGTTAGAAGAATGAGCGAACTCAAAGGATTCATGGCGCCAAAAACCCCAACGGGCAAGAGCGCAATCGTACCCAACATGCCCTGGTTCTACTCGGGCACCCTACTCACGGTTGAATACCTCACCGATCCCGCAAACGTGCGTGCCATTTTGCCGCCGGAGTTGGAACTAGCCGACGAACAGCCGGGAGCGGTTGCCTTCATCTGGGCCGACTGGCAGAGCTGCAGCACCGATAAAGAGGAACTGCTAGACCCAATCCGTTCGCAGTACCTCGAGGCATTTGTTGTGGTTCGTTGCAAGTACGAGGGCGTAACCTACAGCCGCTGCGTTGCCATTTGGGTAACCAAAGATTTTGCTATCGCTCGCGGTTGGTTCCAGGGCTACCCAAAGAAGCTTGGTTCGGCACACGTCACCCGCGTTTTCAACCACGGAGTTGCAACCCCGAAGGTTGCCGCCGGTGGCAAGTTTGGCGCCACCCTCTCGGCATACGACCACCGCTTGGCCAACGCGGTAGTCACCCTTCGCGAACCGGTTGACTCCAACGGCTTCGTAAACGGCCACAAGATGCTGCACTCGCGCTGGGTACCGTCCATCACCCCAGGCGCAGGTAACTCGCTCGACCAACTGATCACCATGGGTGGCGTAGATGCAGACCTCGGCCAGGCCTGGGGCGGCGACGCCGAGCTGGAGCTTTTCGACTCCCAGTGGGACGAACTGGCTAGCATCCTGCCGGTTGAGAAGATTTTGGGCGGTTACTTCCGCGAAGTTGGCGTCACCTTCAACGGCGGCACCCTTGTTGCGGACAACAGTAACCCGAGCATCTAAAACCTTAAACACGAAAACCCCCGTTGGATCTTCACCGATCCGACGGGGTTTTCGCTATGGCTTTGACGTCTGCGGTAACGAGCCGCAGGGCCGGTTGGAGGTTTAGTAGTCCTCCATGTATTCATCCCACTCCCACTGAGTGACCTCGCGAGTTGCGGGGTCTGCCACCTCTGCCTCGTAGCGCTCAACTTCATCACGCTTGAGAACGGTGAACACATTGATGAGCTCCTGCGCCATTACCTGGCTTAGGTCGCCATCGGCCTCGAGTGCATCGAGGGCCTCGGTGAAGCTCAATGGAAGAATTTCGGCTGCCTCGTTGTCGTAGGCCATGCCTTCGGCCGGTTCTGGGCAAACCAGCTTGCGCTGAATGCCGTCGAGACCCGCGGCGAGAACCGCAGCAATAAGAAGGTAAGGGTTTGCCGCGCCGTCACCGACACGCACCTCGAGGCGAGTGCCCTGGCCGCGCTCGGGCGGGATGCGAACCATGCAGGAGCGGTTGTCGTAGCCCCAGTTGGCGCGGAACGGTGCCAGGGTATCTGGCCCCAGGCGCTTGAACGCATTGATGGTTGGGTTGCAGAACGCGGTGAGCGCCTTGGCGTGCGCGGTAAGGCCGGCAATCATGTGCTGTGCCACCTCGCTCAGGTTGCCTTCGCCGTCGTGCATCTGGTTGATTCCATCGGCGTTGGTAACCGAGAAGTGCAGGTGGAAGCCGCTACCGCCCTCATCACTCCAAGGCTTACCAAGGAAGGTGGCGTGCTTGCCGGTGCGGGCAATTACGTCCTTGATGGCGGTCTTAAACATGAATGTGCGGTCGGCTGCATCTAGTGCCTCGGAGTGCCAGAGGTTGATCTCGTACTGGCTCGGGCTGAACTCGTGGTTACCCGCAAACACGCCGATGCCGAGGCGATCGAGCTGGCGCAGAAGGTGCAAGAAAATGCCCTCTGGATCAACCAGTGCACCGGTGGTGTAAACGCGGCCGGCCTTGCTCAGCGAGCGCTTGAAACCGCCGTCATCGGTGCGGTCTGCAATATAAAACTCAAGCTCTGGGCCAACAACCGGCACCAGGCCAAGCTTGGCGTACTCTGCGATGATGCTTCGCAAAACCGCGCGAGGCGACATCAGGTTGTCGGTCTTGTCCGGGTTGAAGGCATCGGCAATCACGTATGCCACGCCCGGCTCCCATGGAATGTCGCGAACGGTGGAGGCATCCAGCTTGGACACCAGGTCTTGCAGGCCATCGGAGGCAATGTTGTTGGCATCCAGCACGCCGCCGCGAGTAGTGGTTACCCAAACTCCCTGGCAGAAGGCAGGGCCGTTGTGGGCGCCCTTCTCCAGCTGGGAAACCAGAAGGTCCTTGGAACGCGGAAGACCCAGGACATCCGGGTAGATGAGGCGCAGGACATCGATGCCGCGGCTCTGTAGGCGGGTTTTGAGACCGTTGAGGTCTTGCTCCATTGCAAACTCCTCTGCGCATTGCGGCGCTAGAAATGAATTGTTGTCCACTCGTTATTGAGATTATTCGGACACTAACGATTATTCATAATAAGACTACTAATCTGGCACTAGGGCACACCCGATGGAAATCAAACCGTTACATTTGGGCCCAAAATTTTCAGCAACTGCACCGATGAAAGAGGCACAACCATGAAGGCACTTTTCATTCAACACGACCACGTGAGCCCAACCGGGCCGGTCTCCGACCGCCTTCGTCACCACGGATTCGAGGTTGAGGAGCGCCTAGTTGTTGCAGCGGAGCACTACCACTCCCCCAACGTGCACTTTGATTTTCCAGATTGGACCGACTACGACCTGATCATCCCGATGGGTTCGCCTTGGGGCGTCTGGGATGACGAGTGCATCGGCAACTGGGTGCTGCCAGAAATTGAGTGGGTGCGCGGGGCGATTGTTGCCAACAAGCCGGTTCTGGGCATTTGCTTCGGTGGCCAGCTCATTTCGCGTGCCATGGGCGGGGTTGTTACCCGCGGCCCAAAGGCAGAGATCGGCTGGACCTGGGTTTCGGCCCTGCAGCCGGATTTCGTTGGTCCTGGCCCGTGGTTCCAGTTTCACTACGACCGCTGGACTCTGCCGGAGGGCGCAACCGAGCTTGCCCGCACCACCGTTGCATCGCAGGCCTTTGTGATCAATAAAGCGCTTGCACTGCAGTTCCACCCCGAAGTAGACGCCAATGCGCTTAGCGGTTGGCTGGGATGGGAAGGCGACAAAGCGGTAATCGCCGATGGCCAGGATCCAGAGGTAATGATGTGGCAGACCCGCCACGAGCAAGCCGCGGCCCGCGAGCGCACCTTCGAACTTGTGGACAACTTCCTCAAGTGGTCGGGCTTGATTTAGTCGCTTTCAGCGATTTTGCGCCTCGCCGGCCCGCTTTGGCGTTACCTTTGAATCGTTCACGTTCGAACGAAAGATTGGGGTAGCCAGTGGCCGGAGCACACACGCTTGCCGAAACCGAGCGTCAAGTCACCGAGAAACTCGATGGCATGACCATCGATTTCCGCGCCATGGCCGTTGCCAGCAACCTCTTCCGTGCGGCAACTGCCGTGCGCAACCACTTTGAGCGCAACGTTCTCGCCAAACACGACCTCTCCTGGACAGCCTTCGTGGTTCTCTGGGTTGTCTGGATTTGGGAACCAATTGAGACCCGCCAGATTGCCGAAGAGGGCGGCTTCTCCAAGGCCACCCTCACCGGTGTGCTAACCACCCTTGAGGGCCGCGGATTGCTTCAGCGCCGCAAATCCGACACCGACGGCCGCCTTGTTTTGGTTGACCTCACGACAGAAGGCCGCGTGCTTATGAAGGGCTTGTTCCCGGAGTTCAACGCGGGTGAAGTTACTGTCACTTCGGTGCTGGCCAGCGATGAGAAGGATCAGCTAGCCGCGATGCTGCGTGCCATCACCGAATTCACCGAGGGTCGTTAGGCCGCTGCCTCAGCAACGAATTTTTCGAAGATAGCCAAGTTCTCACGAACCGAATCGTAGTTGTCTTCCGGGTGCCACTGCACTGCAACCGCCCAGGCTGGGGAATCGATCCTGAAGGCCTCAACATGACCAGCGGCAGCGCGCGCCAAAACCTCAAGACCATCGCCCAGTTTGTCTACGCACTGGTGGTGGTAGCAGCTGGCCAGCACATCGGCGGTCTCTAGGCCCAGGAACTCTGGGTGCAGCACCTCAATGCTCTCAACGTGGTGGGTGTGTGGCGCATCCATGTCTTGAACCAAGCTGCCGCCGCGGGCCACGTTTACAATCTGGAAGCCGCGGCAAATTGCCAGCAGTGGCACTGCGTTGGCAACGGCGTACTCAAAGATTTCGATGTCGGTTTCGTCTTGAATATCTACTACACCATAGATGCGATCGGTGGTTGGCTGCTGGCCGTAGCGGTTTGGGTTTACATCGCCGCCACCAGGCATGAGGATTCCATCGATGCCCGATAGGCGCTCCGCGAGGTTGGTTCCAGCAACCGGGAGCATGGTTACCGGCTCGCCTCCGGCCTCCCAAACCGCCTGCGCCAAACGCAGCGCTGTGACGATTCCGTCGTAGCGGGTAACCGAGGTTGACTCGGCAATTCGGCCGAGAATTGCGATGCGAGGGCGGGCCATGTTAACCACTTTCAAATCGTTATAAAAACTCACCTATAAACAATCTACTAATGCTCTAATCTAAATCATTAGCATCCGAATGATTTTGGCTCCGACAGCGGGCAAAAATCCCTCGGATAAACCCCCGCACGTGCATTCAGAGAGGAATCACCCGATGACCTTCATCGAAGTGGTTGGCGCCCAAATCGACACCCGTCACTACATAAACGGTCACCGAGTTGCCTCGGCTGAAACCTTCACCAACACCTCCCCCATCGATGGCTCGTTCCTCGGTGAAATTGCCCGCGGTGGCGAAGACGAGGTAAACGCTGCGGTTGCAGCCGCCAAGGCCGCCTTCCCCGGTTGGGCCAAACTCGGACCCAAGGGTCGTGGCGAACTGCTGCACAAGCTGGCAGACCTCGTTGAGGCCAACGTAGAGACCCTCTCGCAGCTTGAGACCCTAGACAACGGATCGCTACTGCGCTCGCACCGCCGAGGTGTGATGCCTCGCGTTGCCATGAACATTCGCTTCTTTGCCGACTGGGCCATGAACGAACTCACCCACCCGGTATTCGAAACCCGCGGCCACACCAACCACGTCAGCTGGGATCCATCGGGGGTTGCAGCCATTGTTACCCCGTGGAACGCCCCGCTGATGCTCGCCACCTGGCGCATCGGCCCGGCCCTTGCCGCCGGCGACACCGTGGTACTAAAGCCGGCCGAGTGGACCCCGCTGAGCGCGAGCTTCTTTGCAGACCTCACCAAGCAGGCCGGCATCCCAGATGGCGTTTTCAACGTGGTTCAGGGCTACGGCCGCGAGGCCGGCAGCGCGCTGGTTTCACACCCGGATATTGCCCGCATCGCATTCACCGGTAGCGTGCCTACCGCCAAGACCATTGCCAAGGCCGCGGCCGAAAACCTCACCCCAATCTCGTTCGAGCTCGGTGGCAAGAGTCCGCTGATCATCTTCGAAGACAGCGACCTAGAGTTGGCTGCAACCATCGCGGTTGAGCAGTACGACAACGCTGGCCAGGTTTGCCTCTCCGGAACCCGCATCTTGGTGCACGAGAACATTGTTGACGCCTTCGCCGCCAAGTTTGCGGAGCGCGCCGCCAAGGTTGTTCAGGGCGACCCCCGCGATGAAGCAACCGACATCGGCCCGCAGATTCACCAGGTGCACTTCGACCGCGTTAAGGGCTTTGTAGACCGCGCCAAGGAAGAAGGCGCCAACATCGTCATCGGTGGCGGGCCAAACACCGAGCTAGGCGGCCTTTACTTTAGGCCAACGCTGGTGCTAAACCCGGCCGAGGGCAGCGAGATTCTCACCAAGGAAATCTTTGGCCCTGTTCTCAACATGCAGACCTTCAGCACCGATGAACAAGCGGTGCGCATGGCCAACGACACCGAATACGGCCTGGCAGCCGTTGTTGTTACCGGAAGCCGCGAGCGCGCCGAGCGCGTTACAGCCGACCTCGTGGCCGGCACCATCTGGGTTAACTGCTTCTTCGTACGCGACCTCCGCGCACCATTCGGCGGTTCCAAAAAGAGCGGCATCGGCCGCGAGGGTGGCGTTTGGTCGTTCGATTTCTACGCGGATGTTAAGAACACCGTGTTCTCTCCAAACGGATGGAAGGAATAACAATGGGTGAGGTAGTAGGCGCAGCGCTTCTGGCGCACGTACCAACCATCATGCTGCCGGAGGCGGTCCGTAAGGATCTCAACGACGGCATGGAGATCAGCCTGGTTCCGGGCCTCAAGAAACTCCGCAAGGATGTCTTCGAGACCCTCGACTACGACACCGTTGTGGTGCTGGATAGCCACTGGGCAACCACCGTTGAGTTTGTGATCACCTCCGCTGCAGAGCGCAGTGGATTATTCACCTCAGAAGAGCTGCCGCGCGGCATGAGCCAGATCCCCTACTCCATTAAGGGTGACCCTGAGCTTGCCAACGCGCTGAGCAACTACGACGAGAAGAACGGCACCTGGATCACACCGATTGCCGACCCACACCTGCCAATCTTCTACGCAACCGTAAACCTGTGGCACTACCTGGGTCGCGGACTAGACGAGAAGCGCTGGATCAGCATGTCGGTTTGCCAGACCGCAACACCAGAGGACTTCCTGCGCGCCGGCCGCGCCCTCGGTGAGGCCATCCGCGATAGCGACCGCAAGGTTCTGCTGGTGGCATCGGGTGCACTCTCGCACACCTTCCACAAGCTACGCGATCTGCGCAAGCACGAGGCCAGCGACCCTAAGCACATCTTCTCGCAGGAAGCCTACGAGTACGACCTTCAGGTACTCGAGTGGATGAAGGCCGGCGACCACAAGGCCGTGCTCGATGACTTCGATAACTTCCGCAAGTTCAAGCCAGAAGCTGGATTCTTCCACTACCTGGCCATGGTGGGAGCTATCGGTGAAGAGGCTCTAACCTCAAAGGGCGAGCTTTACTCCGAATACGAGAACTCGATTGGCACCGGCCAGGTGCACGTTTGGTTCCCCGCCCCAGAGGGCGGTTTCCCTAAGCCAAAGGATCTGGTACTTTCCCGTGACTGAACTACGACGCATTCTGCTTGACGGCTACGCCGTACAGGTTGTTCGAGATGGCGAGGAGCTGGTTGCACCAGACGGCCGCCGCATTGCAATTGAGGACGCCACTCACCTTCCACCGAGTGAGCCAACCAAGATCATCGCTGTGCACCTGAACTACGACAGCCGCACCCAGGAGTTCATGACCAAGCTCCCGGCCGCTCCAACCTACTTCCACAAGCCGATCACCGCGCTAAACAGCCACAAGGCCGCCGTGGTTCGCCCGGAGGGTTGCAAGTGGCTCAACTACGAGGGCGAGATCGTAATCATCATCGGCAAAACCTGCCGCAACATTTCACCTGAGGAAGCCGGCGAGTACATCGCTGGTTACTCGGTTGGAAACGACTACGGTCTACACGACTTCCGCGACACCGACGCCGGTTCGATGCTGCGCGTTAAGGGTTCGGACACCCTTGGGCCGGTTGGCCCAGGCATGGTCACCGATTGGGACTTCCGCAACAAGCGCATTCAGACCATCGTGAACGGCAAGGTTGTCCAAGACGACAACACCGACAACATGGAGTGGGACATGCACTACCTGGTTGCCGACATCGCCCGCACCATTACCCTGGTTCCTGGCGACATGCTCTTTAGCGGTACACCGGCCTTCAGCCGTCCGGTACAGCCGGGCGATGTGGTTGAGGTTGAGGTTGAAGGCCTCGGCCGCCTCACTAACCACATTGTGGTTGGTCCAACCCCTATTCGCACCGATGTGGGTGCCCAGCCAACCGAGTCTGAGGAAGTTATTTCCACCGCGCTCGGCGGCGACTGGGAGTTCCGCGGCATTCGCACCCCAAGCAAAGACCTTTACCCAAGCACCGTTGAGGAGAAGTAAATGACCATCAAGATCGACGTCGACATGACCAAGTGCCAGCACTACGGTCAGTGTGTATTCGAGGCTCCAAACGTTTTCCGTCTAAATGAGAACGACAAGCTGGAGTACGTTGCCGAGGCAGACGACTCCGAGCTGGCAAACGTTGAGGCCGCCATCGATGTTTGCCCAATGCAGGCAATCTTCATCGTTGACTAATTAGCTCAAAACTCGGCCCTATTTTTAGGGCTGATTTTAGGGCTGCTGTAAGCACAAAAAAGAGGGCTAAGAAGTGACCAAACCGGTTGTAATCGTGGGCGCATCAATGGCGGGACTCCGCGTTGCAGAGGCGCTGCGTCGGTTTGGTTACTCTGGCCCGATCACCGCAATCGGTGATGAAAACCACGCGCCATACAACCGCCCGCCGCTATCCAAAGAGGTGCTGGCTGGCGATGAGGTTAGCCACGCAACCGTGGCATTTCCTATGCGTGCCGCAACCGCCGATGTTGGCTGGGTGCTTGGAAACCGCGTGGTGAGCGCCAATCTGGAGCACCAGAACTTAACCTGCGCTGACGGCTCGGTATACGAGTACTCAACCCTGATTGCCGCAACCGGCCTGCGCCCAAAGCGCATGACCTACCCAAATAATCTGCAGGCTGGGCGTCACGTGATTCGCTCGCTCGACGACGCCATTGCCCTGCGCGCAGCACTTAACCCTGGCGCCCGCGTTGTGGTTCTCGGCGCTGGTTTCATCGGCTGCGAAACCGCTGCAACAGCCCGCAAGCTCGGCTGCGATGTGACCATTGTGGCTCCCGGCGCCTTGCCAATCAGCCGAATTCTGGGCACCGACCTCGCGGGTGAAATCATGCGCCGCCAGCAGGCCGAGGGCGTTGAATTCCGCATGAAGCGCACCGTGACAGACCTCATCGGTGAGGCCCACATTGAGGGCGTTTTGCTTGATGACGGCACCGCCCTGCCCTGCGATGTTTTCATCGAAGCGATTGGCTCGCACTGCAACACCGAGTGGCTCGAAGGCAACGACATTGATGTGACCGATGGCGTACTCACTGATTCCAATCTGCGCGCCGTGCGCACCGATGGCACCGCTCACCAAAACGTCTTTGCAATCGGCGATGTAGCCAAGTTCCCGAACCCACTGTTTGACAACCTGGCCCGCCGAGTTGAGCACTGGAATATTCCAACGGAATCCGGCAAGCACGTTGGTCAACTGGTTGCACTGCAGCACGCGGTGGCCGCCGGTGGCGAAGACGCTGCCGAAAAGGCGGCAGCGCTCGAGACGCTAACCGCTAACGGCTTCCGCCCGGTGCCATCTTTCTGGAGCGACCAGTTTGACGTTCACCTGCTCGCCTTCGGCCTACTGGCGCTGGCCGACGAAGCCAAGCTGGTGCAGGGCGATTTGGCTGGCGACTGCGTCTACGAATTTTTCAAGGCTGGCAAGTTGGTTGGCGCGGCAGGCATTGGCATGCGCAGCGTGGTGCAGGGTTACCGCAACGCGTTTGGTAGTTAGGAATAACAGTGAGCAACTCTTTCTACGATCTGGATTTGGCATTCCCCGGAGACGAACCAGACCCAGCCAAGCTTCCAGTTGCCTTGGTTGAAGGCGCTATCGCCCAGATGCCCGAGGAACTGGCATCGGTGGCACGCGCCATTTTGGTTGAAAAGCAAGCCATGGCCCAGGTTGCTAAGGACCTCGGTATAAATGAGGGCGAGGTTGTAACCCGCCTGCAGCAGGCGCAGCTTGCCATTGGCATGCACCTGTTCCAGCAGCACGGAGGGCGTCACTAATGCAGGAATTCAAGAATTTCGTTGGCGGCCAATACCGTGAATCGCTCGGCGATGAGCGCATGGATATCTTCGATCCAGCCACGGGTAAGGCATACGCAACCGCAGCGGTTTCAAACACCGCCGATGTAGCGCACGCCTATGAAACAGCCGAGAAGGCCTTCGAGGACTGGGGCCAGAGCACTCCGGCCGAGCGCCAGCTTGCTTTGATTCGCATGGCCGATGCCATGGAGGCCCGCGCCGATGAGATCGGTGCCGTTGAATCGCGCGACACCGGCAAGCCGCTGCGTTTTGCAATCGGTGAGGTGCACGGCTGCGTGAAGCAGGTGCGTTTCTTTGCAGGCGCCGCCCGCAATCTGGAGGGTCGCGCAACTGCCGAGTACGTGCGCGACCACACTTCGTCGATCCGCCGCGAGCCCATCGGTGTAATCGGCCAGATCACCCCCTGGAACTACCCGTTGGTTATGGCCACCTGGAAGTTTGCACCCGCCATCGCGGCCGGAAACACCATTGTGCTGAAGCCTTCGGACACCACCCCGGCGGTTACCCTGCTGCTGGCCGAGATTGCCAGCGAGTTTTTGCCAGCCGGCGTATTCAACGTGGTCACCGGCGACCGCAACACCGGTGCGCGCCTGGTGGAAAACGACATCCCCCAGATGATCGCCATCACCGGTTCGGTTCGCGCTGGCATGGAAGTTGCCAAATCCGCTGCGATGGACGTTAAGCGCGTTCACCTCGAACTCGGTGGCAAGGCCCCAGCCGTTGTGTTTGCCGATGCAGACCTAGCGCGCGCAGCCCGCACCCTCGCCGAAGCCGGTTTCTACAACGGTGGGCAGGATTGCACCGCGGCAACACGTATTCTGGTGCACGAATCGGTGCAAGAAGAGTTCATGGCGCTCTTTGCCGCCGAAGTGCGCGCCAACGCAAAGGCCGGCGCACCCGACCGCACCGACACCCTGTTTGGTCCGGTAAACAACATTGCCCAGTTTGAGCGTGTACAGGGTTTTGTGAACCGCCTGCCGGATCACGCAAGCATCGCGGTTGGTGGCTCCACCTTTGGCGATGCCGGCTACTTCCACGAGGCCACAGTCCTCACCGGCCTAAAGCAGACCGACGAACACGTTCAGGACGAAATCTTTGGCCCGATTGTAACCGTTCAGACCTTCAGCACCGATGCCGAGGCGCTGCGCAACGCGAACGACGTGAAGTACGGGCTGGCTTCATCGGTGTGGACAAGCGACCACGGCCGAGCCATGCGTTTTGCCAAGAACTTAGACTTTGGCATCGTGTGGATCAACGAGCACGGCACGATGGCGGCCGAGATGCCGCACGGAGGCTTCCGTCACTCCGGCTACGGAAAGGACCTCAGCATGTACGGCTTCGAGGATTACACCCGAATTAAGCATGTTATGAGCTACATCGGCGAGTAAGTTCGGTTAGCCACACGCCCAAGCTGTAGCACCCGCTGCCTCTGCCTATTGTGGAATTGGTATTTAAGGAGGCTCGGATGACCAAGCGTGCGATCGGCTTAGCCACTGCCCTGGCAGCGCTCACCCTGGCCCTCTCCCCTGTTTTGGCGGCTCCGGCGAGCGCCGCTACCGGCCCTGCAATCATCAAAAAACCGGTTATTCTCGGCAATGTTGCCATCGGCAGCACACTCAAGGTTGATCGCGGAGTTTGGTCGGTAAAGCCAAGTACATATTCCTATAAGTGGTACCGTTGCAGCTCGGCTCCAAAGCCTTTCGGCACCTTCAAGCCAGCTTTCTGCACCCTCGTAGCTGGTGCCACCAAGCGCACCTATGCAATCACCGGCGCCGACACCGGCAGTTTCCTGGCGGTTCGCATCTCTGCAACCACCAAGGTGGGCGTTAAGGCCGTTTACGTTAGCCGCTCAATATCGGTTGCGGCACCGATTCCGGTGGACGCCCCACCAACTTTGGCCAGCGCACCAGTCCTCACCTTGGACACCAGCGCGGGTTTCGTTGCCTCGGTAACCAATGGCAACTGGATCGGCAGCCCAACCTCCTTCAACTACCAGTGGTTCGGTTGCGTGGCACCAGTTACTTCATCAGAGGCGAACACCCCCGTTGGCTGCATAGCGCTCAATGCGCCATCGCAGGCCAGCTACGCCCCAGGGCCAGATGCCATAGGCCTTTATGTTGTTGGCGCAGTGTTTGCCACCAATGACTATGGCGTAACCGGAGCTTGGTCCACTTCAACGGTCACCGCGTTCAACGGTTAAGAATCGGTAACTCTTAGCCGCGTTCAACTCCCCGCATTGCCTGAGGGCTATGCTCAGATTAAGAAAAAGGGGATTCACATGCGCAAAATTTTCACGAGCCTCGCGGCAATCGCTCTGGCCTTGGCCACAAGCGCCGGTTCGGCTAATGCGGTTCTCATTCCACACCTACACGCGGCCAGCCCAGTCATGACCGAGGCTCCGGCCATCGATGGCGTACCGCAGGTGACCCAAACCATCACGGTTAGCAAGGGCACCTGGAAGAACAAACCAACCGGCTACAAGTACCAGTGGTACGTGTGCACCAAGGCTCCAAAACTTTCATCAACCACCAAGCCTTCAAAGTGCAGCACCATCGCGGGTAAAGCCAAGGCCAGCCTCACCCTCACCACAAAACAAGAGGGCAAGTTTGTTGCGGTCAGCGTGATTGTGAGCAATAAGTCGGGTAAGAAGACCATCTACGCCGGCCTCACCGATGCCATTGCGCCGGAGGTAACCGCGCCGATCAACACCGTTGCACCGGCAATCTCGCTAGACCCTACCGATGGCACCACCATGAGTGTCACCGATGGCGAGTGGATTGGCGACCCAACCGATGTGACCTATCAGTGGTACCAGTGCACCACCAAGCAGGCCGCGGCCTCGGACACGCAGTCGGATGACTGCACCGATGTAACCGACGCAACCGACTCCACCTACCAGCTGAGTGCGGATGACGACGGGTTGTTCATCGCTGCCGCAGTAACTGCAACCAACGATGAAGGCGACACCACCGAGTGGTCGGCCTCCACCACCGCGGCCGTTAGCGCACCTACCCTGGGGGCTGCTGGCAGCATTACTGGCGGCTCGGCACCATCCGTTGGCAGCGTGCTTTCGGCTAAGGCTTCCACCTTCACCGGGTTCCCAACCAGCACAATCGACAACTCCTGGTTCAACTGCACGGCCCAGGTGCTAGATGCGGCCGACACCGCGGACGATTCCTGCACCCAGCGTGTGGTCAACTCCGGAATCTCCAGTGGCACCGGCCACTCTTGCGTTGTATTGCCAAATGGCGACATAGAGTGCTGGGGCACCAACGCGGCCGGTCAGCTGGGCGATGGCACCACCAAGGATGCCCTCAAGCCTGTGAAGGTTAGCGGCATTCACAACGCCATCCAGGTTTCTGTTGGCACCGAAAACAGCTGTGCGCTGCTCACCGATGGCACCATCAAGTGCTGGGGTAGCCAGGCCAACTCGGGCATGCTCGGTAACAACAGCTCAGCCGACAGCAAGACTCCGGTGCTGGTTGACGGCATAACCGATGCCACTTCCATCAGCCTGGGCTACGACGTAGCCTGCGCCGTACTTAGCGACGCATCGGTGGCCTGCTGGGGCGATAACACCAACGGTGCACTCGCCCAGGATCCAAACACCCTTGATTACTCCCCGGTACCGGTAGCCATCGGTGGCCTTAGCGGGGTTCTCGAAGTTAGCAGTGGCGCGGCTCACGTGTGTGCGCTCATCAACGATGGCACCGTGGACTGCTGGGGTAACAACGACTACACCCAGCTTGGCCGCGACAACACCACCGACCCAACCTACACGCCATCACCGGTTGTAAACCTGGCCGATGTGGTGCAGGTTAGCGCCGGCGTTGCCAGCAGCTGTG
>Ga0213920_1000739_pt1 | contig 21624 bp, 16 predicted proteins | sample McNCre1117MG_FD_161054 | JGI IMG/M metagenome (GOLD analysis project Ga0213920, IMG submission 161054) | Freshwater microbial communities from McNutts Creek, Athens, Georgia, United States - 11-17 MG | ecosystem: Environmental > Aquatic > Freshwater > Creek | place: USA: Georgia | collected...
AGGATCAATTTCAAAGTGAATTACTTTGGCTTGCTTGGCATAGGTTTCCAAATTACCTGTAACACGATCATCAAAACGCATTCCTAATGCAATCAATACATCACATTCATTGGTTAAAACATTTGGCCCATAATTTCCGTGCATCCCAACCATTCCTACATTTAATGGATGATCTGTTGGTAATGCTGAAAGTCCCAATACGGTCCAAGCTGCAGGAATTCCTGTTTTTTCTACGAAAGCTTTTAATTCAGCTTCTGCTTCCCCAAGAATAATTCCTTGACCAAAAACAATCATTGGTTTTTTCGCTCTATTAATGATATCTGCAGCGGCTTTAACTTGATCTAGTTTTAATATAGGTTTAGGAACATAACTTCTAATACTAGTACACTTTTTATAACTAAAATCCAATTCGTCAAATTGTGCATTTTTCGTAATATCAATCAATACAGGACCTGGACGACCTGATTTTGCAATATAAAATGCCTTGGCAATAATTTCTGGAATTTCACTTGCTTCTGTAATTTGGTAGTTCCATTTGGTTACAGGAGTAGAAATACTGATAATATCCGTTTCTTGAAACGCATCCGAACCCAACAAATGTTTTCCTACTTGCCCTGTAATACATACTAAAGGTGTAGAATCAATTTGTGCATCAGCAATTCCAGTCACTAAGTTAGTTGCTCCTGGACCTGAAGTTGCAATGGCTACCCCTACTTTTCCAGTAGCTCTAGCAAATCCTTGAGCAGCATGAGTTGCCCCTTGCTCGTGACGAACTAAAACATGGTGTAGTTCTTCTCTAAATTTATATAATTCGTCGTAAACTGGCATAATGGCTCCACCTGGATAACCATAAACCAAGTTTACTCCTTCTTCTAATAAGCATCTAATAACGGCTTCTGCACCTGATATTCTCATTTTTTTTTACTCTATTTGATTAGTTAAATAGCTCAGGACAATTCTTATTTATCAGTTACGCAACCTGTTGAGGCACTTGAAACTGCTCTTGCGTATTTTAATAATACTCCTTGTGTTACTTTTAATGGTGGTTGCACCCAATTTGCTCTTCTTTTAGCCAATTCTTCGTCAGAAATTTTCAAATCGATGGTGTTTTTAACAGCGTCAATTGTAATCACATCTCCATTTTGAATTAAAGCAATAGCTCCACCTTCATACGCTTCAGGAGTAACGTGTCCTACCACAAAACCGTGAGAACCTCCAGAAAAACGTCCGTCAGTAATTAATGCTACTGTACTTCCTAAACCAGCTCCCATTATAGCCGATGTTGGTTTCAACATTTCTGGCATACCAGGACCTCCTTTTGGACCACAATAACGAATGATTACCACATTTCCAGGCTTCACTTCTCCTCCTCTTACTCCTTTGATTACGTCGTGTTCATTTTCATAAACAATAGCTGTACCTTCAAAGAATTCTCCTTCTTTACCACTAATTTTAGCCACACAACCTTCAGTTGCAATGTTTCCGTAAAGAATTTGGATATTCCCTGTTGGTTTCAAAGCTTTTTGAATTTCATAAACTACTTTTTGACCATCGTTCAAATCAGGTACAGAAGCTAAATTTTCAGCTAATGTTTTACCTGTTACAGTCAAACAATCTCCGTGTAAGAATCCTTCTTTTAACAAATATTTCATTACTGCTGGAACTCCACCCACATCGTGTAAGTCTTCCATCAAGTATTTCCCACTTGGTTTTAAATCTGCCAATAAAGGTGTTTTATCACTAATATCTTGGAAATCTTTTAAGGTAATTTCGATACCAACCGAATGGGCAATCGCAATTAAGTGCATCACTGCATTGGTAGAACCTCCCAAAACTGCCACCATAGTAATCGCATTTTCAAATGCTTTACGGGTCATGATGTCTCTTGGCTTAATGTCTTTTTCTAATAGAATTTTAATGGCTTTACCCGCATCAACACATTCTTGTTTCTTTTCCGGACTTAATGCTGGATTTGACGAACTGTATGGCAAACTCATTCCTAAGGCTTCAATTGCTGAAGACATGGTATTAGCTGTGTACATTCCGCCACAAGCACCAGCTCCTGGACAAGCATTTTGGATTACTCCTTTAAAATCTTCAGGTGTAATTGTGTTGTTGAATTTTTTTCCTAAAGCTTCAAAAGCCGAAACAATATTTAACGACTCCCCTTTCCATTTCCCTGGATGGATAGATCCACCATACACCATAATTGACGGACGATTTACTCTACCCATAGCCATTAAAGAACCTGGCATATTTTTATCACAACCTGGAACAGCAATCATAGCATCGTACCATTGCGCTCCCATAACAGCTTCAATCGAATCAGCAATGATATCTCTAGATACTAATGAAAAACGCATTCCGTCATTTCCATTCGAAATCCCATCACTTACTCCAATAGTATTAAAAATCAATCCTACTAAATCAGCATCCCAAACTCCATTTTTAATTTCTTTTGCTAAATCGTTCAAGTGCATGTTGCAAGTATTTCCATCATACCCCATGCTCACAATTCCTACTTGCGCTTTTTTAAGATCTTCTTCAGTTAATCCAATTCCGTACAACATCGCTTGAGAAGCAGGTTGTGTTTCGTCTTGAGTGATTATCTTACTGTATTTATTTAATTCCATTGTATTGTTTCTTATTTTTTCGAGGTGTTTTAGATAACAACCTAAATTTTAATTTCTAATTATACTATTGTTGATTGACCTAATTGGACAAAATCTTTTTTGAAATACAAATCCCCTTCATTTAGAATGTAGTTGGATACAAAATCCCCTACTTCATTAGTTCCAAACTGAGAATCTACTTTCAAATCCACGGTGACGACATTACTTACAATTGCTTTTTCTACCGCAGCGATTACTTTTTTCGATTCGGTTTCTAAACCAAAATGCTCTAATAACAAAGCCACCGAAAGAATTGAGGCGATTGGATTCGCTATATTTTTTCCTTTAGCTTCGGTATAGCAACCGTGTATTGGTTCAAATAAAGAATGCTTTTCTCCCAAAGAAGCGGAAGACATTAGTCCGATAGATCCCGAAATTACACTGGCTTCATCGGATAAAATATCACCAAACAAATTATCGGTTAATACAACATCGAATTGTCTTGGATTGACAATAATTTGCATTGAAGCATTATCTACATACATACAATCTAAAGTAACGTCTGGATATGCCGCAGCAATTTTAGTTACCACTTTACGCCATAATCGAGAGGTCTCTAATACATTAGCTTTATCTACCAAAGTCACTTTCTTGCGTCTAGACTGAGCCGCTTTGAAAGCTAAATGTGAAATTTTTTCAATTTCTTCTTCGTTGTATTCGCACAAATCAGAAGCATAGGTCCCTTCTTCATTGGTGGTTTTTTCACCAAAATACATTCCACCATTCAACTCTCTGTACACTACAAAATCAGTCCCTTGAAGTACTTCTTTTTTTATAGGAGATGAATTCATTAATTTTGGATAGGCTTTGATTGGTCTAATATTAGCAAACAAACCTAATTCTTTACGCAATTTAAGTAAACCTTGTTCTGGACGTATCTTAGCTGCGGGATCATTATCATATTTTGGATCTCCAATAGCACCAAACAAAATAGAATCGGTATTTCTACACAAATTCAATGTTTGTTCCGGAAGTGGTTTTCCTGTTTTTTCAATAGCAATGGCGCCAATGTACGCATCCTCAAAAACAAACTCGTGATTGTACACCACACCAATAGCATGCAACGCTTTTTTAGCTTGCAAAGTTACCTCTGGACCTATTCCATCTCCTGAAAGTACTGCTATTTTTAAATTCATTTTTTTACTATTTATGTTATTAAGCTTGTAAACATTTACTTGCTTCAACGATTTGATGAATATCCTCGTCCATCACTTCTTTCTTAATATCGGCAAATTTCAAGAATTCGACATAAACGATATCCAATTGTACTTTAGTCAACTCATAGCCTACTTTTTTAGCTCGGTAAGCCAAAGCAGCTCTACCACTTCTTGCAGTAAGAATAATTGACGATTCATTAACACCTACATCCAAAGGATCAATAATTTCGTATGTCGCTCTGTTTTTGATTACACCGTCTTGGTGAATTCCAGAACTGTGAGCAAAAGCATTGGCACCAACAATAGCTTTATTAGGTTGCACCATCATTCCCATACTATCTGAAACCAATCGGCTCATTTCGTTCAATTGTTTTGAATTTACATCAGTATATAAATTCAAATAAGGATGTTGTTTGAACACCATTACTACTTCTTCTAAAGCTGTATTTCCAGCTCTTTCGCCAATACCATTAATAGTACACTCAATTTGACGCGCTCCATTAATCGCTCCTGTAATAGAATTAGCAGTTGCCATTCCTAAGTCATTATGACAGTGACAAGAAATAGTCACATTTTCAATTCCCTTTACGTTTTCCTTAAGGTATTTTATTTTGACTCCATACTCATCAGGTAAGCAATACCCTGTAGTATCTGGAATATTAAGTACAGTTGCACCTGATTTGATTACTTCTTCGCAAACTTGTGCTAAAAAAGCATTATCAGTTCTACCAGCATCTTCTGCATAAAACTCTACATCTTCTACATACGATTTAGCATGTGCTACAGCAGCTTTGGCTCTAGCAATAATATCTTCTTTTGTAGTGTTTAATTTGTGAACAATGTGCGATTCAGAAGTTCCAATTCCAGTATGAATACGAGGTTTTTTTGCATATTGAAGTGCCTGAGCCGCCACGTCTATATCATTTTTTACCGCTCTGGTTAAACCACAAACAGTAGCATTTTTTACAATCTTACTGATTTCTGAAACAGATAAAAAATCTCCAGGGCTTGAGACGGGAAATCCCGCTTCGATAATATCAACACCCATTTCGTCTAATCGACTGGCAATAATTAGCTTTTGTGCAGTATCTAACTTGCATCCAGGGACCTGTTCGCCGTCTCTTAAAGTGGTGTCAAAAATTTGAACTTTATCTTTATTCATTTTCGTTTATTTAATGTAATTTCACATCTTGAAACAAAATTAGATTTTAATAGTTTATTACAAAAATCATTTTACTAAAATATACTGCTTATAAAGCCAATAATTACTATATAAGCAATTGATATTCAATATTTTAAATCTTTATATTTTACAATGGCTAACCATCAAAAAGATTTCTTATTTGTATTAATTAAATCGCTTTCAAAATCAGAGAAACGCCAATTCAAGATTTTTGCCAGCCGATTAGAGACTAGTTCGAATACAAAATTCATCGAATTGTTCAATATTTTGGACAAGTCCGAGGTGTATGATGAGAAGCTTATTTTGAAAAGTGGTAGTATCAAAAAAGTACAATTGTCGAATTTAAAATCCTATTTGTACAAACAAATTTTAGTGAGTATCAGGCTGAATATTCCAAGTCAAAATATTCGTTACCAATTGCGAGAACAGATTGATTTTGCTACTATTTTATATAACAAAGGTTTGTACAAACAGAGTTTAAAAATCTTAGACAAAACCAAACAACAAGCCTTAGAAAACGATGAAAAACACATGGCGTATGAAATTGTAGAATTCGAGAAACTTATCGAGTCGCAATACATTACCCGAAGTATTCAAGGTCGTGCAGATGAATTAGCCGTTCAAGCCAAAGAATTGAATTACCGCAATACTATTTCCAGTAAATTGTCAAATTTATCGCTTCAATTGTATGGCATCATGCTGAAAACAGGCTATGTAAAAAGCGATGAAGAATACCATCAAATTGACGATTATTTCAACAAGCACATTGCTAAATTTGACGAGGATAAATTCGGATTCCGAGAGAAATACTGGTATTTCAACGCTAATCTTTGGCGAAGTTTCTTAGTCCAAGACTTTTTATCTTGTTATAAATTTGCCAATAAATGGGTGACTCTTTTCTATGACAATCCCAATATGATTTATTTAAATCCCGTATTTTTCCTAAAAGGAAACCATTATTTATTGGAATCTTTATTCATGTTGAAATACAAAACTAATTTCAAGAAATACTTAGTGCAACTAGAAGAAACCATTAACGACCCTAAATTTCCGGTAAACGATAATATTGCGTCTTTGTCATTCCTCTATTTGTACAACAATAAATTAAATTATCACATTCTGGAAGGTAGTTTTGCTGAAAGCGAATATTTAATTCCTGAGGTTTTGTATAAAATGAATATTCATAGCGAGCATTTAGACGAACACCACGAAATGTTGTTTTATTATAAAATCGCTTGTATTTATTTTGGAAACGAAAAATACAATGAATCGCTATTCTATTTAGAAAAAATCATCAACAATAAAAATCTTACGATGCGCGAAGATTTAATGTGTTTTGCAAGACTATTGTATTTGATTCTACACTATGAATTAGGCAACGATTACTACTTAGAGAATCAATTGAAGAGTACCTATAAATTTCTATTGAAAATGAATGACTTACATGAAGTTCAAAAAGAAATTATTCGCTTCTTAAAAAACTTAAATACGATTTATCCTGGAGACATCAAAAAAGAATTTATCAAGATGAAAGAACGCTTCGTTGAATTAGAAAAAAACACCTACGAAAAACGCGCTTTCTTATACCTTGATATTATTTCGTGGTTAGAAAGCAAAATTGAAAATCGAAAAATTGGCGATATCATTCGTGAAAAAGCCCAATTAAGCAATCGATAAAACTACATTTCCCTTAATTAAAAATATTACTTACATTTGTGAGAAGCGTTTACGCTTTTTAGATATTAAATACATACAATATGCAAAACATTCCTAGTGTTGACTTGCGTGATTTCCTGTCGGATGACCCGGCACGTAAACAAAAATTTGTAAATGAAATCGGAAGAGTCTACGAAGATATTGGCTTCGTAGCATTAAAAGGTCATTTTTTAAATGATCAATTGGTTGAAAATCTATACAGTGAAGTACGAAATTTCTTTTCGTTGCCACTAGAAACCAAATCAAAGTATGAAATCCCAGGTATTGGTGGTCAAAGAGGTTATGTTTCTTTTGGAAAAGAACATGCCAAAGGACGCTCTGCTGGAGATTTAAAAGAGTTTTGGCATTTTGGACAATACGTAAGTGATGATTCCAAATACGCTAGCGAATATCCCAAAAACGTTACCGTAAATGAGTTAGCTAATTTCAATTCGACCGGAAAAGAAGCCTACCAAATGCTTGAAAAAACAGGTATTTATGTTTTAAGAGCATTAGCTTTACATATCGGTTTAGATGAATTCTATTTCGATAATTTTATCAAAGATGGTAATAGTATTTTACGACCAATCCACTACCCTCCTATTACAGATGAACCTAAAGATGGGGCCGTTCGAGCAGCAGCTCATGGCGATATTAATTTGATTACTTTATTAATGGGTGCTCAAGGTAAAGGCTTGCAAGTTCAAAATCATAACGGAGATTGGATTGATGCCATGGCACAAGCTGACGAATTGATGATTAATGTGGGCGATATGTTGTCAAGACACACGAATAACAAGTTAAAATCTACTATCCATCAAGTGGTCAATCCTCCTAGAGAATTATGGGGAACGTCTCGTTATTCGATTCCGTTTTTCATGCATCCTGTAAGTGACATGCCACTGAATTGCCTGGAACAATGTATTGATGCGACACATCCTAAACAGTTTGACGACATTACTGCTGGCGAATACTTAAATGAACGTTTAGTTGAATTAGGGTTAATAAAGAAATAAAGTTAATGCTCATTTTATGACACAGATTGAAGAAATTTTTAAATCTGTGACTTAGAAATTATTTTACCAATGGACTTACAAGATCAATTAAAAAATCTATTCCCAGACCACCAAATTTCAAATGAACCTGAAGCGGTTGCCGAAAACGAACATGAATTATACGTTCAAGTGGAGCCTATGATTTGTAAATTTGAAAAGCGCAAAGGAAAACCTACTACTATCATTGCCGGTTACGAAGGTGCTGACGAGGATTTCAAAGTTTTAGCCAAAGAAATCAAAAGCAAACTAGCTGTGGGAGGTACTTTTAAAGACGGAGAAATTATCATTCAAGGAGATTATCGCGATCGTATCATGAAAATGCTTCAAGAAAAAGGGTTTAAAACCAAACGCGTAGGCGGATAAATTCGATATACGAAGTACAATATTCGATTTACGAATTTAAATTTTACACATAAAACAAAATGATTGCATCATCAGAACTGATATTAAACCCTGACGGAAGTGTGTATCACTTAAGTCTAAAGCCCGAAAACATTGCCCACGACATTATTTTTGTGGGTGACCAAGATCGTGTCGAAAAAATTACACAGTTCTTTGATAGTATCGAATTCTCCACACAAAAAAGAGAATTCAAAACCCAAACTGGATTCTATAAGGGCAAACGATTAACGGTACTTTCTACAGGAATTGGTCCCGACAATATCGATATTGTCTTAAACGAATTGGATGCCTTAGTTAATATTGATTTGAATACGCGTCAGCCAAAACAAAACTTAACTTCTTTAAATATAATTCGAATTGGAACCTCAGGTTCTATACAAGCGGATATTCCTGTAGATAGTTTTGTAATATCAAAATTCGGAATAGGTTTAGACAATATGTTGCGTTCTTATATTGTAGATGCGGTAACTCATAACGAAATCGAGGACGCATTCATTGAACAAACCCATTGGGATGCGCGCAAAGGAAGACCTTATGCTATCGCTTGTTCTGAAACCTTAGAAAAAAGAATTGCAAGTGACCGAATGCACAAAGGAATTACTTGTACTGTAGGTGGGTTTTACGGACCACAAGGACGCGTTTTACGTTTACCAATTCAAGATAGTCAGTTGAATGCTAAAATGGATCATTTTCAATTTAACGGCAACCGAATTACTAATCTTGAAATGGAAACAACTGCTATTTATGGGCTTTCGGCTTTATTAGGACATAATGCTTTGTCCTTGAATGCGATTATTGCTAATCGAGCTAACGGAACCTTTAGCGAAGATCCTACCAAAGCTGTCGATGAATTGATAGACTATACTTTGGATAAATTAGCCCAATAAATATGACTTCTTTAAAGATTGTTGGCGTTCCAGAACATTTCAATTTGCCTTGGCACCTATGCCTTGAAAATGGCGAATTTGAGAAAGAAAATATCGATTTGCAATGGACCGATGTTCCTGAAGGAACGGGTAAAATGTGTCAGATGCTTCGCGATGGAAGTACTGATATTGCCGTGATTTTAACCGAAGGCATCATCAAAGATATTGTGAATGGGAATCCATCTAAGATTATACAAATCTATGTTGAATCACCATTAATTTGGGGAATTCACGTTGCTGCTCAAAGCAAATACCAAACGCTAACTGATTTGGAAAACTCCAAAGTAGCCATTTCACGACTCGGTTCAGGCTCCCAATTGATGGCGTATGTTAATGCTAAAAACCAGGGCTGGAATTCCAACCAACTGCAATTTGAAATTGTCAATACTATTCAGGGTGCAGTAACCGCTTTGACTAATGGTACAGCTGATTATTTTATGTGGGAGCGTTTTATGACGCAGCCGCTAGTAGATCAAGGCATTTTTAGACGAATTGCAGATTGCCCTACTCCATGGCCTTGTTTTGTGATTGCGGTGCGCGAAGACGTATTGGCTACACAACCCGAAGCTATTGCAACACTACTCAAAATTATCAATGCCAAAACACAGGAGTTCAAAGCCATTCCAAACATTGAACAGCGTTTAGCCACTACCTACCATCAAAAAACAGAAGACATCAAAGAATGGTTGTCCCTAACCGAATGGTCTCAAGAAAAAATGGACAATGCTATGGTAGATCGTATTCAAAAACAATTGTTGGAATTACATATTATTGACAAGACAATTCCTGTAATGCAATTGGTATAAACGATTGTTTTTTTTTGTAGCACCCATTTTATTTTCTTAACTCGTGTTGTCCCGCTATTCGCTATATCCCCTAGCGGGGGATACCGCTATTATCGGGGCTAGAATACCCGTTTAATTTTCAGCACAAAAAAAGCAACCGAAGTTGCTCTTTTTTAAATTTGTTTTGAATTATTTTTTGTTTGTAGGCACAAGCGAGACGCTTGCGCCAGCAGGGGCAAATCCGCGCTATTGGGGTTAAAATAAATTAATTTATAGGCATAATAATTTTATACGAATTAATTTTTGCTTTATTAACATGTATGTTATATACTTTAACTTTTATATTTTTTTGATTAAAGAAAAAGCTATTATTATACACTAAAATGTCTTCACTATCATCCGTTGCAAAAGTTAAATCTAAATAAACTAATGCTAACCCATAATTTTCTTTATTTAATTTTATTCTTTTGTCACATATCAAATTCTGCCAAAATTTTGTGCTTTTTTCACCACTAAAGTTTAGTGCAATTCCATTTTTAAATTTTAAATCTGAGATATTTTCATAATTTTCATTAAAATTACATATAGGATAAAAATCTATATGTCTTATTGAACCAGTAAAACTCTTTTGAAAACTTACAATCCCAAACGCAGAATATGACTTAGTATTAAAATTGATATCACAATTATCCGATTTACAATTAAAAAACACAATCGTTAACAGTATGTATATTATTTTTTTCATTTAGTTTTAAAGATGTATCAATACTTAAATATTAACTCCCTGCTGTCGCGAGCATCTTGCTCGTACCTATTAAATCCTCACGCTGCGCAAAGTCTCCTGACTTTGAGAAAACTTAAATCAAACTTACTAATTAAATACAGAACATAAAAAAACTCCATCATTGCTGATGGAGTTTCTTGTTTTGAAACAATTTTCTTATTTCCAGCCACCGCCTAAGTCTCTGTACACATAGACTGAGGCGTTAATTAAGTCTTTTTGGGTTTCGACCAATTCTAATTTGGATTCTAAAGCATCACGCTGCGTCATCAATACTTCAAAATAATCGGCTCGCGCTGATTTAAACAAATCACTAGAAACCGAAATAGAACGATCCAACGCACCCACTTGTTGGGTTTTCAAACTGAAGCTTTTTTGTAAATTATCAATTTTTGACAATTGGTTTGATACTTCTACGTACGCATTTAGAATTGTTTTTTCATAATTGTACAACGCTTGTAACTGACGAGAGTTGGCACTTTTGAATTCGGCTTTAATTGCATTTCTATTAATTAAAGGTGCCGCAACATCGCCTACTAGAGAATACAATAATGATTCAGGAGTTTTAAATAAATAGGACGATTTGAACGCATTGAATCCAACAGAAGCCGAAATATCCAATGAAGGATAAAACTCCGCTCTAGCCACTTTTACATCTAATTTAGCCGCTTCTAATTGCAACTCGGCTTGTTTTATATCCGGACGATTGGCTAACAATTGTGATGGTATTCCTGATTTCAATTGCGAAGGCAGTGCGCTAACTAAACTCGTTTTATCTCTCTTGATTTCCTGAGGATAGCGTGCTAATAAGAAATTAATTTTATTCTCCGTTTCTTTAATTTTCTGAAGAATATCAAACTCCATACTTCGAGAGGCAAATACTTCTGCTTCAAATTTCTGAACCGCTAATTCAGTAGCGCGTGCCGCTTCTTTTTGGATCTTTACAATTTCTAAAGCATTTTTTTGGATTTCAATACTTTGTCTTACAATTTCTAATTGGCTATCGTAAGCTACTAATTCGTAATACGAACTAGCTACTTCAGCAATTAAATTAGTAATCACAAAGTTCTTTCCTTCAACTGTAGCTAGATAGCGACTAATTGCGGCTTTTTTACTGTTGCGTAGTTTTTTCCAAATATCTACTTCCCAATGCGCATAAGCGGCTAATTTATAGTCTTGCAAGGCTTCAGGAAATTCATTGCCAGGAGTAATTTCAGTAGAAGCATCACCAGCACCCTGACTAGTGTAACGTCCCACTTTTTCTACTCCTGCTCCTGCTCCTAAACCAACTGTAGGCAACAAAGCTCCTTTTCTAACTCGAATATCATTTTTAGCAATTTCAATTTCTTGCAAGGTTATTGCTAATTCTTGATTATTTTTTAAGGCTACGTCAATTAAATCAACCAAGTTTTTATCCTTGAAAAAATTATGCCACAAAATGGTCGAAGTATTAGCTGTATCCTTAGTATTTACAAAAGCCTCTGGAAGCGGGTTAGTTGCTGTTAATGGCTTTATGTCCGGTGTTTTACAGCTTATTACCGCTAGGCATAAGCCTAACGGAATAGCGAATTTATGTATCTTAAATTTAAACATTGTCGTCAATTTCTTCAGTTAATGGATTTTCTTCTTGATTTTTTACAAATTTGATTTTTTCAGAAATTCTTCCAAAGATGTAATACAATCCAGGAATAACTAATACTCCGCAAATCGTACCTAAAAGCATTCCTCCTGCTGCTGCAGAACCAATAGTACGGTTCCCAATCTTACCTGGACCAGAAGCAAATACTAATGGAATTAGTCCCGCAATAAACGCAAACGAAGTCATCAAAATAGGACGAAAACGAACTACAGCACCTTCCATAGCTGCTTGTAATACCGTAGCACCTGCCCTATGTTTTTGAATTGCAAATTCCACAATCAATACCGCATTTTTACCCAGTAAACCAATTAACATGATAAAGGCTACTTGTGCATAAATATTGTTTTCTAAACCAAATATTTTTAACAATAAGAACGAACCAAAAATACCTGCCGGAAGCGATAAAATTACTGCAAATGGCAAGATAAAACTTTCATATTGTGCTGCTAATACTAGATAAACAAATAGCAAACAAATCAAGAATACAAAAATTGCTTCGTTTCCACGGCCTACTTCATCTTTAGAAATACCCGCCCAATCAATTCCATATCCTCTAGGCAATTTTTGCTCTGCAACTTCTTGAATAGCTTTGATGGCGGCACCACTACTATATCCAGGTGCAGCTTGACCACTAATTTCAGAGGCATTATACATGTTATGACGTGTAATATCGTTCAACCCATATACCTTTTCCATTTTAGCAAAAGAAGAAAACGGTACCATTTCGTCACGATTATTTTTTACATACAATTTCATGATGTCCTCAGGCAATGCTCTGTATTCAGGTGAAGCTTGTACAATAATTTTGTATTGTCTGTCGTATTTGATAAAGTTGGTTTCATAAGTACTTCCCACCAATACAGACAATGTATTCATTGCATTTTCAAGGCTTACCCCCTTTTGTTGTGCAATATCATTATCTACATTAATCATGTACTGAGGATAACTTGCACTATAAAAACTGAATACTGAAGACAATTCAGGACGCTTACTTAAATCTTTCACAAAATCATTACTGATAGTTTCTAACTTTTTATAATCGCCACTTCCTGCTTTATCAAGCAAACGTAATTCAAATCCACCTGCAGCACCATAACCCGGAACGGATGGTGGTTGAAAAAACTCAATTGTAGCTCCTGAAATATCTTTAGATTTTTCTTCTAATTCTTTCATAATCTCAGACACTGAATGATCACGATCTTCCCAACTTTTTAGATTAACTAAACAGGTTCCTGAATTCGATCCAGTACCTTCTGTTAAAATTTCGTAACCAGCCAATGAAGATACCGATTGAACTCCTTCTACTTTTTCAGCAATTTTTTGTAATCGCTCAGCCACTTCATTCGTTCTCTCTAAAGACGAACCAGGAGGCGTTTGGATAACAGCATAAAACATCCCTTGGTCTTCATTTGGAATAAATCCTGAAGGCAAGCTATTGTTCAAAAAGAAAATTCCAATACAAAACCCTATTAATACTGTAAAAGTCAAAGTTCTTCGTGTAATTACTTTTTGAAGTATGTCTTTATAGTTATCTGATAAATTGTTAAATCGTGCATTAAAACCATCTAAAAATTTATTTATTGGGGTTTTCTTTTTGGCTGTACCATGATTATTTTTCAACATCATCGCACAAAGTGCTGGTGTTAATGTTAACGCGACAATACCCGATAAAATAATTGAGGTAGCCATCGTAATAGCAAACTGACGGAAAAAGATACCAACCGGACCAGACATAAATGCTACTGGGATAAATACCGCAGCCATCAAGAATGTAATGGCAATAATAGCACCACTAATCTCGTGCATTGCTTTTTTGGTTGCTTTAATAGGCCCTAAATGATGTTCTTCCATATTGGCGTGAACCGCTTCAATAACCACAATAGCATCATCGACGACGACTCCAATCGCTAATACAAGGGCAAACAAAGTCACCAAGTTAATAGTAATTCCAAAGAACTGCATAAAGGCGAAAGTTCCAACAAGAGAAACTGGTACAGCAATAGCAGGAATAAGTGTAGAACGCCAATCGCCAAGGAATAAGAAAACCACTAACCCTACTAAAATAAAAGCTTCTACTAGTGTGTGAATTACTTTTTCGATAGAAGCATCTAAAAATTTAGAAACGTCATAACTAATCTCATAATCCACTCCTTTTGGAAAAGTAGTTTTCTTCAGCTCTTCCATCTTTGCTTTAACGTCTTTAATTACTTGGCTAGCATTACTACCATAGGATTGTTTAATTGTAATTGCAGCTGATGGACTTCCGTTCAAATTAGAGTAAATATCATACATTGAACTTCCAAACTCAACATTGGCTACATCTTTTAAACGAAGAATTTCTCCATTAGGAGTAGATCGCAAAACAATATTTTCATAACCTTCTTTGGTAGTAAACCTACCTGAATATTTCAAAACATATTCAAATGCTTGAGAACGTTTGCCTGAACTCTCCCCTGTTCTACCAGGTGATGCTTCTAAACTTTGTTGGTTCAACGATTCCATAACTTCATCAGCCGATATCTTATAAGCCAACATTCGGTCTGGTTTCAACCAAATACGCATAGCATACTCACGATTTCCTAAGATATCTGCTACTCCAACTCCATCAATTCTTTTAATTTCTGACAATAAATTAATATCAGCGAAATTGAATAAAAATTTCTGGTTCATTGACGGATCTTTACTGAATAAGTTGATATACATCAACATATTAGGTTCTTCACGGGTAATTTTCACCCCTTCACGAACCACAATTGGAGGTAGTTTATTGACTACCGAAGCAACTCTATTTTGAATATTAATGGAGGCTTGATTGGCATCAGTTCCTAAATTGAAAATAACATTAATACTTGCTTCACCGTCATTACCTGCAGTTGACGCCATGTATTTCATTCCCGGAACACCATTTATGGCTCTTTCTAAAGGAATAATAACCGACTTAATCATCAGCTCATTATTAGCTCCTGGATAGGCCGCTACAATATTTACCTTAGGCGGCGATATTGCCGGAAATTGTGTAACTGGTAAATTGGTGATTGCTAAAACTCCTAACAATACAATCATCAACGATATTACTATCGAGAGTACCGGTCTTTGTATAAATTTATTAAACATTGATTTACGATTTTAAGGATTAAATTACTCTGCTTTCAATCTCAAATGAGAAAGCACATACAATGGTTTTTGATATACATAACTAATCTTATCATCATCATTTACTTTCTGAACTCCTTCTAGTAAAATTTTGTCTGTCTCATCAATACCACTTTCAACTACATATATATCCGGTAGTTCGCCTTTAATTTTAATTTCTCTCGATTTAACAACATTGTTTTTGCCAACTACAAAAACATATTTCTTTTCTTGGATTTCATAAGTCGCTTTTTGCGGAATAATCAAAGCATTTTTAACCGGCACAGTCATTAAGATTTTACCTGTTTCCCCGTTTTTCAAGAGTTTATCTGAATTAGGAAAACTAGCTCTAAAAGCAATATTACCTGTTTCACTATCAAATTCACTTTCAATCACTTCCACTTTTCCTTTGTATTTAAAAGTTTGGTTGTTTGCTAAACGTAAACTAATTGTATTGCTACCACGTCCACTTTTATTAGATTGATATTCTAAATATTCTGGCTCAGAAACATTAAAATAAGCATACATTTTACTATTATCTGAAAGGCTTGTCATTAACTCTCCTTCTTCAATTAGACTTCCTAATTTTTTAGGGATTCTGTCAATTGTCCCTGAAAATGGTGCTTTAATATCAGTGAAAGACAAATGTAATTTTGCCAATGCCACTTCAGCTCTAGCTTGGTCTAATTTAGCCTGAGCCATTGCTTGTTCATTTTTAGACACAATATTTTTGTCGGCTAATGTTTTTGCATTTTGCAATTCGATTTCTGCAGCTTTTGCTTCTGATTGAGCTTTTAGTAATTCAGCCTCGTACATTTTAGGCATAATTCGAAACAACAACTGACCCGCTTGTACAAACTGACCTTCATCGACATAGATATTTTGCAAAAAACCTTTTTCTTGAGCTCTAATCTCGATATTTCGAACAGAACGTATCTGAGAAACATACTCTTTTGTGAATGAAGTATCGATTCGTACAGGATTGGTAACGGCATATTTACCTTCCTCTTCTTTAGTTTCTTTTTTTTGATTACAACTTAAGTTGCATAATAGGGCTACAAAGCCAGCGAATAATAGTATTCTCTTCATGGTAATAAATAATAAATTAAATGTATTGAAAATCGGAAATAAAGAACGCCTAAAAATTAGGTTTACAACAATTATAAGAGATAATGCTTTTGTAAACTAATCAAATTTAGGAATCTAATTTTGAGGAAATCAGATTCTTAAAACTCTGTTTTTAATGTATATAGGTGATGAGGCTAAACAAAAGGAAGTGTCAAAATGAATTGTAGTACAATTTAACAATAATGGATATGAAAAATCCAAATACCAATTATCTAAAACGTTGCTTTTGAGTAGAAAATTTTTTTGATTAGTCGCACCACTTTCATCATTATTATGATAGTCTTCTTCTAATTCAAGATCAGTACAATCAGTAACAACAGTAACTTTTTGTTCTAAATTTCTAAAGTATTCGTGATTATTTTCTTGTAAAACAAAAGAATTTATTTCAGCTGAGTGCAAATTTTTCAGATTAACAGAAAAACCTTGACTATAGCCAAGCAGAAAAAAACAAAACGATATGAAAAATACTACTACTCTCATTGGGATCCAAAAATAAGTAAAAAAAGTATGCTAATTCTATTTTTGTGTTTTTTATAACATTAAGAAACTTCCTAATTAAGTAAATAGTTTTTTTTGTAGTAAAGAGGGATAGTAGTACATTTGAAACTTATTAAAATAACATGGCACGATTCAAAGAAAACGATTTACCAAAATCAAAAATTACCCTAAGCGCCCTTCAAAAAGCAACACTCATATTTCAATATTCAGGAAAGCACCGCTGGAAATTTTATGTTGGCTTAATATTCCTGCTATTAACTGGTGGAACTGCTTTAGCGTTTCCTAAATTGATGGGATTGTTAGTGGATTGTGTCAAAAACAAAGACAATGCGCAAGCTAATTTCATAGCGCTCAGTTTAGTAGGTATTCTGTTTATGCAATCTATTTTTTCATTTTTCAGATTGTCTTTGTTTGTCAACTTTACTGAAAATACGTTGGCTAATCTTCGTCTAGCACTGTACAGTAATTTAGTTAAACTTCCCATGTCATTTTTTTCTCAAAAGCGTGTGGGTGAATTAAACAGTCGCATCAGTTCTGACATCACACAAATACAAGATACATTAACCTCTACTATTGCCGAATTTTTAAGACAATTCATCCTTATTATTGGAGGTATTGCTTTATTGGCAACCGAAAGTTTTAAATTGACGCTATTAATGCTTTCTGTAGTTCCTTTGGTTGCTGTTGCCGCTGTAATCTTTGGACGATTCATCAGAGGCTATTCTAAACGTGTACAAGATAAAGTGGCCGAAAGCCAAGTAATTGTAGAAGAAACGATGCAAGGAATTAGCATTGTTAAGGCTTTTGCCAATGAATGGTACGAAATTGCCCGATATAAAACCCAGATAAAAGAAGTGATTCAAATTGCTATCAAAGGAGGGAAATACCGTGGATACTTTGCTTCTTTCATTATCTTTTGTCTTTTTGGTGCTATCGTCGCGGTAGTTTGGTACGGTGTACAATTGAGTATTGCTGGCGAAATGAGCGTAGGTCAACTAATCTCTTTTGTTTTATATTCTACGTTTGTAGGGGCTTCTTTTGGTGGAATTGCAGAATTGTATGCGCAAATCCAAAAAGCAATTGGAGCTACAGAACGTGTTTTTGAATTATTAGACGAAACTCCAGAAAAAATAGAAGGAACATCTACTCATGAAACAATAGAAAAAATTAGTGGAAATGTAAGTTTCAAAAACGTTGCTTTTCAATACCCTTCAAGAAAAGAAATGAAGGTATTAAAGGATGTCAGTTTTACTGCTCAATATGGACAAAAAATAGCGATTGTTGGACCAAGTGGTGCTGGAAAATCAACTATTGCTTCACTCCTATTACGATTTTATTCAATAGCAGAGGGAAGCATTGAAATTGACAACAAAAACATTTACGACTACGATTTAGAGCAACTTCGTGGTAATATGAGTATTGTGCCGCAGGATGTCATTCTTTTTGGAGGAACCATTCGTGAAAACATTGCTTATGGAAAGCCTAATGCTTCTGAAGAAGAAATTTTGGCTGCAGCCAAACAAGCCAATGCCTATAATTTCATTGAAAGCTTTCCTGAAAAATTAGATACTTTAGTGGGTGAACGCGGGGTAAAATTATCCGGAGGTCAAAGACAACGTATCGCTATTGCAAGGGCATTGCTTAAAAATCCAAGTATTTTAATTTTAGACGAAGCCACTTCGTCATTGGATAGTGAAAGTGAAAAACTAGTACAAGAAGCACTCGAAATCTTAATGGAAGGAAGAACAAGTATCATTATTGCACACCGTTTATCTACTATTCGTTCTGCTGACCAAATCTTAGTACTAAACGAAGGTATAATAGCAGAGCAAGGAACCCATCAAGAATTAATAGCTTTGGAAAACGGTATTTATAAAAATTTGAGTAATTTACAGTTTAGCAATTCCTAACTCATGTAATTTCTATATAAAAAACGCCATTCTTTCGAATGGCGTTTTTATGTATTATTGCAAACTTTTTCTACGAGTCCGTTCTGCTTTTATCATTGATAATTCTCGACTGGTTTGTCCTGCAACCGACGTATTTTCTTCGGCACGACGAATTAAATAGGGCATTACGTCTTTCACTGGCCCAAAAGGCAAATATTTAGCTACATTATACCTATTGGCTGCCAAATTATAACTGATATTATCACTCATTCCGTACAATTGTCCAAACCAAATGCGTTCGTCATTATTTTTTATTCCTCTTTCCTGCATTAAATTCATCAAAGTATACGAACTCAATTCATTGTGAGTACCCGCAAAAATAGCCATCGAATCAATATGGTCTAACATATACAAAACTGCTGCGTCATAGTTTACATCCGTAGCTTCTTTGGAAGGACAAATTGGTGTAGGATATCCTTTTTCTTCTGCTCTTGCATTTTCTTTTTCCATATACGCGCCACGTACCAATTTCATTCCGATATAAAATCCTTCTTGTTTAGCTCTTTCGTGTAATTGTTTCAAATAGTCCATACGATCCCAACGGTACATTTGTAATGTATTGAAAACAATTGCTTTTTCTTTATTGTATTTCTGCATCATTTGGGCAACCAAATCATCTGCAGCATCTTGCATCCAACTTTCTTCTGCATCAATCAATAAAGCAACATCTTTATAGTGAGCCGTTTTACAAACCAAATCAAATCGATCTACTACTCTGTCCCACTCTGCTTGTTCTGAAGTTGTCAAGATTGCTTTCGAACCCACTTTTTCATATAAATCCAATCTTCCTAAACCTGTTGGTTTGAAAACCGCAAAAGGAATGGCTTGACGTTCTTTGGCAAATTCAATCGTCTTTAAAGTCATTGATAATGCAGCATCAAATTGCGATTCCTCTTCTTTACCTTCCACTGAATAATCCAAGACTGAAGAAACGCCTTTGGTAAACATTTTATCCACTACAGAAAGACAATCGTTCTCATTTACACCGCCACAAAAATGATCAAAAACCGTTGCTCTAATCAAACCTTCAACTGGTAAATGCGCTTTGATTGCAAAATTAGTTACCGCCGTTCCAATGCGAACAAGTGGTTCATTGTCAATCATTTTAAACAAAAAATAGGCTCTATCTAACTCTGTATCGCTTTTTAATGCAAATGCAATTTGTGTATTATTGAAAATATTTTCCATTAATTGTTATATTTTTTTACAAATATAGAGAGAGTTTTCAATACTATTAATCAAAAAATCCCTTATTTTGCGTTCTCAATTAAATCAAGACAATGCAAACAATTCAAGCCAACAATTATCCTGTTCATTTCAATGAAAAAGGCTATGAAGCCTTAAACTTACATTTGAAAGAAACAAAGTATTCTAATCTGTTTATTATTACTGATAGCAATACAAACGACTATTGTTTGCATAAATTTTTGCCGTATTTAGAAACGGATTTGACTATTGAAATCATCGAATTTGAAGCAGGGGAAATCAATAAAAATATTGATACGTGTATCGAAATTTGGAAAGTCTTAACTGAACTAGGTGCCGACAGAAAAAGTTTAGTCATCAATTTAGGAGGTGGTGTTGTAACTGACTTAGGCGGATTTGTCGCTTCCACATTTAAAAGAGGGGTTGATTTTGTTCATATTCCTACTACTCTATTATCCATGGTAGATGCTTCTGTTGGAGGCAAAACAGGAGTGGATTTAGGAAACTTAAAAAACCAAATCGGAGTTATCAACGTTCCATTAATGGTTTTAATTGACACCCAATATCTTGAAACAGTTCCTCAAAACGAAATGCGTTCTGGTTTAGCTGAAATGTTAAAACACGGATTGATTTTTGACAAACATTATTGGGAGCAATTTTTAGATATAAGTACTATTGATTTTTCTGATTTAGACCAATTAATCCATCGCTCAGTTGCCATCAAGAACGAAATTGTAATGCAAGATCCTACTGAGAAAAACATTCGTAAGGCCTTGAATTTTGGACATACTTTAGGTCATGCTATTGAAAGTTACTTTTTAGAAAACGACAACAAAACAACTTTGCTGCATGGCGAAGCAATTGCTATCGGGATGATTCTTGAAAGCTATATATCATTACACAAAAATTTAATCTCAGAAGCTGAGTACATTCAAATAAAATCAGTGATTAAAACGATCTATGACGATATCACTTTTGAGGAAAATGACATCCAACCGATACTTGATTTGTTAATTCACGATAAGAAAAATGAATTTGGGACCATTCAATTTGCATTAATTGAAGGAATTGGGGCTATAAAAATCAACCAATTGGTTGAAAATGAATTGATTCTTAGTGCATTTCAAGACTACAAATCATAATCTTATTTTTAATTAAAAGGATTGCATTTCGTATATATATTTTTTTACATTTGCCTCGATGAAAACGAATCAAAACACAATTTACTTTACACTGAATAACCGCTTAAGCGAGAACTCCTTTTTAAGGATGTGGAAACGTTTTAGTGCATTCAAAGGAAGTTTTAGTTTTGATATTTTTCAGTTTCTAAAAGCTGAAAATGAAAAACTTCAAATTGTGTATGCTAATATTCGAGTTTGAATTTTAGTTTAATTATTATTTAAACTATATTTAATC
>Ga0213920_1000740_pt1 | contig 21611 bp, 21 predicted proteins | sample McNCre1117MG_FD_161054 | JGI IMG/M metagenome (GOLD analysis project Ga0213920, IMG submission 161054) | Freshwater microbial communities from McNutts Creek, Athens, Georgia, United States - 11-17 MG | ecosystem: Environmental > Aquatic > Freshwater > Creek | place: USA: Georgia | collected...
CTCGGCTTTGCAAATCTTGCGCATCATCCAAGAAGAGGCCATGAAGGACAACACGGCTGCCGTGTACGCCCAAGTGCCGGTGGAAGTGGCCTCGTTCTTGTTGAACGAAAAGCGCACCGAGATTGCCAAGATCGAAATTCAACAGCGCTTGAACGTGCTGTTGGTGCCTAACAAATCGCTCGAAACCCCCAACTACAAGTTGGAGCGTTTGAAGCACGACGACCCACGCTTGGACCGCATTGAGCCGAGCTACAAGATGGTCGAAGTGGTGGAAGACCCCACCGCCGTGACACGTCGTTCGCAAGAGCCCACCAACAAGCAAACGCCCATCATCAAAGGTGTCTTGCCCGATGCACCAGCACCGGTGCATTTGCCTAAGCCTGTGGCTGCACCGAAAGCGGCAGCACCTGCCGCCAAAGCAGCCGCACCCGTGGTCGCTACGGCGCCAGCCAGCAAAGGCTTGTTCGGTTGGATCAAAGGTTTGTTCGGCGGCGGCAGCGCTGATGAAACAGCCAAACCTGCGGTGGAAGAGAAAAAGCCAAGCGAGCGCAAAGAAGAGCGTCGCGACGGTCGCGGTGCTTCAGGACGCGGCGGCCGTGGTGGACGCGGTGGCCGTAACGGCGAACGCACCGAACGCGGTGGTGACCGTGCAGAACGTGGCACCGAGCAACGCGGCGAAGGCCGTCCAGAACGCAGTGGCGATCGCCCTGAACGCGCAGAGCGTCCAGAGCGCGGCGAACGCAACCTCGACAACCGCAACGAACGCGGTGAAGGCGGTCGCAACGAGCCCCGTGGCGAAGGTCGTGGCCCACGCCAAGACCGCAACCGTGGCGGCAACCGTCAAAACGGTGAAGGTCAAAACGGCCGTACCCCTGAAGCCCAAACCGCTTTAGACAATGCCAGCCCAGAAGCGCAAGCCGAAGCCCGCAGCAAAGCCCGCAACGAGCGCATGGCGCGAGAAGAGCGTGGCGAGCAGCGCGCTGACACACGTGGTGAATCACGCGGCGAAGAAGCGCGTGCAGATGACCATGGCGAAGCCCGCAACGACGCACCACGCGGTGAAGGTCGTCGCGAGCGTGCACCCCGTGGCGAAGGTCGCCGTGAACGCGCACCGCGCCAAGATGACGCAGGCCAAACCGAAGCCTTGCCACTTGACGTAAACGCTGTCGCCCAAGACGGTCAAGCGCCTCAAACCGAGGACAACGGTGGCGAGCGCCGTGAACGCCGTTCACGCGACCGCTACGGCCGTGACCGCCGCGAACGCGGTGGCGAGCGCACTGAGCGTGGCCCACGCGAAGAAGGTGACGCACCAGCGGCCGACAACGGCGGCGAAGTCACCCACGAAGCCCCCGTCCAGCATGCGCAAGACGAGCGTCGCGAACGCGCTCCCCGCGAAGCGCGTGCCCCACGTGAAGACCGCGCACCTCGCGAAGATCGTGCGCCTCGTCGTGACGACGCACATCAGGCCGCGCAAGAGCAAGAAGCCCCAGTCGCCGCTGTTGCGCACCCCGCACCAGCCGCTGCCAACGGTATGCCGAAGGTTCAAGCATTTGCTTTGTCTTTGCCTGAATTGCACGCCATTGCCCAAGGCAGCGGTTTGGAATGGGTGAACTCAGATGCAGATCGCGTTGCCGCTGTGCAAGCCGCCATCGCTGCTGAACCCAAGCCTGTGCATGTTCCCCGAGAGCGTCCACCGGTCGTGGTGATGGACGAAGGTCCATTGGTGCTGGTCGAGACCCGCAAAGACCTGTAAACCACCACACCCCGCAAGGGGGTGATGACAGCCTCCAAACAAAACGGCCTAGAGATCACTCTCTAGGCCGTTTTTGTTTGGGGGTAAACGTTTCAGGATGACCGCTTTGGATTGACGTTTTGCTTCACGCCAACGCACAAGGATTCGGCCCCTCAAACCTAGCCGCCTCAAGCCACCGTCAGATTCAAACCAATGTGACTTCTGCAGCGCGTTTCCAACACAGCTGGGCGCGTGCTGTTTCTTCTTTGTGCTCAGCCAAAAGGGCCAAGGTACGCCAAGCTTGACGCTGCATTTCAGGCAAAGACAACTGCGGCGCAGCCTGCTCCAGCATTTGCTGAGCTTTGCCCCACAGTGCGTGGTGCCAGCACACCATGCCCGCCAAATACGACAGTTCCACCCAACGCGGATACGTTTGGCGTGCGCGCTCAATGCTGGCCAACCACTCAGCATCCGCCGGCTGCGCCAACAAGGCACGCGCCAGCATGTGCGTCACACGCAAACGCAGATCGGGCGTGCAGCTGTCGGGCTGCTGCACCATGCGGTTCCACAGCGGGGTCAACCAAGGCATCACCAAGCTGGCGTCCCCACTCAGCTGCAACATGCGCTCTGCCGCATGCAAGACCACCTCAGGCAATTCGCGCTCTTGGCGCTCTAAGCCATCCCAAGCACGTTGTAATTGGGCGCTGTCGTGCGCGTTATTCAAGCTGGCCACGGCCAATTCACGCAACAAACTGTGCGCCGCAGCACCCGTGAACGCGCCGTGTTTAGACAGCAAGCGTGCGGTGTCCAGCGCCTCTTCAAATTTGTGTTCAATACGCGACGCTTTCAAGCGCATGCGCAGCGCCAAAGTACGGCGTGCCGTGCCTTGACGCAAACTATCCAGCCAACGCAGTGCCGCAGGTGCATCGCGGTCACTGAGCGACCAACGGGCTGCGCTCAGTTGGGCGGCCTCCACCACTTCCAACACCGCTTCACTGGTGCTGCCTTGGGCTTCGTCGAGCACAGCCTGCAAATGGGTTTCACGCGCGTCGCGGTCGCGCAAAGCTTGCGCGCTTTCAGCGGCAATCAGGTGCGACAACACGCGCAACTGCTGCACATGACGCGGGGCGACATCGTCAGCCGTACGCGTTTCAGCAAGCAGCGCTTCTAAGCGCAGCACTTGCGTGGCCGATTTGGCCGAGCGCACATAACGCCCGCTCATCAACTGCGTCAAACCATCCAGCAGCATGGCGTGCATGGCACGCTCTTTTTGTTGCAAGCGCCAGCGTCGTGCTTGGTGCGGCAGCTCAAACAAAGCCGACAAAGCCCGCAGTGCAAAGTGCAGCACAGCAAACAAAACCACCAACAACAGCAAAACCAAATTCATCGACAAGTCGACACGGTACGGCGACCAAAACACAGTCACCGTGCTGTTGTTGCCCCCTGCCAACAAGGCCGAAGCCACGGCCACAGCGAACAGCGCAATCAACCATAAAGCGGCCCGCATCTCAACGCCCCGCTGCAGCTGTGGTGAGTGCGGCCAAGGTGTCGTCCACCCTCGGCAACTCGGTTTGCTTAGACTGCGCCTGCACCTCACGCGCCAACGCCAAAGTCACGGCGCCACTGCGGCTGCTGGTGTCGAAGTACTGCACCAAATCGTCGGTGGCCTGCGCCAAGTCAGAGCGCACCACCTCAAAGTGGCGAGCTAACAAAGCGAGGCGTGCATTGAGCAAACGCAGCTTCAAGTTTTCGCGCACAAAAAAGCTTTGATCGGGCGCCAACAAGCTGGCTTCGGGTCGGTCGATGCGACTCACGCGCACCAAGCTGCGGGCGTCGTCCCACACATCGGCCAACACCTGCTCCCACCAACTCATGCTGATGGCGCGGGCCCATGTGGTTTGAGGCACAGGTTCTGGCGCTTTGGGTTTGGGCGCCGCCGCCCCTACCGCGTTGAGCAAAGGCAAGGTGTCGACCGCACGCACCAACTCGTCGAGTTTGAACAGCAAATTGGGCGTGTCTGCCACGGCGGATTGCTTGATGCGCTCAATGTCACGCGTGACGGCGCGCAGCAATGGGGCCAAGCGGGGCTGGGCAACTTTGTTCAAACGCTGCTCGGCGGAGTTGAGCGCGGCCAACAAGGGCTGCACACTGCCGGTGAGTTGCGACTGTTGCTGCGCGAGGCGAATGGCCGACTCGATGTCGACCACCAAGTTTTCATCGCGTGAGCGCGACAGGCTTTGCATCAACTCTTCGAGCTGCGTGCGCTGCAGCGCCACTTCGCTGAGCTTGGCATCGGTCACGGCCAAACGGGCGGCGGTTTCGCGAGCCAATTCTTCGGCTTGCTTGGAAGCGGCTTTGGCTTCTACCGCTTTACTGCCGGTGTCTGCGCTTTGCAGCGCGAGTTGTTCTTGAATGCCATTGAGTTTGGACCACATCAGCCCCATCCCCACAGCGCCGATGACCGCCACCACGCCCACGCCACGCAACAGCCAAGGGGCGTCACTGGAGGCCGGTACGGAGGCAGCCGAGGCCGCAGAAGCTTCGGACGCTGGCCCAGCAGACGTTAGCCCTGCGTCGGTGACAGGCTCTGTAGAGGCGGGAATTTGAGGGGGTTCGACGTGCTCTGGCTTCATGTCAGTGATTCTAATGAGGACACCACGTCTGCCACCAAGGGCCGCGTCGTGAAAACCTCACCAAAACCCACCGTCTGCGCCGTTTGCGCAATCCGCGCATGGGTGGCCACGCATCGCGCCGAGGCCCAGTTTTGCTCAGGCAAAAGCTGCTGCAAATGCGTGACCGCTTGCGAGCTGCTGAAACACCACACACTGCCATCGGTGGCCGCCTGCTGGGCCTGCTCGCGTTGCGCGGGCGTCCACACAGGGGCGCTGCGTGCATAAGCGGCCACCCAAGACACCGTCACGCCTGTGGCTTGCAACTGTTGGGTCAACCAATCTCGACCGGAACCGCTCTGGGCTTGCTCTGGCGCCGTGCCTTCGTCGCTGCCGCGCACGATCAAAACAGCAGGATGAGAGGCCGTCAGCGCTTGAACTTGTGGGGCCACCACGGCCCACAGCTCTTCGGAGTCGAACTGCGCTTGGCTCTCAGGGGGACTGTCGATGCGCTCGACGGGAACGCCTGCGTTCAACAAGGCCTTGCGCGTGCCGGGGCCAGTCGCCCAACAACGCGGGCAAAGGCCCGCCTCGAGGGGCACGGGCTGGTGCGCGAAAAACATCCGTACCGCTTGCGCACTGACAAACATCACGGCGTGCCATTGCGACCACTGCGCCCAGGCCTGCTGCACCGCTCGCGGATCGGCCACAGGCGCGATGTCGATCAACGGCAACACCAAGGCCTCATGGCCTGCCGCTTCCAAAGCGCTCACCCACGACGCGGCGTCGCCAGCAGGTCGGGTGATGACCAAACGCATCGGCTCAGACGCCCCGCTCAATGCGCGCCCAGGCTTCGCAATTGCGCGGCCACAGCTTCGCCCAGTTGACGGGCCAACTCACGCGAAGCGGGGTCGGCAGGGTTCATGGCTTGCTGGGTTTCGGCACGCAGCAACACGGGCGCGCCTTCGGGGTCGCCCCAAGCCGCTTGCAAGCGCAGCACGCCATCGGTCAAGGTGGCATGCGCCGCCAAAGGCATGGAGCAACTGCCACCCATGGCACGGCTCACAGCGCGCTCGGCGGTCACGGTCAGCCATGTGGCGGCATCGGCCAGCGGGGCCAAGGCCTGGGCCACGTCGGCGCGGTTGCTGCGCACTTCAATGCCCAGCGCGCCCTGCCCTGCGGCTGGCAACATTTCGGTGGTTTCAAAAATATGGCGAATGCGCTCGCCCAACCCCAAACGCTTCAAGCCCGCAGCGGCCAACACAATGCCGTCGTACTGACCTTCGTCGAGTTTGCGCAAACGGGTGTCGAGATTGCCGCGCAAGGGCTCAATCTTCAAATCGGGGCGCAAAGCACGCAGCAGCACGGTGCGACGCAGGCTAGAGGTGCCCACCACCGCGCCTTGTGGCAAATCGTTCAGGTGCGCGTAGGTGGATGACACCCACGCATCGCGCGGGTCTTCACGTTCCATCACGCAGGCGAGGTCAAAGCCCTCGGGCAAATCCATGGGCACGTCTTTGAGCGAATGCACGGCCAAGTTGGCACGCCCTTCTTCCAGCGCCACTTCGAGTTCTTTCACAAACAGGCCCTTGCCGCCGACTTTGCTGAGACTGCGGTCCAAGATTTGGTCGCCCTGCGTGGTCATGCCAAGCAGCGCCACGCTGTGGCCTTGGGCTTGCAACAAGGCTTGGACATGCTCGGCTTGCCACATCGCCAAGCGGCTTTCGCGGGTGGCGATGGTCAGGGAAACGGGGGATGTGGAGGCTGTAGACAAAACAAAAACTCGCTGGTGAAAAAGCACGATTCAAGAGCTGCAAATGTTAGCAGGCACCCCTCGCATCGCACAGGCACATCTTGCGTGCAAAGCACTGGCCGAACAGATGGTTCTCGATCGCTGGACGCGCGCGGCTGACAGGCCGATAAAATCCACCACCTATGACAAACCAACTCGACAAAAAATCCCAAGCCTGGTCCGCGCTCTTTTCTGAACCCATGAGCGAGTTGGTCAAGCGCTACACCGCCAGCGTGTTCTTTGACAAACGCCTGTGGCAAGCCGACATCCAGGGCTCTTTGGCCCACGCCGAGATGCTGGCCGCACAAAACATCATCGGTGCCAGCGACCTGGCCGACATCCAGCGCGGCATGGCGCAGATCACGCAAGAGATCGAATCCGGCGCGTTTGAGTGGAAGCTCGACCTGGAAGACGTGCACCTGAACATCGAAGCGCGCCTGACCACCCTGGTGGGCGATGCGGGCAAACGCCTGCACACTGGGCGCAGCCGCAACGACCAAGTGGCCACCGATGTGCGCCTGTGGTTGCGCAGCGAGATGGACCTGATCATTGATTTGCTGGTCGACCTGCAAAAGTCGCTGGTTGATGTGGCCGAGCAAAACGTCGAGGTGATCCTGCCGGGCTTTACCCACCTGCAAGTGGCCCAGCCCGTGAGCTTTGCGCACCACCTGCTGGCTTATGTCGAGATGTTTGCCCGCGACGCCGAACGCATGAGCGACGTGCGCCGCCGCACCAACCGCCTGCCACTGGGCAGCGCCGCATTGGCGGGCACCACCTACCCGCTGGACCGCGAACGCGTGGCCCGCACCCTGGGCATGGTCGACGAGCAAGGCAACCCACAGGTCTGCCAGAACAGCCTGGACGGCGTGAGCGACCGCGACTTCGCTATTGAATTCACCGCCGCCGCTTCGCTGTGCATGGTGCACATCAGCCGCTTCTCTGAAGAACTGATCTTGTGGATGAGCCAGAACTTCGGCTTTGTGCGCATTGCCGACCGCTTCACCACCGGCTCGTCGATCATGCCGCAGAAGAAAAACCCCGACGTGCCCGAACTGGCACGCGGCAAAACCGGCCGCGTGGTCGGCCACCTGATGGGCCTGATCACCCTGATGAAGGGCCAACCCCTGGCCTACAACAAAGACAACCAGGAAGACAAAGAGCCGCTGTTTGACACCGTCGACACGCTCAAAGACACCCTGCGCATCTTCAGCGAAATGGTCGGCGGCCAGGTCAACCCCGCCACCGGCCAAAAAGAAGGCGGCATCACCGTCAACGCGGCGGCCATGGAAGCCGCAGTGAAAAAAGGCTACGCCACTGCCACCGACTTGGCCGACTACTTGGTCAAAAAAGGCCTGCCCTTCCGCGACGCCCACGAAGTGGTGGCCCACGCCGTCAAAACCGCCCAAGGCCTGGGCGTGGACTTGTCTGAGCTGCCGCTCGAAACCCTGCAAAAGTTCGACAACCGCATCGAAGCCGATGTGTTCGGGCCGCTCAGCCTGCAAGGCTCGCTGAATGCCCGCAACACCTTGGGCGGAACAGCGCCTGCGCAGGTGCGGGTGCAAATTGCGCGTCACCGCAGCCGTTTGATTTAAACAATCAATCCCAACTCCGGCGGTGTTTCAACCCGCCGTGAGGGCTGCTTTGCAAATCAAGCGTTGACCAACAGACTCACTCCCAAACCCAACGCCATCAAGATTCCGACCAAAACAACAGCACCCCACTTGTGCTGCAAATGGTCAAGGGTTTCAAATTGCGCCCAATCTCCCGTTGTGGCTGCTTTGGCACGACGAAAAACCAGCCAAACGCAATAAAGATTGGCCAAAATCGCCAACAACCCGAAAGCGATTTTCGTGTGCAAAAAGAGACTTGCACCTGCACTGGCCAACAGCATGCTCCCAGTCACCAACACACCTATCAGCGCGGGCAACTCCACCATCAAATCCACCCGCTTGTGCAAGCCCACCAAAATCAGCTCTTGCTCTCGGCCTTTGCCCAATAAAGCTCGTTCAAAAAGGGCCTCAGTCAAAACACAACCGAACCAAATACCTGCCAATACGAGATGGGCCACCACAAGCATTTTCATTTGATTTCCTGCATTAATCAGTCACAGCCTCCCCAAAAGCAACGCCCGACGAACCATGAATGGGGCGATGAAACGATGAAAAGGTTTGACTACGAACATATATGCCCGCCCTAGGTTGTTGTGAATTTCCACGGCCGTGGAAATGGTCAGAAAACTTTGCCCATCCCGTTCTGATTTGAGAGCTGAAATCCGAAAATTCAGATGCTTGTCATCGTCGCCCACGATCACCTCATGTAAAGAAACTGATTGCACTGTGAAAGGCCCCACACGAGCGCCAATTTCAAAGCTTGGGACAGCTCCTTGAGGAATGACCGGCAAAGTGAAGTGATGCGTTAATCCGAGTTGGACTGCAATACAACCACGCAAATTCATCAACCACCGAACCCAAATAGGCTCAAAGCCAAACACGGCCCAATAGGCCTGCTTCACTGATTGTTCAGATTTACTGAGTCGCGCCTCATAAGCATCTACGAAGTCAATGCGACGCAAAGATGACCTCAATTCACTGGCAACCGGTAAAGCAACGACTTGCAGTGGCAATAGCATTCCTGTCATACAAGCCTAATTAATACTAAATAGCTTATTTTATTTCGGTTTGAGATCAACGAAACTAAGTCTAGTCATAACTTGATACACAACATGAACGAATCCACCACCCAGCGCAGCACACGCCAAGCCATTGCGGTCTTTGAGGCGTTCAAGGGGCTGGCTGCTCTGGCGGGGTTGATCGGCATCCTTGACTTGCTGCACCGAGATGTGCGCGCCGTGGTCACGACGCTGATTGGCCGCTTCGGCCTCGACCCCGAGGCGCACTACCCCTCGCTGCTGCTGCACTACGCCGACTTGCTGCCCAACGCAGACGTGCACATGCTGGTCGCTTTGGGCTGCGCCTACATTGCGGTGCGATTTTTAGAGGCCACTGGCTTGTGGTTTCACAAAGCATGGGGCGAGTATTTGGGCGCGTTTTCTGGGGGAATTTATATTCCCTTCGAAGTGGCCCATTTGCTGCACGAACTCAGTTGGGTCAACGCGGGCGTGGTGGCACTGAATGCCGCCATCGTGGCCTATTTGGGCCATGCCCTGTGGCAGCGTCTTGCGCAGAAAGTGCAGCCATGACCGACATCCTGACCGTCACCCTCAACCCCGCATTGGATGTACTGACCACGATTGACCGTGTGTCTGACACGCACAAAATGCGCTGCGGCCCAGCGCTCAAACACCCTGGCGGCGGTGGCGTGAACGTGGCGCGTGTGTTGCACCGCTTGGGCGCGAACTGTGTCGCGGTGTATTTGGCAGGTGGGGTAACGGGCGAGCGCCATCACCAATTGATGCGGGATGAAAAAGTACGCTGCCACCTCGTGCCCATCGCACAAGAAACGCGCGAAAGCTTCTCGGCCCATGAACTCAGCACGGGTCACGATTTTCGTTTTGTGCTGCCGGGGCCCGAGGTTGCTGCGGCCGAATATGACGCGTGTTTTGACTATGTGGCGCATCACATGCCCCGACAGTTTTTGGTCATCAGCGGCGGCTTGGCGCCCGGCATTCCCACTGATTTTTATGCGCGCCTGACCGCTTTGGCCAAGTCAAAGGGCGTGCGGGTCGTTTTAGACACCAATGGCCCCGCATTGCACGCGGCCTTGAAAGAAGGCGTGTTCTTGTTCAAACCCAGCTTGCGAGAGTTGCGTGAATTGACAGGACAAGACTTGCCTGACCCCGCGTCTTGGAAAGCGGCGGCGCAGCAACTGATTCGTGATGGAAAGTCCGATGTGGTGGCCGTTTCGCTGGGCGAAGACGGTGCGATGTTGGTCACGGCCACACAAGCTTGGTACGCCCCGAGCTTAAAAGTGGCCGTTCAAACCACCATCGGCGCAGGCGATAGCTTTGTGGGCGGTATGGTGTGGGCCTTGAGCCAAGGAGAGGGGCTGGAGAAGGCTTTTCAAGCAGGAATGGCAGCCGCTGCAGCCGCCCTGTTAGCCCCTGGCACCTCACTGTGCCAAGCGGCAGATGTTGTGCAATTCAGGGCATTGGTACAAGACCAGCCTATTTAAACCTTAGGCGCCGCTTGCAAAGCGGCTTCCACACGTTGCAACGATGTCAACTCCGCACGGTGCGCCCCTGTGGAAGCGTCCCAGCTGAACAGCTCGGGATAACGTTGAATCACTTCACGAATCAATTGGCTGGATTCGACTTGGCTCAATCCAAACATCTCACACAAGGCATGACGGGTCACATGGCCGTGCGCTTTCGCCACTTCAACCACCATTCCAAAATGCATATCGAAATTTTTAGCCGTCATCATGATGTGCTTACTCACGCAGACGCTGACCCCACACAAGACCAAAACGACGTCTACTCAAAGAAGATTATTTTATTTGACTTTCTTAATTTTATCAATTAAGTTGTATTTAATATTTCACAAGGCAAGAATCAAAGAAGACCAATGTCAAGTTTTACTTTTGGCTGATGTAAATAATTTCACACGCGCTGTCGCAGGCATCACAGTGCCAGCGTCGGTGGGCAGCTAGGATGCACAGCATCAAATTTGGAGACTTGCTCATGCCCGTGATTACCAACATCGAAGACCTGCGCGTTTTGGCGCAAAAGCGTGTGCCACGCATGTTTTACGACTACGCCGACTCTGGCAGCTGGACCGAAAGCACCTACAAAGCCAACGAAAGCGATTTTCAAAAAATCAAGCTGCGCCAGCGCGTTGCGGTGAACATGGAAGGTCGCAGCACAGCCACCCAAATGATTGGTCAAGATGTGGCCATGCCTGTGGCGATCGCGCCCACCGGTTTGACCGGCATGCAGCACGCCGACGGTGAAATCTTGGCGGCACGTGCCGCTCGCAAGTTCGGCGTGCCGTTCACGCTGTCAACCATGAGCATTTGTTCCATCGAAGACGTCGCGCAACACGCGGGTGAAGGCTTTTGGTTTCAGCTCTACGTGATGAAAGACCGCGCATTTATTGAGCGTCTGATCGACCGTGCCAAAGCTGCCAATTGCAAGGCCTTGGTGTTGACGCTCGATTTGCAAATCTTGGGACAGCGCCACAAAGACTTGAAAAACGGCCTGTCTGCACCACCAAAGTTAACCCTCGCCAACATTTTGAACATCGCCACCAAGCCCCGCTGGGCCTTGGGCATGTTGGGGACCAAGCGCCGCGAATTTGGCAACATCGTGGGCCATGTGAGCGGCGTAGAAAACATGAGCTCTCTCTCGTCTTGGACGGCACAACAGTTCGACCCAGCGCTGAGTTGGGACGATGTGGCGTGGATCAAAGAGCGCTGGGGCGGCAAGCTGATTTTGAAAGGCATTCAAGACGCGGAAGATGCCCGCTTGGCCGTCAAATCAGGTGCAGACGCCTTGATCGTCTCCAACCACGGCGGACGTCAGCTCGACGGGGCACAAAGCAGCATCGAGGCACTGCCCAGCATCGTGGCCGAGGTGGGCTCTCAGATCGAGGTGCACATGGACGGCGGCGTACGCAGCGGCCAAGATGTGCTCAAAGCGATGGCATTAGGCGCCAAAGGCACCTACATCGGCCGTTCATTTTTGTACGGCTTGGGGGCAATGGGCGAAGAAGGCGTGAGCAAAGCGCTGGAAATCATCCACAAAGAGTTGGACCTGTCGATGGCCTTTTGCGGTCGCACCCAAATGGGCCAAGTCGACCAGTCGATCTTGCTGCCTGGGACCTTCCCAACCGCTTAAAGCGCGTTGAAACAAAAAAGCTGCACAACGCGCTAGCGTGTGCAGCTTTTTTTATGGGTTGCTGAGCATCAGCTCGTCTTGTTGCTCCACAAGACACCGCCCGTCGACCAATCGTGTTTTTTGATGTCAAAAAACAAAACGTCCACAGCCTCTGGACTGCTGCCCAAGGTCTTGCAAGTGGCCTCGGTCAAAGCTTTGGCCAAGTCACGTTTTTGTTCGGGGGTGCGACCTTCCATGAGTTCGACGCGGATGGTAGGCATGAGGTTCTCCTGTGGTTAAAAGTGACAACGATTATGCTTGGCGTCTGTGAGCATTTCTACACCTGTCACCCCCCTCATGCGTCGCATTGCACACCTCGACATGGATGCTTTTTACGCCTCCGTCGAGCTGTTGCGCTACCCGCAGCTCAAGGGCCTGCCGGTGGTGATTGGCGGCGCACGCCGACGCGAAGATGACCTGCTGGGCCGCCTGCGCCAGGCCTACCCTGACCAAACATGGTCTGCTGAGCGCTTGGGCGATATTCCCTTGGATTTCTTCCCGCGCCTCTCGGGCTACACAGGACGTGGCGTGATCACCACCGCCACCTACGCAGCCCGTCAATTCGGCGTAGGCTCAGCCATGGGCGTCATGAAAGCGGCCAAGCTGTGCCCAGACGCCATTCTTTTGCCGGTGGACTTTGAGCAATACCGCCATTATTCGCAACGCTTCAAAGCCATCATCACCGACATTGCACCAGTGATGGAAAACAGGGGCGTGGACGAGGTCTACATCGACTTCACCGACGTGCCCGGTGGGCAACGCGAGGGCGGACGTGTGCTGGCCCGCCTGATTCAAAAAGCCATTTATGACGACACAGGGCTGACCTGCTCGGTAGGCGTTGCCCCCAACAAACTGCTGGCCAAAATGGCCAGCGAGTTCAACAAGCCCAACGGTATTTCCATCGTTCAAGCCGACGATTTACAGCGCATGATCTGGCCCCTGCCCTGTCGCAAAGTCAACGGCATCGGCCCCAAAGCAGAAGCGAAACTGGCTGCCCAAGACATTCACACCATTGGCGACTTGGCGAGCCGCGACCGCCTTTGGCTGATGGAGAATTTCGGCAAAAGTTATGGCGCGTGGCTGCACGATGCCGCTCACGGCCAAGACAACCGCCCCGTGGAAACCAGCAGCGAACCTGTGAGCCTGAGCCGAGAAACCACATTCGAGCGCGACCTACACGCCGTGCGCGACCGCGAGGTACTCAGCGCCATCTTCACCAAACTGTGCGAACAAGTGGCTGCAGACCTACAGCGCAAAGGCTATGTGGGCAAAACCATCGGCATCAAACTGCGCTATGACAACTTCCAAAGCGTCACGCGCGACCACACCGTGGACACTTATTTGGACTTGGCGCCACCCATTCGGCACGCGGCGGGCCTGCTTTTAAAGCGCGTTGACTTGTCGCGACGACTGCGCCTGCTCGGCGTGCGCGTCGGCTCGTTGATGCGCAAAGACGAATGGCTCACTCAAGGGTTGCAGGCGCAAGAAGCGCAGCAGCAGCCTTACACCGAATCTCTGTTTGGGGACTAATTACAAATCTGTAATTTTGATAAGTCGGAGTTGTACGGCGTCACAATCGACGTATGCATGTGTTGATTGTTGAAGATGAGCAAAAAATCGCCGATTTCGTGACATCTGGTTTTGATGCGGCAGGTTTCATCACGCACCACGAAGCGGACGGCTTTCGGGGGCTCAACACCGCGTTGATCAAACAATTCGATGCGATCGTGCTGGACGTGAGCTTGCCGTTGATGGACGGCTACAAGGTGCTCTCAGAAATTCGTCGCCATGGCTTGAATACCCCCATCATCATCTTGACGGCACGCACGGACCTCAATGACAGACTCACGGCTTTTGAATTGGGTGCAGATGACTACCTGCCAAAGCCGTTCTTCATCGAAGAGCTCATCATCCGTTTAAAAACCTTGGCGGCACGTAAATCTGGAAATATAGAAAAAATTATCCAGCACCAAGGACTGACGCTAGACCGCTTTTCACGCGTGGCGACCTGGGGCTCACGCAGTGCAGCGTTGACACAACGTGAATTCGTCTTGTTGGAATGCCTGATGTTGTCGCCGGGGCAAATTTTCAGTCGCCAAAAAATTCTCAAACGGGTTTGGAATGTGGACTTCGACCCCGGCACCAATGTGGTCGATGTATGCATACAAAGATTGCGTAAAAAATTAGCGGATGCCAGACCTGAAAAAGATGTAGTGTTCCCGATAGAAACCATTCGCGGTGTGGGCTATCGATTCAACAAGTACTAAGACCCCATGAAACGCTCCTTCCATTTGCATGTGTTTTTGATGTCGCTGTTGGGCGTACTTATTTTTCTAGCCGCATCACGCTTTGCAGTGCGCTACTTTGCCGATGCGTTTTTGTTGAACTACTTCAATGAAACGCTTGCACACCACGCAGCCCGCGAAATCGACGAAGCGGGCTCCGACTTGCAAGTCAAACTCATGGCGCGCAACCTGTCTAAAACCATCGATGATCTGCAGCCCGGAGAGATGCGCATCAGCATCGATGATGTTGCGCTGGAGCAAACCGATGTGCCATGGAAATGGCTCAGCAAACAAAGTGCCAACCACCCCTTCGAACACAGCTACATCACCTTAGATGCGCAAGTCTGGAGCGTGCTTCGCACACGCGTGCATGGAAAACAACTTTTCATTCAAGTGCAACGCCAAGTGTTGGAGAGATCCCTGGAAGAAATCTTGGCTGTGCGCAATGACATTGCTTTCAAAATCATGCCGGTCTTGTTGGCATTCACGGTTTTGTTTTCACTCTTCATCAGCTATTCCTCGTTTTTGCCCATCAATCAATTGCAAAAATCATTTGCAAAAATTCACATCCATCAACGCGACCAACACATCAGCCCGACCAGCAATTACCGAGAATTTGCAACGTTCATCATTTACTTCAACGCCCTGATTGATCGGCTGCGCAACAGCTACGAACAAGCGGCCCGTTTCTCCAGCGACGTCTCACACGAACTCAGAACACCGCTCACCATCATCCGCGGTCATATCGATCGCCTCATCCAGAAGACGGAAGACGGCTCAACCCTGCAAATCAATCTGGTCTTGATTGGCGAAGAAGTCGAGCGCCTGATCACTATTTCCAACAAGCTCTTGCTGTTGGCACAAGCAGACGCAGGCAAGCTGGTGTGCAACAGTGCCGTCATCAACTTCAGCGACATATTGGGCCAAAAAGTAGACGACTTGGCCATCTACCGAAAGACCATTCAGGTCGCGAGCGACATACAACCACACCTCCAACTCTGCTGCGACAAAGAACTGATCGAGCAACTGCTGAGCAACCTGTTCAACAACGCTGTGAAATACAACGTCCCCCAAGGACAGATCACCGTGACCGCAAAAAATATCGATCACACCCTGCAACTTGGCATCCACAACACCACGCATCTGTCGATGGGCGCTGGACTTGATGACCGTGTCTTTGACCGCTTTTACAGACACCGAGAAACCAGCGCTCAGGCTGGCAGTGATGCCACAGGCTCGGGACTCGGCCTGAGTTTGTGCCGTGAAATTGTGAAAGCGCATGGCGGCACGATCCACCTGAGAAAAGGCAACGACCAATGGGTAGGCTTTGAAGTATCGATCCCACTTGGTTGAGCCAACTGCCAAATTAAATGTTTGTAATGAACGATTACGGGGCATTAGTTTTGAAACCAAACCCGTAGACATTGCGTTAACTTTGAATGCATGAGACATGCTTTCAAACTCGCTAAGAACACACGCCATGCGCTGATCGCGAGCCTACTGGCTTTCCCACTTTGGGCTGCCTGTGAAGGTATTCGCGACTGCGAACATAAAGCGACCAACGACGCACGTTACCTGTGCACAGCCGCAGCCATGGTCAACCCCGTTATTTGCGATCAGATTTCCACCACTGATGGCGTCTCTCAGTGCCGCGCCATCACATCTAAAAACTCTTACGAATGCGATCGCATCACCAGCCCTGGCAAACGTCAATATTGCCTAATGGCAGTGCGCGATCTTCAACGTGACAGCATGTGGGCGATCAAACGCATGAACTGATGCATCGCAGACAAGATCTGACTTGAAAAACAAAGTTACGTGAGTGCCAATCGGAAACCCTCAAACGCTAAGCTTGAACTTATATTAATAATATTTATTAAATAACTTTTTTGTTGTAAAATAACAAAATCGACACCTTAGATGATTTTATTAATTCATCTAAGTGCTTTGACACGCGTCAAAACCGTCTGAATTTTTGAACATTTGCATCAACGACCGAGCTATGAAGGCACTTGTCGCCAAATATGGCGGACCTACCGCGCTTCTCAACATACTGACGGATTTTTACCAACGCATCAACAACAGCCATGGCCTGAGACACTATTTTTTCAATGTTCCGCTCAAACAAATCGTGGCCGATCAATTCGAGCTCATGCCGTATGTACTGCGCAAAACAACACAGGAATATCGCGGGCCGATCCAGCAAACGGCCATCCGAGAAATTCGCGTGCGGCTGCATGTTTTTGAAGACGTGATCAAAGTACTTCACTTGGTGCTGCGACATGCCAAGGTGCATTACTTGGATGCGCCACTGATGGCATCGCACATCATTGAAATGATCGAGGAAACGCGAAGTCGTTTTGCCGATATGAAACGCAGTGTGTACAAGAGCGGAGATATCAAGCCTCAGGTGTTGCTTGGTTTTTTCCAAACCCAAGGCATTGCATCGCATTACGACGAGCAGATGAACGAAATATTCTCCAAACACGGTGCGGGTTTGGCGTACCCCTTGTTTACCGCGATTGATGCACCGAACAAGGCCATTCATTTGATGGCTCGCGTCCAAGCACATGAGAATGCGGACCCACGAGAAATCGAACAAATCATCCAAGCTGCGTCAGCGAAAGTGCCACAAATTCAGTTCTACTCTTACGAAGACGAAAACGAAGAAATGCAAATGATGGTGGAGGGGCGCTACACGGTTCCCACGCAATACGACGTGCCCATTCGATTGCTACAAAGGGTGACCCACCAATTCACTTGGCGGTTTGAAGATGCCATGAAAGTTGACACCCGAGAACTCCTAGCCATCCCCGCGTTGATGGCCTAAACGCTCACTGCCGCGCTGTACGCACGTTCGATGGCGCTGCTTGCGGGTGGCTGGTGCGCCAAGGGTTGATGTCCAAGCCGCCACGTCGGGTGTAGCGTGCATAGACTTCTAAACGCGAGGGTTTGCACTGCTGCCAAATGTCCATGAAGATGCGTTCCACGCATTGCTCATGAAATTCATTGTGGTTGCGAAAACTCACGATGTAGCGCAGCAGTCCGGCTTGGTCAATTTGCGGCCCGCTGTATTTGATGCGCACGCTGCCCCAATCTGGCTGTCCCGTCACCAAACAATTGCTCTTGAGCAAATGACTGGTGAGTGTTTCGGTGACCGGCGCCTCGCCTAACGTGACGCTCAAGAGCGAAGGCGTTGGCTGGTAAATATCGCAATCCAAATCAAGGCGATCGAGACTCAAGCCATCCAACTCATGCACGGGCTCACGGTCAAATTGGTCGGGTAACACCAACTGCACGCCCACACTGGCCATGACTGGCCCACCGTGCCACACCGCAGCGCTCAGGTCTTGCCGCATGCGTGTCTGCAGCTCAGTCGCATCAGCAAGGCGTGTGTTGTTGAAACTGTTGAGGTAGAGCTTGAACGATTTGCTCTCCACAATGTGCGTGGACTCCGCTGGCACGGTGATACGCGCCAGAGCCACTTGAGGTTTACCGCGCAGGTTGAGCCAACTCAGCTCATAGGCCGTCCACAAATCAGCACCGAAAAACGGAGGTTGGCCTGTGACACCGATCTCATCGCGCTTGGTTTGGCGCGGGATGGGGAACAGCAAAGACGCATCGTATTGGTCAACATAGGCCGAGGTTTTGCCCAGCTGTGATTGTTCAGGAGAATTCATGCGGCGAGCTTTCTGCGAAAGACGAGTCGATCAGGTTCAGAGACTGCGGCGTCAAAGGCGTACCCCTCTGAATCAAAACCTTGCAAGTCCTTTGGCGTGGTGACGCGGTGCGTCACCGCATAGCGGGCCATCAAGCCACGCGCGCGCTTCGCGTTGAAGCTGATGATTTTGTATTTGCCGCCCTTGTAGTCTTCGAACACGCACTCAATCACGCGGGCTTTGAGGGCTTTGCGATCCACCGCTTTGAAATACTCCTGCGAGGCCAAATTGACAAGGACGCGCTCTGACGCTGTTGAACTTGATGCGCTCAAATGCACGTTCAAATAATCTGCAATTTGAGGGCCCCAGAATTTGTAAAGGTTGTTGCCCTTGTCATTCGCCAAAGCCGTGCCCATTTCTAGACGGTAGGGCTGCATCCAATCCAGTGGTCGCAACACGCCATACAGCCCGCTGAGGATGGCGACATGGTCTTGTGCCCAAGCCAAATCAGCAGGTGCCAGGCTTTTGGCATCCAAGCCTTCGTACACATCGCCATTGAAGGCCAGCACTGCTTGCTTGGCATTTTGGGCCGTGAATTTGGGGCGCCACGCTTGATAGCGCGCCACGTTCAAGGTAGACAGCGCATCGCTCAAATGCATCAAGCTGGCAATGTCTTGCGGTGATTTTTCTTTGAGGATGTCGATCAACTCGGCGGACTGTTTCACAAACAAGGGTTGCGTGTGGGGCACATCACCCGCAGGCGTGTCGTAGTCAAGGGCTTTGGCAGGAGAGAGCACAAACAGCATAGATTGCTTTGAAAATTAACGACAAAAAGAAAAGGCTTCACAAGGAAGCCTGAATTATGGAGGGCGGGCGCGTGTCCAACAGATGCGCGCTCAGTCCTCTAGTTCGTCGAGGGCCTTTTGGTAACGACTGGTGTGCGATCGCTCTGCTTTGGCCAAGATTTCAAACCAATCGGCAATCTCATCAAACCCTTCATCGCGGGCGATTTGGGCCATGCTCGGGTACATCTCCACATATTCGTGGCTTTCGCTGGCCATGGCCGACAACAGGTTTTCGCGCGTGCTGCCGATCGGCAAATTGGTCACGGGATCACCGGCTTGGGCCAAAAACTCCAAATGTCCGTGTGCATGCCCTGTTTCACCCGTGGCTGTCGAGCGAAACAAAGCCGCGACATCCATCTGACCTTCAATGTCTGCGCGATTCGCGAAATACAAATAACGACGATTGGCTTGGGACTCTGCCGCAAACGCCTCTTTCAAACACTGCTCAGTCCGTGAGCCTTTGAGTACCGCCATGGGGACCCTCCTCGGTGAAACACATTGCTTGACGCAAAACCCAATAGTTTATGGTTTCAGAGAAACCCCATTGAAGGTGTGGCGTCCCAGTGGACTGAGCTGAAACCCCTCCACTTCGGCACGCAGCACTTTGAACTGCACGGTGTGCGCCAAGGTGAACCAAGGCGCTTGGGACTTGAAAATCAATTGGGCACGTTGATACAAACGGGTGCGCTCTTCCATTTCAGAGGAAATTTTGGCTTTTTGAACCACATCGTCATAGGGTGGATAACAAAATTTAGCCACGTTATAGCCATTGAGTGAGGTGCAGCCCAGCAAGGTGTTTAAAAAATTATCGGGATCCCCGTTGTCACCCGTCCAGCCCAGAATGCCCATCTCATGCTCACCCGCCTGCATGCCGCTCACATAACGAACCCAATCGGGACTTTCAATGTTGACCCTCACGCCCACTTCAGCCAAATCCTCTTGGATCAACTTGGCCACACCCATGGCATCAGGCATGTATGAGCGTTGCACAGGCATGGCCCAAAGGGTGGTTGAAAAACCTTCTGAATAGCCGGCGTCTGCCAACAACTTTTTCGCAGCCGTGGGGTCATATACATCGTCATCGACATCACGGTTGTAGGACCAGACCATGGGCGGTATCGGGTTGATGGCAGGAACAGCTGTATTTTTGTAAACGACGCGCAAGATGCGTCGCTTGTTGATGGCCATGTTCAAAGCACGACGCACGTTGACATCGGTGAACGGTTTTTTACGCAAGTTGTAAGCGACATAGGCCACATTCAAACCCGTTTGGTTCATCACTTCCATGCGGGTGTCGTTGCGCATGCTTGGCAAATCTGCGGGATTGGGATAAGCCATGACGTGGCATGTCCCCGCTTGTAACTTGGCCCAGCGTTGCCCCGCATCGGGCGTGATGTCAAAAACCAAATGTTCGACTTTGGCGCGGCCTGCCCAATGTTTGGCAAACGCTTGGTACTTGAGGGCCACGTCTTTTTCAAAGCTCATCAACTGAAATGGCCCCGTACCCAGAGGTGCTTGGTCAATTTTTTCAGGCGTGCCCGCTTTGCGCATGGCCTGCGCGTAATCTGCCGATTCGATGCCCGCCCAACTCATGGCCAAGTTCGCCACAAACGGGGCAACGGGTTGTTTCAAAGTGAACTTCACCGTGTAGTCATCGAGTTTTTGCAAAGATGCCAGAACCTCTGGCATGCCCACATCCTCAAAATACACGTGCTTGGCGCTGGTCACCGCGTAAAACGGGTGATCGCGCTTCCATTGGCGCTCAAACGTGAACACTACATCATCGGCATTGAAATCGCGTCGAGGTGTGAACCATGCGTTGGCTTGCCATTTCACACCGCGGCGTAAATGAAAGGTGTATTCCAAGCCGTTCGGCGACACCGTCCAACGCGTGGCCAAGGCCGGAATGACCTGGGTCCCACCCCGCTCAAAATCGACCAACTTATCAAAAATTTGCTCAGTCACATCGAATGAGGTGGTGTTGGAGTTCAGGCTTGACGTCAAAAACTCTGGGTTCCCCTCTGAGCAAAACACCAAAGTCTGGTGACTGGCCCGCGCATTGGGTACAACGCACACGAGAAAGAACACCCACACAACACGCCAAATGAATGAATACTTCATAGACCATCCAAATTTATGAATAAATACCAATTTATTCATTTTCTCAGAGATTACCAAACGCAATGACACGTAGAAGACTGCAATTGGCAAACAGTCACCTAGTTAAAATGAAGCATCCCGCTTTTAGCGCCAACGGCACGCTCATCCGATGTACGTGCCGTTCTTCTTTTTGTCAAAGCCCCTCCATGAGCAACGCGCCCGCCACTCCTGTCCATCAGCCCGGCCTTGAAAGCCTGTCCAAATCGTTTGAACCTGCCGCGCTGGAAGCCCATTGGGGCCCCGAGTGGGAAAAGCGCGGCTACGGCGTCGCCGGTTTCCGTGGCACGCAAGCCCCTGTGGCAGACGCCCCGGCCTTTGCCATCCAGCTGCCGCCGCCCAACGTGACCGGCACGCTGCACATGGGCCATGCCTTCAACCAGACCATCATGGACTCGTTGACGCGCTACCACCGCATGATGGGCTTCAACACCGCCTGGATTCCGGGCACCGACCACGCGGGCATTGCCACGCAAATCGTGGTGGAGCGCCAGCTGCAAGCCAAAGGCATCAGCCGCCACGACATGGGCCCTACACCTGCCGAAGCGCGCAAGAACTTTGTGAGCAAGGTCTGGGAGTGGAAAGAAGAGTCCGGCAGCACCATCACCAGCCAGATGCGCCGCATGGGCGACAGCGTGGACTGGAGCCGCGAATACTTCACGATGGACCCCAAGCTGTCCAAAACCGTGACCGAAACCT
>Ga0213920_1000742_pt1 | contig 21529 bp, 21 predicted proteins | sample McNCre1117MG_FD_161054 | JGI IMG/M metagenome (GOLD analysis project Ga0213920, IMG submission 161054) | Freshwater microbial communities from McNutts Creek, Athens, Georgia, United States - 11-17 MG | ecosystem: Environmental > Aquatic > Freshwater > Creek | place: USA: Georgia | collected...
TTAATTAAAGATTGCTATAAACTTGGCCCATAGAATGCGAGGAGGGTAAAAATTGGCATTATTTTGCGCAATCTTTTATTAAATCTGTTATAGATATTATTATTTTGTTATATACTGCTTGAAAGTGCTGGGAAAACTTGCGAAAAGTTTACGAGACGCGGCCGCCCCTTGCATCGATGATATATCAAATTTATTTATAAGTTCTGTGAAACAGCAAATATAATAAAATGTGTATATCAATATGCCCATTCGTTTCAGGGTGGCATTTTGCTTAAAACTAAAAATGGGGTATAAAATAAAGTACCCCGTCTCTTAGCAAAATGCCACCTGGCTTTTTCGTTCATTATTGCAATTCTATAAGAAATAATATTATGTCTGACAAAAAAAGCCGATCATATCCCATAGAATTAATAAAAATGCTCATAGAATTGGGGCGGGACCCTTAGGGAGGGCGATGGGTCCATTTAATGAGGCCGATGATGCCCATAAAACAAGATAAAAAACGATAAGAATAGAATAAAACATATGATTCGTTTAAGGTGGCAATTTGCTAAAACAAGATAAATGACGCCAAGAATAGAATAAACATATGATTCGTTTAATGCGGCAATTTGCTAAAACAAGATAAATGACGCCAAGAATAGAATAAACATATGACCCACATTAGATAAGTTAAATTGCTAAGCGCATGATAATGAAAACGAAATAAACATATACAAATTCATATTAAAGATTACCAGGCTAGGTATATAATTAACGATGTCTAGCACTGATATCCCCAAGTCTTCCCAGGTCTCTGAAGCCATTGAGGTAGCGGATAAGCCTATTATCGTCCCCGCCGAAGTTGCTATCAAACCTAAGAAAGTTAGCATCGGTCCGCTAAATCCTGCAACTGGTAAGCATATGACCGCCAAAGAAATGGCCCAGGCCGTTATCGCGTCAGAAGATAAAGAAAGTTTAGCGAAAGAATACATGGCTTACATCATTGCCAATACCCCAGAAGGTGCAGTCCTTCAATCTTCCCGGCTTTCAAATATCCGCAAAATTCTCAAGGAACTGAATGCAGCAGAGTCAACAATCGACCTATTTAAGGCGCCAGCCATCACAAGCGATGCAAATCTTAAAAATTCTAACAAGAGCACCACAAGGCTAGTCCAAAGAATTCAAGCGGAAACGAATGGCGAGACTGTTGACGAAGATGAAGTCGATGGCGATGAATCTATTACAATCCCTGAATATTTTAGCCTCAATAATGTTTATAAACGGCTCATGGCGTATGATACTACCCTGCACCCTACCATTGGTTCTGTTGTTGATGTTATGATTCTTTGGAGTGCTAGACCTGCCGAAATTATGACTCTTTCCGTTGATTCTCAGGGAATGGCCACAGGATACGCTAAGGGGGAAAATGCGCCGCGCTTGACCATTACTTTCCTACCACTTGCACAGGCTAAAAAGTATCTTGATTGGATCCAGTCGTATAAGGAAACTTTACCCCTTCCCACAAAAGATGGTAAAAAATACAGAGAATTTCTCCGCCCGTTCGATAATCTCAAGCTCAAGACTTTGCGAAGCATTGGGGCAGAATACGCCGCGTACACTAATACGGCTAACCCAGAATATACAAACGATAAAGAACTTATGGCACTTCGTAGGATTGCCCTGCGTCATCTTCCCCAAGTTTCTTCCGCCGAATTCTATTCGGTTATTGTTCACACAATTCCCAGAGAATACAGGCTCCCGCAATCATCCCAGTAAAAAAAATGCAAGAATATAATAAAATAGAATAAATATGGATAATTAGAATATTAAAATGGTGGAAAGTATCATTTTTTTTTATTATTCTGTAATATTGTGGCAAGATATTAAAAATATGAAATCTAGGCGCAATTTTTTCATATTAAAGAAATATTATTATATGTATATATCAAACAAGTGCCAAGAATGTCCCAGGTTGAACAACAAGAACAACAGCAAGAACAACAAGAACAAAAATATAAGCTATATGCTATTTATCATGAATCTGATATTAATGAACTGCTTTATATTGGGCGGACTAGCCTAAGTTTAAAAGATCGCCTATCCAGGCACATCAGCAAAGCAAGGACCTGCCTAAAAGAAATGCAAGCCGACATCGACAATGTTAGAAATTATAGCGAAATGGCTATGCATATTATTGAGTATGACTTTACTGGCTTTATCATTAAGCTAGTTAAAAATTTTGATAATACTGCTACTATTGATGAAATGATTAGGGTCGAGAATGATGCTATTATCGAAATGTCGCCACTTCTCAACATCGTTAATACAAAACAGTTATGCCCGCGTACTATTTGCCCTTGCGGTGGTATTGTTATAAAAGGCGGCGGCGGTCATTATAATACGGCACAGCATCAAACTTATTTATATGTATTGGAACATGGAGTTAAACCGGCAACAAGGTCGGATATTCCTAATCGGCATACTTGCACGGTATGCGGTTGCTCAGTTGCTTTAGCCGGTAAGCGAGACCATGAAAAAACTAAGAAGCATGTTAATAATGTTGCTAATCAAAGTAAGTAAGGAAATATAAGAAGGATCAACAAGAATAATGATAACATAAATATATTTTTTTTAGAGATAAGGCAACTAATAATAATAGTAATGGCAACATGTTCATACATAAACAGTAAGGGAGTACAATGCCCATTTATAACATATAATGGCCTAACTATGTGCCGTGCGCATCGCAGTGCCAAACCAGCAAAAAGATGCCTTGTCCCAAGTTGTATAAGATATACTAGGTCGATAATTGGTGTATGCTCAAAGTGCGTAGCGGATGAATCATCAACATCGTTAATAATTAATAAATCTTATGATTCTCTTAAAAAAAATAAGATTCTTGAAATAAAAAATTGCCTAATTCGTTATACTATGCTGCATACTGATCCAGAATTATCAGCAATTGCAATGCATGAACTATTTAATAAGATCAATGAATTTGATAGCCTTTATGGTTGCGCATTAAGTGGCGATGATTTAACTGATTATTCTGATGGGCAGTCGATAACTTCCCAAGCTAGTACGGCATTTGATATGCGATCATCCAGCGAATTCGATGCGGATAGTGAAAGCGATAGCAATGCTTAATATTTTTGATACAATACATGAAAATATATATATTAGAAATTTATTAACTATAGTATATAGCGGAAAATTAACATGACTACCACCGGCCAAGCAGTTGCAGCAAATCAGCAGACTTCCACCAACTTCAATAAGAAGGTCTTTTATAAAGGTTCAGACCTTGAAGCCATTGCCAAGCGCAAGGGATATACTATCACAACTACCCTGACAGACAAAAAAACAAAAAAAGGTAATCCATATTATGCATTTGTTATGTCGGACCAAACTGGAAAAGTTATCCTCGCGCGCAATGCTATTAAGTATCTTGATAATACCGGTAGCGACTCTTTCCTTGTTTTCCGTGAGGAGTATGATGAGAAAAAGCAACAGCTCGGATCTAATGCCGTGGCTATTGCTCAAGAGCTAGGCATTTCCCTAGATTAATTATTTTAATTTGCCACTATGCAAGAATAATAACGATATCGAAAGAATGATAAAAAGATCAAAAGAATAAATAAGAATATATAAAAATATGACAAGTATGACCCAATGGGCAACGATGTAGCTGAGTCAATCATATTTTTTTTATTAGATATATGCAATACTTGTTATATAAATGATTCGGACAAAGGTGAAGAAGATCCCTGACCTACCTGCCATCAATGCGGAAGAGCAAAATATTAAAGCCGGCGCACTTAGAAGACTTTTACGAGCTAACGCCAAAAAGGCCGCAGCAAATGAAGAATCTGCAGGCATGGCGCGTGAGGAGAAGTCTTGGAATGCAGTTTTTAAGAAATATGAAAGGGAATATGTTAGCAAGCATCCGGATGCAACAATCAAGGAAATCCAAGAAATGATCAAAGAAGATTATATTAATAAGTTTGGTAAACAGCCCGAGTACATTCCAACGGTCATGCTGGCAGATGTTGAACGAAATGAACTTCCTTTTATTGATCTTATAAAACTTGTAGAAGAGAAGCGACTCAATGAAATTAATGCAATTCTTAATTCTAGAAAGCTAACATCGGAGCAAAAAATTGAAAAAGTTGGAGCAATCATTAAAATGGCTAATCCAGATGAATATTATTATAGTCTTCCAACTTTTGAATTTGGTGAGTCTGGAAATGAAAAGGCCGTCGCTGATATTCGTAAAGCCTTGCTCGAAAGATATAGGATTTATAAGAATCTTGGAGATCTTGGCCAAGCTGCTGCAATGCCTGGGGATATTGTTTCTACTATGCGCACGCTTGTCAAGGAAGGAATTAAGGCTCTCCAAGATCCTAAGACGTTTGCAAATATTGACAGAGAATATAGAAAAATGAAGGAAGCATATGCCGCCTATGAGCGTGGCGAAGTTGGTGCCAAACCAGATATAGAATCTTTGAGCACTATCACGGCTGGAATGCTTGGGGTGCCTCTATTCACTAAAATACCAAGACTGGACGCAACCACCGCAAGCATTAAAACGAAGGGAAGTCCTCCCATCAAGCTTGGAATTTCCGAATATGCGCCAGGTTCGACAGATCTAGTATTTATAGACGATGAGACCCTACCGCCTTATATCTATGATGAAGACGAAGTCGCATTCGCTTATGGTATTGATCCTTTGGAAGATCCTGAAGATGACCCATTTAGTGCCGAGGCTCGTGATGTTTTCAATGATCTCAGCAACGAGCCATACACTGGAAGCGCTGGTTATTCCGATACTACATTTGACGCATCAGAATTGGAAGACCTTGGCGTCAGCTTATTTTATGGTAATAATTATATTATTGCTGTGCTTAATACTTATGATACAGAGGGCAAAATTGGTATAGTTGTTCGCCGCAACGGCATCAAAATGTTTGGATCTGATGGTCGTATGACTGAAGCTGCGCAAAATTTTATTATAGAGGTGGTAGAGGGTATGAGCTCGCTTCCTGTTGCTTCTATTCCAAGATTCTCAGAAGTTATAGCCTCCGAAGAAATAGAAGATCCCGACGAACTTTTCGCAGGCCCAGCACTTTTAGCACTCGATCCAGTCGAACCATCGCCAGAAGTGCCGAGAGGTCCAAGACTTGCCAAATTTGTTGGAAGTGTACCGAAGCCACCGGGACTTAAATCAGCTCTTAAAAAATCTAATCTCGAGCCTCCAAAGACTTTAGACGAATTTATTAAAATATTAAATATCAACAATCTTCCATTATCTCGAGGATTAAAGGTCGTGAGAGGCGATGTGGTATCTGAAAAATATGCACCCTATCCAAATATCGAGCTATTTAATAGAAATATAATGATTATGCCTAGAACTGGAGAGAATCCACAAACGTTTTATATTGTTTATGGCACTTCTGATGTTGATGGAAATTTTGGAAAAGTTAGGCTAATTGAGTCGCCATTATTTGGCTTGAATGGAAATATTAGCGTGGAGGCTTACCAAGCTATCGAAAAAATGATTAATCCACCACCAGAACTTCCCGAAGATGTTGAACCGGAAGGCCCTCCGATCCCAGAAGATTTCTTCAAGCAGGTAGCAAGAAAATCGAAGCCGCTCAGCGAATTCGAGAAAGCTAAATTAGATAATCCAATAACTCCATTCGGCTTTGGGTATACTGGTGCTAGTCTTAAAGATTCTATCGTTGAAAGCTATAAAGCTGCATACCACGAGAAATATCCAACTTTAACGGATGACGAAATTTCCCAGCGCATTATCGATGATTATTCTCGACAGTATGGAGATATTGATATTCCGCTTCAAGAATTTAGGTATGGTGATGTTGAAGTTGGCCGCTCTTTATCTGATATTATCAAATCTACAGAACTTGAGAGACTTGAAAAGATTAGGAAACTATTGGCAAAAACTTCGGTTAGTGCAGAGCAGAAAATTACTGATCTAATGCCTATTATTAGCACTGCAGATTACAAGGAATATTATAAGCTTTTACCTAAATTGCCAGATGGTACGATGCCAGATAAGGAAGCATCTACAAACTTCCGCAAAGAATTGAACAGCCGCATTATGTCAGTATATAATAATGCTACGCAAGTCGCAGAATCTGCCGAATCTTTTGCCGAAAAAGTGAAGCAGATTAAAAAGATTATCAAACTTGCAGCGGATAACCTAAAAGAAAATGGCCCGTTAGCAGTTTTAGACTTTGAATATCAAAAGATTCGCAGAGCTATCGATCTACATAAATTGGCTAGCGTGAAAAAGTCAGATCCTGAGGAAGATACTGGCGATCTAGCAACCGCACAAAAGCCATCAGAATCAAAACAACAAGCCGAGCCAAGTGGAAAAGAACCGGTAGCGCCAGAACCTGTAAATACTGAAGAAATAAAAGCAGAAATGAAAAAGCTGAAAGATGATATAGAAGCATCCAAACAAGAACAAGAACGGCTCGCATCTTTGTTAAATCCTCCTAAATCTGCGAAACTAGCAAAAGCAGAAGCAGAAAAGAAGACTAATAAGCCGAAAAAAGCAGCAAGCACATCCAGCGCAACCACAGAGGAAACAGCTGAGGAGGCATCGGCTTTATCTAAAATTGACGTTGCCAACAGAAAAAAAGAAGAGATCTTAGCAAAAGAGGAGGCAACTATCGAAGAATCTAAAAGAAAATTGGCGGACAAAATGGCAGCAGCAAGGGCAGCAAAAGCAGCAAAGGCGGCGCGGTCTTCTGGATCTGGTGGTAATGCTATCGGTGGTGCTATTATCGGCGGTAGAAAGATGGCAACCGTATCAAAGTTGGGCCAGTTCGTTGATGGTATTGATACAACTAAGCTAGCCGCTAAGCCTGTTCTCATGCCTATACAATCCGCCGAAATTCTTAAACCTGAAACCAAGAAAAAGGGAAGACCAAAGAGCCAGGCGACAATTCTGAAAGAAGCAGCACTAAAAAAGGCAATTTATGAAGAAGCACAGACCAGAGCAAATGAAAAACAATTAACAACAGAAGGAAACGACAAGGCCGTCCAGATTGAGTCAAGCAACAAGGCGAAGGCCAAGGGAGTCCCTAAAATTGTTAATAATGAGCTAGCTAATCCAGTACTTCCCCAGGATATGCCTCCCATGACTATCAAGGGTCATCCTATTGACTTCATGGAACTTGCAGGCGGCGAATTCTCACAAAGTGAAATCGAAACTATCCTCGGTCAAATTGATCCATCCTGCGACGGAACTACAGCATACCTAGAACCATATTTTGAGGATGGGCAGCTCAAGCATTTCAATTACTCCGGCCCTAGAAATCCAATTTGTCGCGAATATATGGAGAAGAATCCACCAATTGAATACATTAATGGAGAATATACGCATAGTGATAAGATTGCAAGAGATCACGACTTACGCTATACGCTTGCGCAGAAAGAGAAAGACCCAACCAAGCGCGCCAGAATGATCCGCGAAGCTGATAATATTTATATGCAAGAACATGCCCAATATCCTAACGAACCTGGAAAACTTGGACAAACTGGAATCGGTGCAAAGATGTTAGCCGAGAAACTGCCGTTTATGTCAAGTATTATGGGCAATTACTACGGTCAAGCATAATGATAATTTGAAGTTATAAAACATATTGAATATAATGGCATTATTTAGCTTAACAGATCCAGGAGACGGAAGACCCATCGCAATTATTCAAGGCGGTGAACTAGACAATAACATAATATATTTCTGCCCTTCCAGAGATGGAGACCGCGAAAGCATCAAACTAACAGAAGGCAAGATCCAGCAAATTCCAAACATTGACCCATCGCAAAGAGATATATTTATCATTGCTGGTGGCAGTGGCTTGGGAAAGTCAACATCTGCGGCAATGCTTATGCAACAATATCAGGCATTATTTCCAGATCGTAAATTATTTATATTCTCAAAGGTTAAGAAGGATCCATCAATCGATAAACTTGGATTAAAAAACTTACACCGCATTTTATTGGACAGCTCATATATGGAAGACGAAGAACAGATCGACAGCGAAGATTTCTCGCAATGTTGTATTTTATTTGATGATGTTGGAACTTTAACGGGAAAGCTGAAGAAATCAGTAATGGAATTACGCGATGATATGATGCAAACGGGTCGCCATAATGAAATTACGCTCATTTGTACATACCATCTTTTAATGAATAAAGAAGAGACAAAGAATGCATTGCTTGAAGGCACATCCTTCCAAGTGTGGCCGCAGTCAAATACAAAGCAAGTTATTACATTGCTTGTCACTTATTTCGGGACGGCGACTTCCGATGCTCGGGCACTTTGTAGCATGGAAACAAGAAGTATGATAATTATAAGATGTTTGCCAAATATTGTCATGACCGATAGGGAAGTATTCAGGCTGCCAACCTATAGCATTGATAAAAGCATAAAGCCAAAGGAAGAAGAACCGACACCAGCGGCCCGGCTTGCATCATTGCAGGCAGCACAAGCGAAGAAACCAACAAAGAAGGTGAAGTCCTCCGCAGATCTGAATTAAAAAAATAAAATATGTATTATATATGCTAATATGTCCAGCGGATTAGATAGCCACGGCAATCCAGTTGCAAGAATGACGACCGACGATTATCGGAAGTTGGTAGATAGACAAATCGAGGCGCAGGCTTATATTAGTAATCTTAAAAAAATTGAGAATAGTGAAGACCGTAATAAATCAATCCTAGAACGACAAAGACAAGCCATGAGGATGAGCCTGGAGCATGGCGCTACCTCAATTGTTCGAGATGCATGAAAAAAATACATAATTGTATAAGAATATTCAAATATATTAATAAGAATTCTAATATAATACCTTAATTATTGGTATTTTTTTTTGTTCTTTATAGTCTTTTAATAAGTACATCGCTAATGCCTGAAGTTTCTGGATCTTCTAAGAAAACTGCACTATATCCAATCATTCTTAATGCTGTTGAAAACATTATACATTTTTGGCGATCCGTTGGCAGTCCTTCAAAATTAATAATATTATCCATAATATGCAAAACGTCGCCCATGGACATAAGTGTCCCATTTTCTTCCGATCCGCTTAATTCTCTATCGTAATTGAATGTTTCATTAATATATTCTTCAAGTTCTGAAGGGCTAAAGCCAAATTCTGCGGCGGATGCTTCAATCATTCTTATTGTTATATATTATACTTTTTGAATTTCTAATATGTTTTTTATTCGAAAAAGCTAATACGGTAATACGATGGCTTGCGGTCGCTTGGATTCGTATAACATGGTATAATTTCTGCGCCGATGTAGTCAAGTATATGATTTAAGAAAGTTCGAAGAGTATTTGGCTTGTCTCTTTTTACACGGTTATACATACCAGGCGGGACCAATGTTTTGAATTCATGCAATCTATCATAAATAGTATTAAAATTTTCCGCTGAGATGAAGGAATCATATTTATGGTATTGATCCATTTGCAAGACGTCAAAAGCTAGATCAACATAAGAAATTTTAATTTTATGATCGCCGGCCGATTGTTTTGGCTCGGATATATGAGTGGATGCAAGAATATTTAGCATCTCATCGACATCGTTTGTACTGTCTAAGACTGTATTAATTTGCGCGATAATAGCTTGTTGCTCAGCAGTATCATAATCATTAAAAAATTTATTTGTACTATCTCCCAGAGTACTCATATTGCTATATATTCTATAATAATCATATGTTTAATATGACTCTACTGGACATATCCATTCAAGTAAATAGCTTTCTGGCTTGTATCTTGCTTCTGCTGTTTTATTCTTGTAAACTGGAGTAATTTTAGCGGCTACATGAATCAATAACTTATTAAGGTATGCGACTATTGTTCGAGGCTTATCTCTTTTTATATCGCGATAAGCGATGATAGATTTAGGCAATAACTTTATAGCGTCGTGCATCCTATCAAAGATTGTGCCAAATGTATCAAGTTCAATAGATTTATTATTTTGTATTACTCGATCGGATCCAACTATCACCAGGAATAGATCAATCATATAATTTATTCTTTCGTTTTCCTCATCCGAAACATTTAACAGCCTAAAATTTTCATCCCTTTCAATAATAAATTTTCTTAGTTCTAATAATTCAATAATCTTATCTTCATTTTTTGTATTATGCTTTAGCATGTCGCTTGTAAGACTTTCGATGGTGTCGTTGATGTTATCAAGACTATCCATAGTTATTATATAAACATGCGACCATATCTATAATATACAGTCTTTTTATGTATACAGTCTTTTACTGTTCGCAGTAATTTTATGTATTATAATATACAGTCTTTTACTGTTCGCAGTAATTTTATGTATTATAATATACAGTCTTTTACTGTTCGCAGTAATTTTATGTATTCTTATAAATATTCATTATATTTGTTTTATACTTGTGATACTGGAGGAATATCATAATTAATAGTAATATAGAGGTCAAGATATGTATATTTTGGTAATCCTTCTTCGATTGTTTCTCCTTCTTCAGATTTCTTATTTTTTAATAGCATAATATAACAATCGCCAGTTCCTGCCTTTATTACTAATACTGTTTTAATAGTATCTCCAAATATATCACCCATATAGAATCTCCGATAGACGTCCGATTCTGGTATACACCGCTTGGGTAGTGCGGCAACAAGATTAAGGCTATTGACCGTGGATAAATCAAGCTTAAATCTATGTTCGCTAGATATATGAAATTCTATTCTATTATGTTGGATCAGGCAATTACCAATAATATTGACGAAACCTTCAGACGTAATAATACTATTGGTAAAGGTATAACATTCGGATCGTGGCTTAAATATAATAGCTTCGGGCTGGGCTCGCTCTTGTATTTCCTGATTCACGGAACTAGCAGATAAACGACAAAGATTTCCCATTCTTATTATATATATATGTTTTACGTATCTACAATATGAATAATTTTATTATGTTTATTCTTTACTTTTTACATTTGACCATTCTGGCTCAGACTTGGTAGCCATTTCCTTTGTTCGCTTTGCTTCGTATTCTAATATTTCTGCTAAGAACTGGTCAAGCTCATCCAATGTATAAGATCCTAAATATGACATCGGCTCTGTTAGACGTACACTTCCTTTATTGTCCTGCGCGCTCATCTTATATCATTTGTAATTATATTTGCAATATGTTATATAATGGATTATAGTCTATCAGACGGAGATATCAAATTCCTAACTAATGGAAGATGTAAGATTGAAACATATGATAATATTAAGGGAACATCGAGTATAGATGAATTATTTGGAGATACCGACTGTATCGCCTTACTTTATCAACTTAAAAGCAAAAATTATGGGCATTGGACTGCGCTAATAAGAGACCGCGACAATATGATAATCTATTATTTTGATCCATATGGCGGCATTCTTGATGATCCTATTAATCATGTTGATCCTAGAATCGCCAAGGAATTGCATGCTAATCATAATTATTTAGCTAGATTAATCGAAAAAGATGGATATAGCTGCGATTATAGCGATTACCCACTTCAAAGGCTGGAAGATGGTATAAATACATGTGGTCGGCACGTGGCTGCTCGAATAATTCACAATGATTTAACAAACGATGAATATGTTAATGAATTCTACGAAGGAAAGAGGGCTGGAAGTGGAAGCGATGAGCATGCTAGATGGTTTACCGATGAAGCCGCGAAATTTCTAAGGTCTCAATAAACATAATTAAAATATAGAATAAACAAGAAATACAAAAAAAAGTTAGGCTATTTATTCTTTTTTTATTCTTGTTTTATCTATGCTTGTTCTTGTTTATTCTTGTTTTTTCTAGTATGTTGTTATCCAAATATTTAAACATATGGATAGATGATAGAAACGGATACCGAGGTAGCACCTGCAGTGAGTGGAACTGAGATGGTCTTAGTATCCTCAATCGCAACAATTGCCCCACCAGCCTGGCTACACGATCCAAGAACTGCAATATTACCAGCTAGGAAATTTTTAGACCTGGGGACCGTAAATGTGATGCCTGATGTGGTCCCCCCAATAACCAAGGCCGCTTCAAGGCTGCGCATTCCACCAAGCTCAGTAATTTTATAAGTATATGAAACAACGTCGGCAGCTGTCCCGGCGGCTAAAACAAGATCAATACCCTGGAAGCCTTGACCTACTACACTGCCGGAAGTTGTAAGGGACGCGACCGACATATTAATATATTTCATGTTTATATATTTTTAATATGGATGATAGGCCTTCCATATCATTAATTAAATATATGGCATCATAAGTATATAAATATGGCTTTTTACATCAATCGCAGTGCTTTCATAAATGCTGGTGATATTAATGCATCCGGCGAAATTACTGGCGCACAAGGTACTTTTACCAATCTAGCGGCTGGGAATCTTACGCTCGCAGGAAGTCAAACAGCTCCAGAATTTGTGGCAACTGTGAGCATGCAAGCGCCAATAATTAAGAGTGCGAACGATATGTTCATCCAAACGAACGGAACGACAAGGCTGACAATCCAAGATACTGGCATTGCCTTAGACAATGCATCAACTAAAGTGCTGGCGCTGTCTGATATTGGAACTGATATAGTATATAAAACGGATATTATTGATCTCGACTCGTCGCAAGTTCTTACAAATAAAACGATTGATAGCGCAAGCAATACAATCCAAGTAAGTGGCACGAACATTAACAGTCTTATCGGCCAAGATGTTCGATCTTCTGCAAATCCTTCATTCGCTTCGGTAATTACTCCGATCCATAATTCTAACAGTTCGTTAACTTTGCAAACTGGGGGAACTGATAGGCTAGTTATTCCATTGGCAGGCACTGACCTCGATAATACTGCGACGACAATTCTAGGACTGTCGCCAAGTGATAACAAAACATTAATAAGAAATACAAATATTGCAAACATCGTAGGCAATCAAGTATTATCGGGCAAAACAATTAGCAGCAGCACCAATACCATTACTATTGGCGGCAATAACATTAATACGATTATTTCACAACCTGTTTTAGTTGGTTCGAATCCGTCATTTACTTCGGTTGGTGTAGTTAATGTAAATGCGTCGAGCACTGTGAAAGCTGTAAATATTGATAGTTATGATTTCCTTGGTGCTCAACCATTGACGATTAAAACGGCTGGCACTGATAGGATAGTCATTCCAAATGCTGGCATTGCTGTTGATAATACTATTACCGATGTTTTAGGACTTCAGGGGACTACGCTAAGTCGTAAAACAAACCTTGCCGACACATCGACGGCGCAGGTATTAACCAATAAAACAATTAATAGTGCAAGCAATACAATCCAAATCAATGGCACTGATATTAATACTTTGATCAACCAGAATGTTCGCACTACTTCGACGCCATCTTTTACATCAGTTTCAATGAATTCCGGAAACGTATCGGGCACGCTAAATGCTGGATCAATCGGCGTATCGGGTGTAATGGGTGCTGCTCAGGTTAGCGCAACCACTTTGAATATCACAGGTACTTCAACGCTTGCCGGAGTTTCTGCAACGTCTATCGGAGCAACTGGCAATATGTCGGCGGCAAATACCACCATTAGCGGAACCGTAAAAGCGGCTAATATCGACTCTTATGATGACTTTGGCCCCGCACCGCTAGTAATCAGAACTGGAGGAACAGCAAGATTAGTAATTCAAAATGCTGGCATTCCATTGGATAATACTATTACAAATGTTTTAGGACTTCAAGGAACTACGCTAAGTTATACAACTGGATTAATTACGGCGGCATCAAGTACGGTATTCACTAATAAGACGATGAATAGCGCAACGAATACAATTCAAGTGGGTGGCACAAACATTAATAGCCTAGTAGGCCAGGATGTTCGAGCTAATGCGAGTCCGTTATTTACTAACTTAGCATGTTCAACGATGACGGCGGCTAACCAGAACCGATGGTATTCAAATACTGGTACGACACTCCAAGTGCTTATTAATGGCGCCGAGTCGGTATTTCTCACGTTGAATCAAAATGTGGTCAATACTCAAAGTGCTATAACTTATAATGGCGGCACTGGCGGCACTGGAATATTTACGATCGCTAATAACGGCCTATACCTAATTACGCTTAATGGTAATATGCAGTGGACGACAAACGGAGGCAACCGCGCAGGTTTCTTATACTGTAGTGGAATTCCAAGGATTGAATTATTCAGAGCTAGCGACCTTAATTTTGGAGGCAATCGAGCGAATACATTATCTGGCAGCCATGTTCGTTATTTCATTGGCGGCGATACGTTTTATATTACGCTGTTCCAAGATAGCGGCGCGAATCAATCTATCGGAGATACTAACCCAAGCGGATTAAATCGCACAACAATTACGATCGTACAACTATCATAATTTAAAGAAATGAATATACATAGTATAAACAAGGTTGACAATGCCCATTACTGCCGAAGAACTATTTAATAATTTTTACTTTGCTTGCTTGCAAATTGCTGGAATTCCTTATAAGTATTGTAGACCAGATATAGAATTATTGTGCGTAGGCGAAACTATTATCATTCGTTTATGGACTGTTGAAAATGTGCCGCAGCCTGATAATGCCTACTTGATGGAAAATTGCGATATGGCAACTATTGCCACAATTGCAGCGATATGCAATCCGCAATTATAAAAGTTTTGAAGATGAGGGATATAAGAGAATATAACAAATAACATTATATATGTTTTTTAGAGATATACGAAAATAGATATATAAACAAATGTCCAGCGGATCGATTGAGGTAGTTAGTGCGCTTGACCCGCAGCTCGAGGTCGCCACTTCTTTGAAATGGGGAGTCCTTCGCGGGCCTGCTAATGCAATTTGGAAAGAATATAAGAGCACTACGCTAAGCGATACGACTATGGATTTCAATTGTCCGCCTCCCAATTCTAATGTATATTTATCGCCATACGTTATGGTAGAAACAGAAATTAATTTAGTATTTTCCTGCACCAATACCGACTTTACGAATGCCGGCTCTCCTAATAGCCTTGTCGATATTGGCCGTTATGACGCACTTAGGGCATTCCCAGTAAGCGCAATTACTCAAAGCGCAAATATTTCGCTGAATAGCTCAACAATTTCAACGAATGTAAATAGTTATATGGCTGAATTTATGCGGTATCGCCCCGAGATGGATGCCGAGCGCATTAGCGTCCAACCTACAATGCTGGATAATGTGCAAAGTTATAAGGATGCTAAAGATAGTTTATTCAATCCGCTTGGCGATTATGAACAATCTACCCCAAGCATGCCAGGGCGTGGAACATTCAAACCGAAGAGCATTTCGGCAGTTGTTCGGGCCACAGATACTAGATGGTATCAAACTGTTAGATATGTTCTTACTGAGAATATGCTTATTAGCCCATTCCTGTATAATGATAAGCCATCCACTCAAGCCCTGTTCGGAATTCAAAATTTCGGCCTTTCTCTACAGCTTGAGAAACTATCCCGGGTGTGGTCGCATATGGATATTGGGGATCGTTCTCGCCAACCTGCTTTAGCTTTGCTAGCCACTTTCGGCGAAGTGCAGATCGCTGGCGCTGGTGCTGTTAATCTTGGCCCTGTTCAAAGTTCTCGAGCCCTCATTTCTTGGCTTACTCCAAACATTACGCAAGTTGTTCCGCGTACCAATATGTATCCTTACTATCAGCATACTCCGTATATTTCTACATGCAAGTATTCGGCCGATGCTGTTGGCACTACTCTTGATTATACCACACAAGCCATTTCCCTGCGCGTCGTGCCTAATCGGGTATTCATCTTTGTCAAGCAAAGGAAGGGCGACCGCACTTTCCAGGATACCGACAGTTATGAATTTATTAACCGCTGTAGCGTCAATTTTGATGCACTTGAAGGGATCTTTTCCTCTGCATCTTCTAGCCAACTTTATCAAATGAGCGCGGATAACGGCCTCCAAGATACATACTCAGCATATAAAGACCGTGTCGGCTCGGTTCTTTGCTTGTCATTTGGCTCGCAAATTGCTTTACCTGCTGGACTTGCCCCTGGAGTCTCTGGAACATTCTCGCTTTCCTTTGTTTTGCAGCTTACCAAGATTGCCAACCTTCCCAAGAATAACAGCACTACCGACCTTGATTGCGTCATCGTGACGGAGACTGCCGGCATTCTTCAGCTGTTTGACGATAATAGCATTATCAATGTTGGTATTATTTCATCTAAGCAAGTGCTGGAGGCTGCAACTGAAACGATTAGCTATGATCAACTTTCTGCAGATTCTGCGGCTGCTGTATCTGGCGGCTTTGGCATTGGCTCACTTGTCAAGAAGGCTACCCCAGTTGTTCGCGCTATTGCTGATGCCGCTGATATGGTTGCTCCATTCATGGGAGAAGGGCGCAAGATGTCGGGATCTGCTAAACTTGGTGGGGATCTTGTTAAAAGCTCAGGCGGCGCAATGCTATCAAAAGCACAGCTCAAGCGGTTGGCCATGCAGTAAGATCCATAGCTATCATATTAAAAAGTAGAATACATAAGAGTATATGACCAGAATAAAACAATGTCGAAAATTTTTTATAAGCCCTCGGACACCACTTATACCGACACGCATACATATTATAACGCAACAATCGTGAATAGCACGAACGTTCCAACAGTTGCAAATTATAGCGATAACAGAGATGAAGAACTTCTTACGGATCCAGAACATTGGCATTTATCAATTGAAAGGGCTGATATTGACGCTCTTTATATTCCAATCTTTCATTTTATTCCTGGTGCTTATAAGGTCTTCATTTCATATGGTGTAGTTTCCAGCACTCAAGATCTAGTATATGTATCAGAATCCACATTAACACCACTAGATTCGCTTAAACCTGTATACAGTATTAATCATTTCTTGAAAATGGTAAATGATGCTCTTGCGCTTGCATTTAATGCAGTTTCTTCAGTTATTCCACTAGCTTTCCGCCCTGCCTACCCTCCTGGATTCGTGTACGATCCGAATACTAAACTATTTGCATTAGTTGCAGAAACTACCTATGATACTGAAGTGCCACCGTCAGGAATTGCGATATTTATCGGACTCAATACAAGATTATTCAATATGTTATCAGGCGGCTGGGATGCTAAGTATTATGGCCCAGGCAGCCCAGCACTTGACTATAACTTCAGAGTATATAACCAGAAAAATAATATTATTACTATTTCTGACCCTGCTGGAGTAATTCCCACAAAGTTCGCATATGAAATGAAGGCTGAATATGTTAGCAGCAACCTGAAAGATGCAATTAAATTAGTTCTTACCACTACTATGCCAATTGCAAGGGAGTACATCCCAGCACTTGAAGGCGGTATCGCAACAGGTGGCAATTCTACCCAAGCAATCTTAACAGACTTTAGCATCGGCAGCCAGCCCGATGATGTTGGGCGACCCGGTTATTTATACATTGCGCAATACCCAAGAAATATCGACCTAGTCGGAAACATTCCAGTCCGTAATATTACAATTGCAGTATACTGGCAAGATCGTGCCGGAGTGCTGTACCCTGTTTATGTGCCGCCTCATAGCTGCTTTACCATCAAAATGGCATTCAAGCGCAAGACAAACATTAGCAGATAAAAAAAATAGGATATACCTATTATAATGAATTCAAACATAAAGAACAATAGAATAAACAAGAATAAATAAGAATAGTTAGGCTATTTTTTTGTTGGACGCAGTGGAATGAATGCACTTTTTCGCACAACTTTGGGCGGATCGAATATATTATCGAGAGGACGACCGTATTTTAACCTAAGCCATCTATTATGTTCCGTTTCTTTCTCTAAACTTATGATTATTTCAATACATCTGCGCACTAGCGTCCTATTATTTCGCTCTCTATTTAATAATTTTCTATAATCTGTTATATTTCCTATAGGATTGAGCAATTTGATATAACTTTTTTTACATGCTTCAATTTCTGTTTCGCTAGCCCGTCTAAGTACTTCCAACGGTTCGAATTTTATAGATTGTGGGTCTTCCTCATTTCTTATGATTATGCTCGCTGTGCTATAGTTGGTCCACCTTTCTGCGAATGCTAATTGTGAACTTCTAGCTTGGTTTATCTTTTTTGCACTACTACCAACATAAATAATTTCGCCTTTGCCATTGGTCATCTTATACAAATAAGTAAATTCCATTATTATATTACTATGTTTACTTAACTGCAATTGGAAAATAAGCGCATGTCCGTCCGTTTGGCTGGATGATAAATAACAGGGCTAATATCTTGATTGCCCCATACCCAACATAGTTCGTAGCCGCTTGCTTCTCCTCTTCTCTCGTTTCTCGAAGTTCCATAAACTGGGCTTATTTTTGCGCCATACTCATCAAGAGAATAATTAAGAACTGTAATAATTGTTTTAGGTTTTGATTCTTTAATTTCTCTGCGCATGTCAGTGGCTTTGTTAAATACGCGATGACATTGGCTTTTTATTGTTCTTGCTAAACTTGCCGCATTAATAATATTTGTTAATTCTATTGGTTGATTATCTGGATTTTCTGGAGATACTCCAAGCGCTTCAAAAGTTTTGCAAATTAATGAATGCTTCTCATTATCCGACGAAACTTTTTTAATTCTGTCCATATTATCAATTCTACAAGTTATTAAAGGTCTTTTATCGTTAATAAATTTTTTGATATTCATATATTTTGGTGCTAGTGGCTTATATAGTTCGATCCATTCGGCGGAAATTGGTGCGCTGCTGGGAACTTCATAGCCTTCAGCCAAGTAATAACCGACATAACCAGCAGATAATTCCGCAGATGCATTAGATGGCTTTTTTCCACTTCTTTCATTTCTCCTTTCGGTTGCTATGTACTCGGATGCGGCTTCAATATTATTGGCAATAAGTTGGGCGGCTTCATGCGTAATCTTGGCGGATAATATCTTCATTTCTGTTCTTAATTGTTTAAGTTCTTTAACCGTTTTAACTGGTTCGGCTGTATCGACTGAAACTTTTAGGCCTGATCTACGTAATACAGAAGTTAGATAGCCAAGAAAGTCATAAGCACTCCTATATTTATCGATTATTGTTGATATGAATACGCGACCTTCAAAAGTATTAAGAACCTTCTCCAAATCTGCAGGATTAGTAGCAGTATTAAGGGAAATATATGGATTTCTGTCGCTCCTGAACATATCGGGGATCTTTTCCCTGTTAATTGCCTCGGTCATATATTGGCAAATGCCTGGCAGATCTGTCGGAATATTGACGGTGGAATATCTAGGCTTAGCAAATCCGATATAAATTTTTTTAAGTTGTCTGCACCTCATCAGCATTTGACTCGATTGAGTAGCACTAATATTATTATTGTTAAAGAATGCATAACATTCGGTTATTCTATGATGATCGCAGCTAACGCCAACCGATACAGTAGATGTATAAATAATTGCTACTTTGTCGGCCCATGCTTTTGATGCATTTGAAAAGTCCGCATGTTTCTTCTCACTATCTGTATCACCAGTATATAATACTGCGTCTTCCCCAAGTATTGGAATAATTTTTTTATAGAATGCTCCCGCTTCGGTCTTATTATGGAATGCGAAGACTGTTCCTTCCCAACTATCATCGCTAGCGTCTTTCTTTTTCTTTTGCTCGGCCACTCGATCAATAGCCATAATTTTAAGCGTGCCTTCCTTTGCCTTGCCTTGGAAAATTTCAACAGTAGTATCCTCATATTTATTATATATGTTATTTATGACTATTTTGGAATTTGAGCGAACCGATGCAAATAAGTCGATAATATAATCGCTGAGGTCATTATCAGTTATAATAATCCGCTTAGCTGCAGAAGTCATAAGCTTAATGGATGTAGTAATATTAAAATTTCCAGACTCAGCATGCGCAAACAACTGGAGCGGCTCATCAATAATTAATAAATCAACTTTATCAAATGATTCAATTGGAATACGCTTAATGCTTTCATATTGCACAACAACGATAGGCGTCTTATCTAGATCAATAGGCCCAATAATATCGGCGTAAGATACTGCACCTGGTATAATATTCAATAATTGAGAAGACAAGGACTTCCGAGCACTTGGAATAAGTATCTTAGCCATTGGCTTTCTTGCTAAAAGCTGGCTAACTACATTAACAATATGGATGCTCTTGCCCGTTCCCCACGCAGATCGTATATAATAGTCGCTTTTTCCATTATCAACGATAGCATCCGAATTATATTTAGCAGTTATAATATTTGCTTCTGGATTTATCAGACCGTTATATCTGTCGGCTGGTATTGTCTTAATTTCTGTCAATCCAGCGAAAGGCTTATCAGCATTCTTATATTTTTCTAAATATTGACCACCAAAGCCAGAAGCGGCACATTTCAAATATATCGCCCCGCTTGTGGATTGCACCAATAAAAATTTTGCTTCTTCGTGTACTTTATTGCATACATCGCATGTAGATCCTTTAATTCCTGCGAATGCTGCGATAAAGCGGCCAGATGTTTTATATAAATGCGTAAAATTTGGATAATCTCTTAGGACTCTGCTAACTAACTCAGATATTTCATCTTCTGGAATCGGCGCGGATTGTTCAAGTCGATCGGATGGCACTCCATATACTGGATAACATAAATATTCGTCGGATTGTGTAAACCAACTTCCCAGGCATTCACGGCCATACCTTTTAATTCCTTTAACCGGCATAAGCTTAGAATTTTCAACTTTCTCACCATTTCTGTATTTATAACAAAATGGAATACGCAAATTAAATGTCGACATTGACCCGCGGCAGTCGATGGAATCATCTGAACCAATAGAATGAAGGGCAAGCCTATCCCTTACACGCTTGTTAAATTCTTTATTTGCTCTACCATCGCACATCATAAAATTTGTGCCAAACAGGTGCCAAGATAATTTATTTTCTCTAGATGAGTGGACTAGGTCATATTTTGGATTTTCCACGCCAAGAGCATGCGCTTCATCTAAGAAAGCACGAATAACAAGATCAATAGCATTAGAATCAATATTATGGATATCATCAAATTTATAATCAACGTCAATGTTTGGAAGCATGGGAATACTACCGATAATAACTTCTTGAACTTCATAACCTGATATAATAAATTGCTGCGCGGCCTCGCATCGTTCGTCAGATGTATTATATCCGTAGAATCCTTTAGCTGGCACCCTAATAATATATTTGTATCTTGCTTTTATCGGTTCAAGCGTATAATCTTGATTTCCGTTTAATATATATTTATTAATACTAGTGCCATTATTTGTAATTTCGTCGATCATATCATCAATATCATCGGCATTAGCGGCATCATATTCATCGTATTCATCATAGGTGATAGCGGCCATAAGTAATATATTTATATGTTTATTTGCTTTTAATTTAACTTATCTAATGTGGGTCATATGTTTATTCTATTCTTGGCGTCATTTATCTTGTTTTAGCAAATTGCCGCATTAAACGAATCATATGTTTATTCTATTCTTGGCGTCATTTATCTTGTTT
>Ga0213920_1000744_pt1 | contig 21467 bp, 21 predicted proteins | sample McNCre1117MG_FD_161054 | JGI IMG/M metagenome (GOLD analysis project Ga0213920, IMG submission 161054) | Freshwater microbial communities from McNutts Creek, Athens, Georgia, United States - 11-17 MG | ecosystem: Environmental > Aquatic > Freshwater > Creek | place: USA: Georgia | collected...
CGGAGAAGTTCTAGTCACCACCCAGCATGACCTGACTGTTGAGCGAGAGCTTGAGCATGACCAGGTTGTCTGGATCAAGCTCTAAACTTCACTCATGGATATCACCAAAGCCCCTCGCCACGATGCCAACCACAACGCGCAATGGTGGCGCTCGGCTGTTATTTATCAGGTCTATCCGCGTTCATTTGCCGATTCAAATGGTGACGGAATGGGTGACCTTCCAGGCATAACCTCGCGCCTCGAATCGCTCGCATCACTGGGCGTTGACGCAATTTGGTTGTCACCTTTCATGCGTTCCCCCCAAAAAGATGCCGGTTACGACGTCAGCGATTACCGCGATGTCGACCCACTCTTTGGAACACTTGCGGATTTTGATGCAATGGTTGCCCGAGCACACGAGCTCGGCTTGCGCATCCTGGTTGACTTAGTTCCAAACCACACCAGCGACAAGCACCAGTGGTTTCAGGACGCTTTGAACGAGGTTGAGGGCAGTGCAGAGCGAGCCTTCTACCACTTCAAAGATGGCAAGGGTGAAAACGGCGAATTGCCGCCAAATAACTGGCTTTCGATGTTTGGTGGCCCGGCTTGGACCCGCATTACAAATCCAGATGGCACCCCAGGCCAGTGGTATTGCCACCTTTTCGACTCCTCGCAACCCGATTTGAATTGGGAAAACGGCAAGGTGCACGATGCATTCGAAGAGATTCTGCGCTTTTGGCTAGATCGCGGTGTCGACGGCTTCCGAGTTGATCAACCGCACGCTATGGGCAAGGCCCTCGGTTTGCCAGATCACCCTGACGTTGAGCGCGCGGGTGCGGGCTTTATTGAAGGCGAACCAAGCCCACCGATGTGGTTCCAAGACTCGGTGCACCCAATCTTCCGCAAGTGGCGTCATATTCTTGACAGTTACCCAGGTGATCGAGCTATGTGCGGCGAAGCCTATGTGCTCCCCCTTTCATTCATGGCGCTTTGGGTTCGCCACGATGAGTTCCACCAGACCTTCAACTTCCGCTTCCTAGACAGCGAGTGGAAGCCAGAGATTTTGTTCAACTCAATCAACGAATCATTTGAGGCCTTCGATGGAGTTGGTGCACCAAGCACCTGGGTCCTCTCGAACCACGACATCATCCGTCACGCCACCCGGATGGGTGGAGTGGTTGGCCGCCCAACCGCATCAGACGGAATTGGGCCGAATGACCCGCAACCCGACCGTGAACTTGGCCTTCGCCGGGCACGCGGGGCAACCCTCTTCACCCTCGGCCTACCCGGGTCCATGTACCTCTATCAGGGTGAAGAACTTGGGCTACCAGAGCACACCACTATCGCGCCGGAATTCCGTCAAGACCCAACCTTCTTCCGTACCAATGGCAAGCGAGTTGGCCGCGATGGTTGCCGAGTGCCGTTGCCTTGGGAATCTGGAGTTGGGGCCGCCAATGGCTTCAACAGCACCGGAAAGGCTTGGCTGCCACAACCAGAAATCTATGCGTCCTACTCTCGAAACCTTCAAGAAGGAGTCGCGGGTTCAACGCTTGAACTCTATAAACACGCTCTAAAACTGCGCAAAGATCTGCAGCTGGGTGAGGGTTCATTCGATTGGTTGCCGCAGTTTGTGAACGACCACATCCTTGGTTATCGAAACGACAATATTCTTGTCATTCACAACTTTGGACACGAACCGGTTGCCTTACCGCCGGGCCAAATAATCGCCTCCAGCATTGAGGGAATGACCGATGGGCACAGCTTGGTTGCCGATCAAACCGTTTGGTTGAAACTTCCCTAAATACTCAAATTCGTTAGATTCTCGTAATCGAAACCCGAAATTTGAGTTTTAGACTTGTAAATATGTCATTACATATTCCTGCTCCGCAGCTAATTGACCCAATGTCCGTGCCATCACTTCGGTGGGGCATTTACGGAACGGGCTGGATCTCTGAAGAATTTGCCTCGAGTTGCCTCACTCATACCGCACAAGACGTAATTACGGTTGCCTCACGCACACCCGGCAAAGCACAGGAATTTGCAGCAAAAATGGGAATTGCATCCTTCGATGAGTCTTATGAAAGTCTCGCTTCGCGCGATGACATCGATGCCGTTTACATCGCCACCCGCCCAAGTGGCCATCTCGAACATGCCTTGATTGCAATCAACGCCGGCAAGCACGTGCTGATTGAAAAACCAATCGCGATGAATCCTCAGGATGCCGAGACAATTTTTGCCGCAGCCAAAGCGGCTGGCGTGTTTGCGATGGAGGCAATGTGGAACCGCTACTTGCCTCAGGCATCTGTCGTTCGCCAGATTAAGGAGCAGGGCTTGCTAGGTGAGCCGCGCCTTATTTTGATGGACTTTTGCCAGGATCACGCTGGCATACCTGCACGCTGGGTTCCTGGCGGTGGCTCAGCCATGTATGACATGGGGGTGTATCCGGTGGCCTTTAGCATTGAGCACCTCGGTTATCCAACTCGAATTCGGGCTATTGGTACGCTTGCCGAATCTGGCGTTGAAGCTGAAGTCACCGCCGTGTTTGATTATGAAAGTGGCGCGCGAACAATTTTCACCCTTTCGGCTTTGAATCACGCACCGCATCACGCAACGATTTCCGGCAGCGAGGGCATCGTTGAATATATGACGCCGTTTGTAGTTCCGTCTGGCATTTCGCTTTCAAGCACCGGCTTTAATACTGAGCAGGTGTCTTGGAAGGATGAGTACCCACAACGCGGTCACCAAGGCCTCGGCTATGAAGCCACAGCCTTTGCAAAGTATGTCTCGGAGGGGCTGGTGGAATCACCGATTCACCCCCACGAAGAGTCGGTTAGAGCGCTCGAAATCATTGCAGAAATACTGCGCCAAATCGGCGCCAAAACGCAGTAGCCTATGCCTAGTGCCAACAAAGTTGTTGGCGAGGGGAAAGGCTCAAAATGGCTCGCAAAATTTATGACAATGATCAACAGATCAAGCGCCTAAGAAATTACAACATCGTCGCCGGTTTCGTACATCTACTTCAGGCAGTCGCTTTCGGTTCATTCCTTGCACGACTAAATAACCAGGTGCTCTTCCCTGTGACCGCAGACTACATGGCTGGCCCACCGGGTTCAGGCCTAACCGAACACGTCAAAGTTTTTGAAATCAACCTGGGCTATGGAGTGGTCGCGTTCCTGGCGCTGTCGGCCCTCTTCCACTTTCTGATTTCATCGCCGTGGTTCTATAACCGTTATGCGGCAGGGCTAAAACTAAACCACAACTACTTCCGCTGGGTTGAATACTCGCTGAGCTCATCGGTCATGATTTGGCTGATTGCCCAGCTCTGTGGCCTAAGTGACATCGGCGCGCTCTTTGCAATCTTCGGCGTGAACGCATCGATGATTCTGTTTGGTGCCCTTCAGGAGAAGTATGAGAAGCCGGGAAACAAGAAGTTCCTGCCATTCATCTTCGGTTCGATGACTGGCTCGGTTCCTTGGATCCTTATTTTCATTTACACCTTCCAGCCAGGCGGAAGCCACAAGGCTGCGGTTCCTGGGTTTGTGATCGGCATCATCGTTTCACTGTTCATCTTCTTCAACACCTTCGCGGTAAACCAGGTCTTGCAATATCGCCAGGTCGGCAAGTGGGCAAATTACTTGCAGGGTGAACGCACCTACATCACCCTTAGCTTGGTGGCCAAGTCGCTCTTGGCATGGCAGGTTTTTTCCGGCGCAATCGTGCCAGTGCTGACTGGCACCAACTGATGACAGACTGAAGGAGCCCACCCTAGCGGGTGGGCTCCTTTGTCATCTGAATAATTCAAATTGATTCAACTGGTTGGAATTCGGTCTCGATCATTGGTCGAAGTTGTGTAACCGTGAGGCTTAGGTCGGCCGTCTTCACCCAGACCAACAAACACGATATGGTCCACGGTCAAAATAGATTTTCGGGTGATCATGTTGCGCACCTCGGCTCGCATGGTGATGGATGTGGTTCCAAATTTCGTTGCGATCAAACCCATCTCGATGAGGTCCCCCTCGATCGCAGAAGCAACAAAGTTTATTTCAGAAATAATTTTGGTGACTACGCGCCGGTTACCGAGCTGCAAGATTGCGTAAATTGTCGCCTCTTCATCAATCCACTTGAGCAGACTTCCGCCGAAGAGGGTGCCGTTGGCGTTCAAGTCTTCTGGGCGAACCCACTTGCGAGTGGTGAATTCAATTTCTGACATCTTGCACCTCCGGTGAGAAATCGCGAGTTTGTTAATACATAGCCTAGTCGCCTCACAGAAACAAGAAAGTCCCGCGAATATTTCTATTCGCGGGACTCGATTGTGGCTAGTGAGGGATTCGAACCAACTAAGAGCAAGTATGAATGCGAAAAATCTTTTCCGGCTAACTCATGGAGTTCAAGGCAAGAAAACACGCAGATGTTGCCGCCAGCGCGTCGTCAACGGTCGCCAAATCTGAATGTCTAACCCCAGTCTTGACAGAGGCAACCCACGCTTTAAGTTCCGAGATGTAAGCGTCTCGCGAGCGGGGGATCCAGTTCTGCACCATATTCCCACCTGCTACGGGTTCTGCTACAAAGTTCGCCCGAGTATGAACATCGCCGAATAGACCGATTTCTATAGAACCCTTTTCGCAAACAACCTCGGTCCGAAGGTCATAGCCGTAGTTGTCGTTAGCAATTACGTCGCCGATGACAAGCACACCGCCTTTCATCTTGGCGGCAAAAACCAAAGGGTCTACTAAACCTTCAGGGGATAAAGAAGAAGGCTTCGGATAGTGGCTGGATACCGAGCACCACTCATCAGAGAGCATCCATCGCCATATGTCAAAGTCATGGACAGCAATATTTGTGTAAAGACCTTCGGTCGTGATCCCGGGTGAACTGACATTTCGAGTTGTGGTTCTAACGAAGAGCACTTGTCCGTACTTTCCAGACTCGATTTCTTTCTTCACTTTAAGATACGAGGCATCGAATCGGCGCATGAAACCAAAATGTACTAGACCATGACCTATTCGAGCTTCCACGGTTTTTATCTCATTAGCAATTGTCTGAGCGTCGGCCAGCGTGGAGGCGATTGGCTTTTCACAAAGAGTGGGCAGTTCTGCCGAAAGCGCTAAGCGCAAGTGCTGAACATGGAGACTATCCGGCGAAGCAATAACAAGCGCATCGACCAGACCAGAATCGATCAGGGCTTCTGGGGCCCCAAAGCTATGGACATCGGAACCAATACCTGCAGCGAGTGATTGAGCGCGTTCAGAATCGACATCCGAAATGGCAGAAACGATAGCCTCTGGGATGTGGTCACGAATGAACTCCGCATGACCACGACCCATGACTCCGGCACCAATGACACCGACCCTGAGCGAACCCATGTTTAGGCCGCCTCGGCTCCGGTAATTAGGGCAACAAGCTCGCGACCAGTTACTTCACTAACCTTTCTAGAGGTTACGGCCTTGCCCTGACGCATGACCCAAACTAGATCCGCCAGCTGCAGCACTTCTTCGAAGTTGTGGCTGATGATTATGATGGTGATTCCCTGCTCCTTTAAGCGCTCGATCAGGTGGCCCACCTCGGCAGTCTCCTTCACGCCCAATGCTGCAGTTGGCTCATCAAAAATGATTACCTGTGCACCCCAACCAACAGCGCGGCTAATCGCCACAGCCTGGCGCTGACCGCCAGACATGTTACCGATTTCATTTTCCAAAACGATTGACTTATTGCCGACTCGTTCCATCATCTCGGCTGCGCCGGCTCGCATCTTTTTGCGGTTTAGCAATTGAATCGGCCAGATACCCTTACGAATTTCACGTGAGAGATAAAGATTCTCGGTGACGCTGAGTGTGTCAATTACTGCCAAGTCTTGATAAACAGTCTCGATTCCTAGGTTTCGAGCTTGAAGCGGCGAGTTAATCTTGGCTTCTTGGCCATCTACGAGAATTTGTCCGCCGGTCGGAGAATAAATGCCCGAAATACATTTAATTAGAGTTGACTTGCCAGCGCCGTTATCACCGATGATTGCCGTTACTTGACCTTTCGGGAATTGCATATCGACGCCTTTGAGTGCCTGCACTCCACCAAAGTGGATTTCTAATCCCTTGATTTCAATCATGTTTTCAGTCATCTTTTCCTCCGATTGACTATTTACTGCTCGATAGGTTTATGTTGAATTTTTCTGCCACAGTCACGATGTCCCCGCTAGTGAGAAATGACGTCTGCTTGGTGCACGTAACTGAAGCGGCGTAGTTTGCAAATGCCAATGCAGTTTCAAAATTGGCACCCGACTGGAGGCCAACGGCAAAGGTGGCTAGAAATGTGTCGCCGGCACCAATGGTGTTATCAACTTCAACTGCTTCAGCCTTGACAAAGTGCTTGTTGCCCTGAGAATCCAAACCGAATGCGCCTTCTTCGCCTAGTGTCACGACCACGGTTTTTGCACCCTTTGCTTGGATGCGTGCAGCGAGTTCCGTAACTTCGCCTTCAGATTCGTCCAAAAGTGCCCGAATTTCATCAGCATTAGCCACCAAGTAATCGGCATCGCTGATTACATAGTTCACCCCGGGCACAACCGGTGAGAAGTTAATGATGGTAGAGCCACCAAGCTGGCGGATTGCCTCCGATGAGGCCGAAATCACTTCCGAAGAAATTTCATAGTTCATCAAACCATACGCAACCGGTCCAACTTGACTTAGGGCTGCGTCAACCTCAGCAAAGCTAAGGTTTGAATTTGCACCATTAACTACAACCGTGTCGTACTCTCCCGAGGCGCTGACGCGAACATGGCCGATTCCTGTTTGCGCTGTTGCGTCAACCTCAACAAAGTCGGTGTTTACTCCAGATGCTTTTAAGTCTGAGAGTATTTTTTGCCCGAACACGTCATTTCCGACGCGACCTACCAGGACTGTGTTTGTTCCTGACGCCGCCACATTCACAGCTTGATTTAATCCTTTACCTCCGAGGTTGAATCGGAAACTATCTCCGAAGACATAGTTTCCGATTCGGTTCGCCTCATCGGAATAGGCAATTAGATCGGCATTAATTGAGCCGACTACTACTATTGCGGGTTGCGAGTTACCGCCTCCCTTATTGGCCAAAGCTTGCTCCCCAAAGCAACTCTGAAGACTCAAGAGCATCGCCGGTTGGTTCAAACTTTCCAAACTTTTCGGCCTGGTCAAGAATCTTGTTCATGCGTTCAATATTCATGGCACATTCACGAACTGGGTTCTCACGAACTGGGTCAGTGTCGAAGTAGAAAGTACCCTCATAGTTTTCACGAATTAGATAGTATGCGAGTTCCAAGGTCTCAGGGAGGTGAATTGAACCTACTAGGAGACCGTCATCTGCAGCACCATGCGAGTCGTTCAACTGAAGACCAAACATCTTGCCGTCTTTGAGGCAAAGTGCAGCTGACTGAGCTGGGTTTTCGCCCGCCATCAGTAGGTGCCCAAAGTCCAGAGTGACACCAACGTTTGGGCGGTCAACATCGGCAATCATCTTGAGAACTGCGCCAGTGGTGTTGAGTAGGGTGCGAGCACGAGGCTCTGCTGGCTTGTATTCAATTGAATAGCGAATGTCAGGGTTCTCGTCAGCTAGCTCAATTAGAGCATCGCGGAACCAGTTCCATCCCTTTACATAGTCCATCTGCATTGGGTACTCATAGCCATCGTGCGCTGGCCATAGCAAGACATGGTCAGTTCCAAACGAACGAGCCATTGCAGTTGCTTCCTTGACGGTGTCAATCGCAGCTCGACGAATTGAAGCGTCGCTGTTTGAGAAACCGCCGTTAGAGAACTTCGGGGCTGGCCAACGAAGCTGGATGCCCTTGATAACCAAGTGAGTCTGAGCAAGGGCAGCCTTGATCTCGGCCTCGGTGTTTTTTACAAAGTGCTCAGGATAGTTAATCTCAAGCGAGGTCAGCCCCTTTACCTTTGCAGCCTCAGCAATCAATTTAACCGGAGTCCAAGTTTCGTCTGGATATTTTTTACCAAGCCCGATTCCAAATGAATTCAAACGAGTTGAGAAATTTCTTACCATTTTTATTTACCTATTCTTTGTTCGGGTTGCGAGTCTGTCGGTCAGCACTGCGCCGAGGACGATGACTCCGGTTACTACTAGTTGCACGAACGCATTCACGTTGTGCAGGGTCAAGCCATCGGCAATAGAGCCGAGGAGAATCGCACCAAGCACGGTGCCGGCGATTGAACCGCGGCCACCCATCAGGCTGGTACCACCAACAACCACAGCGGCAATCGCCTGAAGTTCAAAGCCAGTTCCTGAAACCGGTTCAGCGGCACCAATTCGGCTCATCAACATTAGAGCTGCTATTCCGGCAAATGCACCGCCTAATGCAAAGGCTGCGATTTGAGAGCGCCGAGTTTTTACACCGCTTCGAAGGGCAGCATCAGCGTTAGTGCCCACGGCTTTGAAGTGAAGACCAAGCCTTGACCGGTTCAGGATTACGTAGCAGACAATCGCCAGGCCGGCTAGGAAAAGAATTGGCTTAGGGATATCACCAAGGCTCGCGCTGAAGAAATCGCGGAAGTCCTGATCTAAGTTATAGATTGGCCGACCCTCGGTGTAGAGGAATGCCAACCCGCGGAAAAGATTGAGTGTCGCCAGAGTTACGACAAACGATTGCAGGTTGAAGAATGCTGAGACAGCACCGTTAAATGCGCCGAGTGCAGTTCCAATGAGGATTGCGGCGATGATTGTGACAACTGTCCCCCACTGGTGAAGATTAGTTGCGCAAATCACTGCGGTTAGGCCAACGATTGAACCGACCGAAATATCGATGCCGCCAGTCACAATTACGAAAGTGAGGCCCAGGGCAACGAAGGCGATTATTGCAGATTGCACGCCAATTTCAAGCAAGTTATCAAGCGTGATAAAGGCTGGCTCAAGGATGGTGAAGACCACAAAAGTTAGAACCAGAGCAGAAATTACTCCGATGATTCGTGCATTTAGTCTCAATCTAAGTTTGTTTATGAAATTGTCGGTCATGGACATCTCTGGTTTCTCTCTGGACTGTTACAAGTTCTTTAGGTGTTGTGTGCAGCACCGGCCTAGACCGGTGCTGCACACATTTACTTGGAGTTTCTAAGAACTGACTCTTAGAGCTTTGGTGCAGGTGCGTTTACGTTAGCTGAGGTGATCAGTGCCACTGGGGTGTAAACCGCACGAGGAACCTTCTGTCCGCCGAGTAGGCGAATAGCCACGTCAACAGCAACCTGACCGGTTAGGTTCGGGTATGAGTCAACAGTTCCAGTGATGTCGCCTGACTTGATTGCCTTGTAAGCGTCAGAGATGCCGTCGGTACCGATGATCATGATCTTGCCCTTAAGGCCGGCGTTGTTTACTGCTGCAGCAACACCTAGAGCCATGCCATCATTGTCCGCATAGAATGCCTTTAGGTTTGGGTGTGCCTTGATGATTTCAGTTGCAGCATTCTGTGCTGTAGTGACATCCCAGTTACCAGGCTGAACGGCAACAACGTTTAGTCCGCCAGCCTTGGCAGTGTCAACAAAGCCCTTCGTACGCTGGATAGCGGCATAGGCGCCAACCTGGCCCTGGATGTTCGCAACTTCAGCACCCTTTGCAAGGTTCTTGATGAAGTACTGGGCTGCCAGAACACCGTTAGAGATTTGGTTTGGGCCAACCCACTGACGAGCACCAGGTAGAACACCGTCATTTACGTTAAGGACCAACTTGCCAGCCTTTTCTGCTTTTTCAACAGCAGGGCAAAGGTTGGTGTTTGTCTGAGGTGAAACTAGGAAAGCGGTGTAACCCTTCAATTGCATCGTCTGCATTGAGTTGAGCTGACCAATCTGATCTGATTCGGACGCAGCAGCCTGAACATCGATCGTGATGCCGTACTTCTTTGCACGAGTCTTCTGACCGTTTGCAAGGTCAATCCAGTACTGGTTACCAAGGAACTTCATAAGAGAGCCAAGCTTGGTTCCCTTTTTTACGGCTGGTACAGGACCTAGCTTCTTCGCTAGTGCTGCAAACTGAACACCACCTGCGGCGTCGTCAGTGCTAAATGCTGCGCCCGACACTGCACAAGAGCTTGGCTTGCTTGCGGCGAATGATGCGTTTGCGGTTCCGAGAGTTGCGAGGACGAGTGCGCCTGCAGTTGCAGTTGCCAGCCCTCGACGAGTCAAGAGATTCATGTCAATCCTTTATCTGTTCTGGGGCAGTGACTTCTGCCCGCAAAGTGAGTTTAGGTATTCGAATTAGCATGTAAATCACGGTTTTGGTAACGGTTTAAACAGACTGAATGACTATTCAATGGGGCTAAATTGAATACTTTTGCAGAAACACAGGGATATAGGGCTAAGTCAAGACCCGATACTGCACTCGAGCATCGGTGATGCTTTTTTCAGGCTTGAATAAAATTTCATTGTGGTGTAAAAAAATCACTATGAATATCGAAAATGAGGTCGATCGCCTTCCCACCTTAAACCCCGAGCGCCTTCGTTTGATAACGAAAATTGCCGCGCTTTCACACGAGGAAGGATTAGGTCAGGGCGAAATTTCCAAGAAACTAAACCTTTCTCAGGCACGAGTTTCGAGATACTTGAAAGCTGCGCTGGCTGAAGGCATCGTGCGAACAGTCGTCGTTCAGCCAAGAGGCATATACGTCGGTCTTGAAAAGGCGCTAGAACAGAAATTTCAACTACGCGAAGTCGTAATCGTGGAACACATTGAAGGCACGAGTTTGACGGCGTCATTAGGTTCTGCTGCGGCAACATATCTGGAAACCACACTTACTTCTCAAGAGCACATCGGCATTTCAAGCTGGTCTTCGACGCTACTTGCTACGGTTGAAGCGATGAGATCTAGACCGCGCAAGGTAGTGAATGAGGTCATTCAACTTATCGGTGGCATCGGTTCACCCCAGGCACAGATTCGCGCCTCACGTTTAGTCGGTCACCTGGCAGCATTAACCTCAGCAACCCCCCAGTACATTGCTGCGCCTGGCGTGGCATCCAGCGCCGAAGTGAAAAAAGCATTTCTAAGTGACCCCTCAGTTGCTTCAACGATGGGCGCCTGGCAACGCGTTACCACACTCCTCGTGGGTATCGGCGCCTTTCCAGCTTCCCCGCTTTTTGCAGCTTCAGGCAACGCCTTGAACGCTGACGAAGAAGCACAATTGGCCAAGGATGGTGCTGTTGGAGAAATTTGTTTGCGTTACTTCGACGGCAGTGGCAACGAGATGAATCCGCAAATCGAAGAACGTGTAATTTCTATCGATTCAGGAACCATGAAGGCCATTCCCCGCAGAATTGCGGTTGCCGGTGGCGAACCCAAGCTGAATGCTATTCGCGCAGCCATCGAAGGGGGCTGGGTGAATGTGCTTATCACCGATGCGGAAACTGCAAGGCAATTGCTGGAGCCACCGCGTCTTGCCCGCTAAAAATAAAAAAACCCACCGATTGGTGGGTTTTTTTATTGGTGTGGCTAGTGAGGGATTCGAACCCCCGAAGGCTGAGCCGGCTGATTTACAGTCAGATCCCTTTGGCCGCTTGGGTAACTAGCCAGTTGCACCCTCGCCCACCTGTAATCAACTGGACGAACGTGCGACCCCTAGTTTAGTCGAATTAGTTCACCTTGGGTAATCGGGGTACGCGCGACCCGGTTTATCCGGTAAATTGTAAACGCTTTACAATTTTGATTGAAATATTTACAGGACGGCTAATGGCAGGCATCGAAGACGTTGCAAAACTCGCTGGGGTATCCACGGCAACGGTTTCACGTGCCTTGGCTGGCAAAGACCATGTTTCAGCCAAAGCTAAATCCAAAGTCTTGGCGGCCGCGCTAGAACTCGGCTACACAGCCTCGCACAGCGCATACACCTTGGCCACCGGGCGCAATCGCAACATCGGTGTAATCATGCCCTATTTGGACCGCTGGTTCTTCTCAGCCATCCTCGAGGAGACCGACACCAAACTCATCGATAATGGCTATGACCTGACCCTTTACAACCTCAGCGTATTTGACGACAAGCGCGACAAGGTCTTCAACGACTTTCTGCCTCGCCAGCGAGTGGATGCGGTTTTGACGGTTGCCGTGAGACCTAGCGAGACCGAACTTGCGACACTGAATCGTCTGAAGAAGCCAATCATCGGTGTTGGTGGTGCCATTCCCGGCGCACGCACACTTGCCCTAGATGACATCAAGGCTGGCCGCTTGGCCACAGAGCACCTGATCTCTTTGGGTCATACCAAGATTGCCAACGTTGGTGAAAGCCCTTTCTCAGACCGCGAGTTCAATCAACCAAACCTTCGACGACTTGGATACCTCGAGGCACTCGAGGATGCTGGGCTCGAGGCAAAGAAAATTTGGCAGGTGTCTACCGACTACTCGATCATGGATGCCTATCGGGTGGCAAAACAGTTGCTGGGTGACCCGCACAACCGACCAACCGGGGTTTTTTGCAACTCGGATGAGATGGCTTTTGGAACCATCATGGCGGCTAAGGATCTGGGGTTGCGAGTGCCGCAAGATATTTCTGTGGTCGGCATCGACAACCATGACATGTCTGAATTTTTTGGCCTGACCACGATTGATCAGAGAGTTCGAGAACAGGGGTCTACCGCAGCACAAATGCTTCTCGACCTGCTGAACGACAAGAATTTTGAGACCAACGGCAACGTTGAAGAGGTCATCGAGTGGCCAGCACGGCTATTGATTCGTTCAAGCACCGCTCACGTCTCCTCATCAACACGTTAGGTAAACTTAGGCCATGGCTGACTCAACATTCGACATCGTAAGCAAAGTAGACAAGCAAGAAGCGAACAACGCTCTCATGCAGGCCCAGAAAGAAATCGAATCTCGATACGACTTCAAGGGCGTTGGCGCCGAAGTTGACTGGAGCGGCGAGAAGATCTTGATGAAGGCTTCAAGCGAAGAGCGTGTGAAGGCTGTTTTGGACGTCTTCCAGTCGAAGTTGGTCAAGCGCGGCATCTCACTAAAGAGCTTTGTCGATGGCAAGCCATACCCCTCTGGCAAGGAATACCGCATCGAAGGCGAGCTCAAAAACGGCATCGACCAAGAGCAGGCGAAGAAAATCTCGAAGATCATTCGCGAAGAAGGCCCAAAAACCGTTAAGTCTCAGATCCAAGGCGATGAATTGCGCGTGCAGAGCAAATCACGTGATGATCTACAAGAAGTTATTGCCCTCCTAAAGGGCAAGGATCTCGACATCGACATCCAGTTCCAGAATTTCAGATAGTTTCTGGCACTAATCGGCTACATCGATAATTGCGATTGGGCCAGTCGGCGGGAAAGCCGAAACCACAACATCGGTTGGTTTTGAAATTCTCTTAGCCACCTGATTGGCCAATAACGCAGCTGCCAATAAGGCCACCGACGGGAACACGAAAGCAGCCACGAGATTCACATTCTGCGCAATTGCCCCCATCACAACTTTTGCGGCCATGATCACCAGCGATGAAACCAAGCTCATTCGAGCTAACGTCTGAGCCGTTGTTAAACCCTTGAGGTGGCCGCCCGCACTCATGAACGAAGGCACCATTGGCCCAATTCCAAGTCCGGCAATCGTCCAGAAGGCCACCGTGACTGCGAGGCCAAACACTTTGTCTTGACTGCTGGCAAGTGGACCAAAAACTAATCCACCAACCATCGCGGCAGTCGCCAAGAATCCGGCCCGGCTGGCAACCTGACTAAAGCTTCGTTTTTTAGTCAATCGGCCAACCAAGAGCCGGCTGATAATCATTGCCCCGGCAAACATTGTGTAAGGAAGAGAGCTCAACCCGGCGTCAAGCAAGAGCACTTTTTTACCAAAGACCGCTGACCAGTCCATCATCGATACTTCTGGGAAAACGCCGGCAAATAACCCAAATGCCAATAACCAAAATTGAGTTGGTGACCTGAAGAAGGGGATCTTCTTAACAGACCTGATTTCATTGGCGGTTCCAACTTCCGCAGGCGACAACATCCGTGAAGTGGCGAAGATGAAGAATGCCGCCGCGACAAGTGGAATCACAAGCAGGTGTAACCAAAGCGGCACGAATGCAACAAGCACACCGCTCAGCGCGGCTGAACTTGTTGCGCCGATGCTCCATGCTGCATGAAAGCGGCCAAGGATGGTGCGGTTGACTATTTTTTGAAAGACCACGGCCTGGGCATTCAGCGCAATATTGAAACAGCTGCCAACAAATGCCATTAGGACTTGAATTGCAAAAAACACCTCAGGGCTGCTCGTCCAAGGCAAAGAAATCATCAAGCCAGCCCAAATTAGGCTGGTGACCTGCGCCACTCGACGCGAACTAAATTTGGTGATTAGCTTGCTCGCCAGCAAAAGACCAACCAGGCCACCGATGGCTGAGAAACCGATGATGGCGCCCCATTGGCTGAAGCCAACTCCAATTTGATCGATCAGCTCAGGAATTCTTGGAATCTGGGTGGTGCTAAGGGCGCCTTGCAGGAAGAACGTGCCGACTAAACCATATTGAACGGTTTTAGATCTTGCTGCCGGAATACCCATTGTCTTACTCGAACTTTTATGCCAGGTTGGCGCGTTTTTGCTGGAGGATCATTGCTGGCGGTCAACCACGGCTTGGGCAAACAACTCAAGCGCATTACGAACCGAGCCAGCCGGCAGCACCTGAATGGCTTCGACAGCTTCATCAGCCCAACGCTTGGCCTCGTTATAAGCCTGCTCAGCCACCGAGTGCTCACGAATGCGTTTTACAACATACGCCAAAACGCTGTCCTCGGCTAGGTCACCATCGATGAGTGTCAGCAAGTCAGCAGCAGACTTGTCGCCTGCGGCAGCAGCCTGGCGCAACAGCAGAACCGGCATCGTTGGCACACCGGCACGCAAATCGGTGCCCGGCGTCTTTCCCGAAGGACCCGCCTCAGAAATATCAATCACATCATCGATGAGCTGAAAGGCGACGCCAATCTTCTCCCCGAACACTCGTAGCGGTTCTTCATACTCGGCTGGGGCGCCAGAAAGGATGATTCCCAAGCGGGCCGAAGCGGCAATCAGTGAGCCAGTTTTATCCGCCAAAACTTGGATGTAGTGTGCGATTGGATCTTGGTCTTCGGCTGGGCCTACGGTCTCGTGAAGTTGACCGAGGCAGAGGCGCTCGAATGTGTCTGCCTGAAGTGTCAGCGATGCCTGGCCTAGGTTGGCGCCAACCTGTGAAGCGCGCGCAAACAATAGGTCACCGGTTAGGATAGCCACCGAGTTACCCCATACGTGCTGGGCGGTTGGTACGCCGCGTCTGGTTGGGGCATCATCCATGACATCGTCGTGATAGAGGGTTGCCAGGTGGGTAAGTTCAACCACAACAGCCGCATCGAAGACGCTCTGCAAGTTTGGGTCACCAAATTGCGCAGCCAACAAAACCAGGGCCGGGCGGATGCGCTTGCCGCCGGCATCAACTAGGTGGCGAGCGGGGTTTTTAGCAATCGAGTCGGCGTAGGTGGTGGCCAACTTTAGTTGGGTTTCGACCGTTTCAAGACCGGCCTCCAGCGCCTTGAGCAACGCACGATCTTGAACCTTGCGAAGCTGCTGCGGTAACGAAATTGGGCTCACTCGGCAACCTTTTTGGTGCGAGGTTTAGCCGCCGGTTTGGCGACAACCTTTTTAGCGCGAGCTTTAGCCGCCGGCTTGGCCGGAACTTCAGGCTTGGTGCCGCGGTGAACCGCAACGATGCCGAAGGTGAGGTTTCGGTAGGCCACATTTTCATAGCCGGCCGCAGCGATTTTGCGACCCAATTGAGCCTGGTCTGGCCAAGCCAAGATTGATTCTGAAAGATAGGCGTAGGCCTCTGGGGTTTTGCTGGCGACTCTTGAGAAGGCCGGCAAGATTCCCTTTAGGTAGAGGTTGTAGAAGGGAGCCAAAGCTGGGTTGGTCACCTTTGAAAATTCACAGATTACGATGCGGCCGCCAGGCTTGGTGACTCGATACATTTCGGCAAGTGCTTTCTCAACATCAACCACGTTTCGAAGACCAAATGAAATGGTCACCGCATCGAATTCGCCATCCTTGAATGGCAATTTGGTGGCATCGGCAAAAACAAATTCGATTTCTGGGTGTCGCTTTCGCCCCACGGCCAGCATGCCCTCAGAAAAATCACCGGCAACCACTTTGATTCCAGGGCCAGTAAAAGCAGCCGATGAAGCCCCGGTGCCTGCGGCTAGATCGAGAATTTTTTGCCCGGATTTTGGATCTACGGCCGCACGGACAACCTTGCGCCAACTGGCATCTTGACCAAAGGACAGCACGGAATTGGTTAGGTCATAAGTGGGAGCCACTTCATCGAACATGGCCGCTACTTCGGCTGGCTTCTTGGCCAGATCTGCTTTGCTCACGGGTCAATCCTACCTTTCGGCGGACCGCAAAATATTCGTGAATTCGCTGGCAACGGGTGCCGCGCTGGCTATTTAGAACTAATTAGTTTTCAACTTCGTAAATGAAGTCGGTTTTTGCTTGTCGACGGAATCTAACCCCGCGAACCGCAGCAGTCACTCCAAGTAGGGCAGCACCGGCAGCCATTGCCCCGATGCCAATTTGCGCGCTTTCGAGGAAAACATCGGCCGGAGTCTTGCTGGTCAAGTTAATGTTTTTTACATCAATTGGCGCGTTTGCCTCTGGGTCAAACGATGATGTCTTGGGCTCGATTACGTTCTGCTTTCCAGCGTTATCTGGGGCCACAACAGAAGTGCCATTGGGTGGAGAAACCCGAAATGATGGCTTGCCCACACTTGCGCCGGTTGGTTTTTTGGCGACACCGGCTGTCGAGTCATCGCTGTCTGGCGTGATTACAACCGGCGGAACAGAGATCTGATAATGCTCTTCATGTTCAACCTCGTGGTGTTTCTTTTCCAACGGTGCCACCGGCCGAGCCGTCGGGTTTATTGGCCCTGAGGTTGGCGCCACGAACGAACCATCGTTGCTGTCATCTTCAGCGAAGGCCACCACAGCAAGTTGCGTCACCATAACAAAGGTGAGCAACCCCGTTGCTGCTAGTTTTTTCGAAGACATTTCATCTTTTCGCTTGAAGATAGGATTTTTGAGGCTCACCTTTAGGTTATCTTTTGGTGATGGGCTTACCAAGTTGCCTATCAAGTTTCACAGCAAACACTCAGTAGCTACCGGAAAGGCGATTCATGCCCCTTCGCCTTACCTCGACCTTTCTCGCGCTCGAAGATTTCAAACTAATTGAACATTTGCCCGAAAACCCTTTGGCATACATCCGAGCCGGAGAAGGCCTCATCGGTTGGGGCGAAGCCACTCGGCTGGAAGCTCGAGGCCCCGAGCGAATATTGAGCCTCGCGAAGCAGTGGCGCGAGCTCGCCGCTGGCACTGGCATCGATGACAGCGTGAACTTGCCGGGTTCTGGCCTGGTGGCCTTTGGCAGCATGGCTTTTGCCGACGACAGCAACGCCGTGAGCGCACTAATTGTGCCGAAGATTTTGATCGGTGTTCGAGATGGACGAATCTGGCTAACCAGAGTGACAAACACTTCTGCGGGTGCAGATGCGGGCACCGATAAGGGCAGCGCGAAGGACAGCGCGCAAGACAGCGAAGCCCCAATCGAATTCTGGCGCAGACCGGCGACCTATCGAGAGAATCCACCGATCAACTTTGTTGCCGGAAACCAAAGTGCCGAGGGTTTCAAATCTTCAGTCGAAAAAGCGGTTGCCGCAATCACTGCCGGGCGTTTGGAAAAGACGGTTTTGGCTCGAGACATGGTTGGCGTCTTGCCAGCAGGTTTCGATATTCGTTCAACTCTGGTGCGCCTTGCCGAGCGATTCCCAACCTGCTGGGTTTATGCGGTTGATGGCTTTTTTGGCGCCTCCCCCGAGCTCTTGGTTCGCGTCGCTCACGGCCAGGTATCGGCAAGAGTTTTGGCCGGCACTGCGGCCAGGGGTACCGACCCTGAGGTTGACGCGGCAATCGCATCAGCCCTCGCGGCCTCAGCCAAGAACACCACTGAGCACGCTTTTGCCGTCGACTCTCTGGTTCAAACCTTGAGCCCATTTTGTGAGCATGTCGACGCCGACCCAAAGCCATTCAGTTTGGCCCTGCCGAATCTTTGGCATCTGGCCAGCGATGTGCACGGCGTGCTTCGAGATGAGGCCTCAGTTTTAGATTTGGCTGCAGCTCTGCACCCGACCGCTGCCGTGGCTGGCACACCGAGGCTTGAGGCTCAAAAGCTCATAAGTGAACTCGAACCATTTGATCGCGGCAGCTATGCCGGCCCGGTTGGCTGGATTGGCGCGGATGGCGACGGCGAGTGGGCTATCGGATTGCGCGGGGCACAAATTGAGGGAACACCAGCTGGAGAATCAAGCATTCGAGCATTCGCCGGTTGTGGAATTGTTGCCGGTTCAGAGCCAGAAGCCGAGTTGATGGAAACTCACCTGAAGTTTTCAACAATCCGCGAAGCGCTTAGCTAGAGTCGCACGTCAATCAGAATTCGACCGTGGCTCAACAGCGCCTCGTCTAACTGACCGAGAGTTTCGACCCTCGAATATGCCCAGCCATAGGCCTGGGCTAGATGCCAAAGATCTACCTGCTGGGGCGTTTTGAAAAGCCTGGTAAAGGTTGCCTCATCCAGGATTTGGGCCATCTCTAGGCTGCTGAAAATGCTGCCGCCGCCATCATTTCCAACCACTAATTGCAAATTTGGCTCTGGTTCGGTTGGGTCAATTGCCAGCGAACCGGCGTCATGCAAAAGGGTTAGATCACCCAGAAGCACTCGCGTGGTTCCCTCGGTGTCGATCAAAGATATTCCTGCGGCGGTGGCAATCGTTCCATCGATGCCTGCCAAACCGCGGTTTGAGAAGACTCGAATTCCCTTGCTTGGCGCCCAGGCATCGGCTTCACGGATGAGGCGCGAAGCGCCCAAGACTAGCCGATCGCCGCCTTCGGTGGCATGCCAGACCTTTTCAACCAGGGCACGGCGGTCAAGCTGGCCAGTGGCCGGGTTTGCGTGAGCGAACTCGGCATCGGCGCGACGCCAGGCCTCCAACCATTCAAAATCAACTTCGTCATCGACCGTGATTTCGTCGACGATTTTGCCGGCACGCCTCGACACATCGAAGTGCCCCATGTGCGGGCTTCGAACCACCACGACCTCAACCTCAGGGTTGAACAGCAATTTAATTGCAGCCCGGCCAAGAGTTGGTTTTCCAAAAACAATTGCTCGGCCAATTTGGTTTGCAGGGCTCACAACACCCTCTGGCAAGCCCGAATCCGCGAGCAAGCTTCGATAACCGACAATTACATTGGCCCCAGCTCTCGCTCCCGAAGATGGCTCGGCAAACAGCGGCCAGCCAAAGGCCTCAGCCAATTCAACGGCGTCATCGCCAGCACCGGCGCCGGCAATAACAACGGTTGGCACCTCGGCACTGAGCATTGCGAATTCAAGTTTTGGTTCAAAAATCTCAGGCAAATTAATCTGAGGGTTTAGCTTTGCAGCGTCTGGCTCAAGTGCCGAAAGAGGCTCACGGAAGGCAAGGTTTAATTGCACCGGCCCAGGTTGCTCACCGTCATAACCGAGAGCGATTCCGATAGCCTCGCCTGCTAACTGCACCGCCTCGGCAAACTCGCGATCGTGCCCATTTGGTGCCGGAACATCGAAGCATTCACGAACCGCATCGGCAAAAATACCCACCTGATTTGTGGTCTGATTTGCACCAACACCGCGTAATTCGTGAGGGCGGTCCGCGGTCAAAAGAATTAGTGGAACCCCTGAATGGTTGGCCTCCAAAACTGCCGGGTGCAGGTTTGCCACTGCGGTGCCCGAGGTTGTGATTATCACCGAAGGCTCACCCGAAGCAAGTGCGGCACCTAGCGCGGTGAAACCCAGCGAGCGCTCGTCAAGCCGAACATGAAGACTGATTTTGCCTGTGGTGGCGAGTTGGCCGGCAGCGATGGCTAGGGCCTGCGACCGCGCGCCTGGGGCCAAGAAAAAGTTTTTGACACCGGCCTTGGAAAGTGCGGCAAGCAAATGTGCCGCGAACACCTGAGCAGGCGAAGTGACCTGGTCTGATGTTTTTGTCATGGTTTAACTCTAACCATCCTGAAACTTAGACTTATTCCATGAAGAACCCTTGGTTGAACTACATCCTCATCCGCGTTGGCCTGTTTATTGGCGTGCTTGTGATCATGATTGCGGTGGGGTTCGACAAATTCTTCAGCGCACTCATCGCTGCCGTTGTTTCTCTAGCAATCTCACTGCTGTTCTTTGGCAAACAGCGCGACAGAGTTTCAGAACTGGTAGCAAAGCGAATTGCAAAGAATGACGCCAAGGGTGCCGACGACGCCGACAGCGATCACGAAAACGCGGTTTTAGATTCTGACGTTAATAACGGCGAGACCAAGGCCTAAAAACACACCGAAAGTTAGAGCGGCAAAGCTGGTCAATTTCAAAGCCAGGATGAGCTCGCGCGGGTGCTTCGCCGTAGCCACAATTAGCGTGGTTGGCAGGATGAAGAGAACCGCTAGCCAGGCGAAGAATGTTGCCGGGTACAGGTATGGGAACGGCAGAAGAATTGCAAACGGCGCCCAAATCATGACGAAGAAATAGGCCTTGGCCCACTTGCGGCCAACCTTCACTGCCAGCGTGCGCTTGCCCACATGCTGGTCGGTTTCGAGGTCACGAATGTTGTTGACCATCAATACAGCCGAAGCGAACAGGCCAATTGCCGCACCGCCAAAAAGTGAATTGGCATCGAAGGCGCCAATCTGGATGTAGGCGGTGCCCATAGTTGCGACCAAGCCAAAGAACAAGAACACTGCTAGCTCACCCAGACCGGCATAGCCGTAAGGGCTTTTGCCGCCGGTGTAGAACCAGGCCGCCGCGATGGCAGCCAGGCCAACCAGAATCAACCACCAGAAACCAGTGATGATCACAATGGCCAGACCAGCCAGTGCCGCGGCACCGAAGAAACCGAAGGCGACATACTTGACCAACTCTGGGCGCACAGATTTTGAACCGGTTAGGCGCAGCGGGCCAACACGCTTTGCATCGGTTCCGCGAATGCCGTCTGAATAGTCATTGGCAAAGTTCACGCCAATCTGCAAGAACAGCGCGACAACCAACGCAAGCAGGGCCAGTGGCAGCTTGAAAGACTGGATGCTGGCTGCGGCCCCCCAACCGATGATCACCGGCGCAATGGCTAAGGGCAAGGTGCGCAGGCGGGCGCCTTCGATCCAAAGTTTGGCACCGCTCTGCTTCTTATAGGTTGCAGGCTTTGCAGTGGCTTTGCTTGCTGGCTTCTTGTTTGCCATTAGAGCTCCTCGAATAGACGCTTGATTGCGGTTAGGTCGTGCTTGCCGCTTGCCAATTTTGGCACACCATCGGTGCGAATCACGCGAACCGGCTTGCCTGCGGGGCCAAGGTCGTTGGCAAGAGCTAAAGCAATTTCATCGGCAACTTCCGGGCTGCCCAGATAAACGATTCCAACCCGGTGACCCCACTGCGCATCGGCGATGGAAGTTGCGGCCAACTCGG
>Ga0213920_1000745_pt1 | contig 21450 bp, 21 predicted proteins | sample McNCre1117MG_FD_161054 | JGI IMG/M metagenome (GOLD analysis project Ga0213920, IMG submission 161054) | Freshwater microbial communities from McNutts Creek, Athens, Georgia, United States - 11-17 MG | ecosystem: Environmental > Aquatic > Freshwater > Creek | place: USA: Georgia | collected...
CGCCGTGAATTAGCCCTGCATCAAGCAGTGCCTTCATAACAACTGGCACGCCGCCAACGCGGTCAACGTCGGTCATCACATACTGGCCGAATGGCTTTAGGTCACCAAGGTGTGGCACCTTGTCTGCGATGCGGTTGAAGTCTGAAAGGGTTAGGTCAACCTCGGCCTCGCGGGCAATAGCCAGCAGGTGAAGAACCGCGTTAGTCGAACCACCGAATGCCATGGTCACGGCAATCGCGTTTTCAAAGGCCTTCTTGGTCAAGATGTCGCGGGCTGTGATGCCGAGGCGAAGAAGGTTAACCACAGCCTCACCCGAGCGGTGGGCCCAAACATCGCGGCGACGGTCTGCGGCCGGTGGGGCAGCCGAACCTGGCAAGCTCATGCCGAGAGCCTCTGCGGCCGAAGCCATGGTGTTTGCGGTGTACATGCCACCACATGCGCCTTCACCAGGGCAAATTGCGCGCTCGATTCGGCCAAGGTCATCCTCAGACATCTTGCCAGCCTTGCAAGCACCAATTGCCTCAAAGGCATCGATGATGGTCACGGTCTTCTCGGTGCCGTCAGAAAGCTTGACCCAACCAGGCATGATCGAACCGGCGTATAGGAAAACCGAAGAAAGGTTCAGGCGCGCAGCAGCCATCAACATGCCAGGCAGTGATTTGTCACAGCCGGCCAGAAGAACCGAGCCGTCAAGGCGTTCGGCCTGCATCACGGTCTCAACCGAGTCGGCGATAACCTCGCGCGAGACTAGCGAGAAGTGCATTCCTTCGTGGCCCATCGAGATGCCGTCAGAAACCGAGATGGTGCCAAACTCAAGCGGATAGCCGCCGGCGGCGTGAACGCCCTGCTTGCTCGCATCGGCTAGGCGGTCAAGCGAGAGGTTACAAGGAGTGACCTCGCTCCATGAACTGGCAACACCAATTTGTGGCTTGACCCAGTCTTCATCGCCCATGCCAACTGCACGGAGCATGCCTCGTGAGGCTGCCTTTTCAATTCCATCGGTTACAGCGCGTGAACGCGGCTTGATATCTACAGACATAGGGTCAAGTCTAAACCTTCGTAACCCGCCAGACACCCCCTATCTCTAAGATGTAGCCGTGCGCAGAAGTCGAATTTATGAAAACGGTCAGGTCGTCAAAACCAACTTTCCACTCAAGGAATTGGTGACCCTCAAAGATGACTCCAGCAAGTTCTATTGGATTGATTTGGTTGCTCCAACCGAAAAAGAACTCACGGTAATTGGAAACGAACTGGGTCTAAATAAATTAGCCCTCGAGGATGCTTTTAGCGGGCGCCAGCGACCAAAGCTGGAGCACTATGAGTCACACCTTTTCATCAACGCCTACACCGCTCGGTTCAAGCGCAAATCCAAAAAGCTAATCAGCGAAGAAATCGCCATCTTTGTCACGCACAATGCCGTGATCACGGTGCGCGACGATGAAAGTTTTGACATCAAGACGCTGATGAAACGCTGGGATGACAGCGTCGAACTGGCCCCGAATGGTGTCTCATTTCTGCTCTGGGGTTTGCTCGACGTGATTGTCGACGGCTATTTCGAAGCGGTCGAAGAACTAGATTTTGAAATCGAGAGTCTAGAAGAACTGATGTTTGCCTCTACCAGAATCGATACTGCAATTCAGCAGCGCACCTATGAATTGCGCAAGGCGTTGGTGATGCTGCGCCGCTTGGCCGTGCCGATGCGCGAAGTCTTGAACCCGTTGGTCAAGCTAGATGTCAAGTTCCTCGACAACGCGATGTATCCATACTTCCAAGACGTCTATGACCACGTCATGCGAGTGGCCGACTGGACCGACTCGCTAAGAGATTTGATTACTACGCTGCTTGAAACAAACCTGACAATCCAGGGCAACCAGATGAACCTGATTATGAAAAAGGTCACCAGCTGGGCGGCCATTATCGCGGTTCCAACCGCAATCACCGGTTGGTACGGGCAAAATGTGCCTTATCTAGGTTTTGATCAGCAGTGGGGTGTTTGGGCTTCGGGTGGCTCAATTGTCTTAGTGTCGGCCATCCTCTATTTCGTCTTTAAGCGTCGCGACTGGTTGTAGCGTTAAGGCGTGAGCCAGACTTCAATCTCAACCGGGCTAAGCCTTTATACCGAGGCAGCTCAGCGCGCCTCGGCCGAAGTCATCGACACCTACTCGACCAGCTTTGGCTGGGCCTCGAAGTTGCTTGGCCAAGCCGAACAACAGCCGGTTAGAAACATCTATGCACTGGTGCGCGTTGCCGATGAAATTGTTGACGGCGCGGCCGATGAGGCTCAGGATGACCCGGCCAAACTCTTGGACGAACTCGAGGCCGAAACATATCGCGCCCTAGATTCAGGTTTCAGCACCAATCTGGTGGTGCACGCTTTCGCTCACACCGCCCGAGAAGTTGGTATCAAGCGCGACATCATCGAACCTTTTTTTCATTCGATGCGCATGGATCTAACCGAGCGCGAGCACGATCAGAAGAGTTTTGACACTTATGTCTATGGCTCGGCCGAGGTGGTTGGCCTGATGTGCCTGAAGGTTTTCATGCAAGGCCACGACTACTCCAAAGAAGAACGGGTGACACTGATTTCGGGCGCCCGAGCCCTTGGTGCCGCATTCCAAAAAGTGAATTTCTTGAGAGACCTGTCTGCCGATTTCAAGCGCCTCGGTCGCTCTTATTTCCCCAACGTGAATGTGGCTAATTTTGATGAAGCCACCAAGGTGCGCCTGATCGAAGACATCCGGGCCGACCTTGCAAAATCGGGCCTCACCCTGCCCCTGCTGGCACCTGGTTCACGAAAAGCCGTTGCGGCCGCCCAGATGTTTTTTGAAGCCCTAAACGAACGCATTTCAAAGACTCCGGCCGAAACTCTCATCGAGACAAGAATTAGCGTCCCGAATAATCAAAAACTTGTCATTCTTGCCAAGGTAATCCTAGGAGTCGTGCCCAAATGAGCCAGGTAGGTAATAGCCCCAAGGCAAACGAACAAAAAACGGCGGTAGTAATTGGCGGCGGCATCGCGGGCCTGGCAACCGCTGCCATCCTGGCAAAGGCTGGGATGAAAGTTACCGTTCTTGAGGCCCGCGAGAAAGTTGGCGGACGGGCCTACATCTGGGAGAAGGATGGCTTCAAGTTCGACATGGGCCCATCCTGGTATTTGATGCCGGATGCCTTCGACCAATTCTTCAAACTGATGGGAACCACTGCCGCCAAAGAACTAAATCTGGTGCGCCTCGACCCGGCATATCAAACCCGCAATGAGGGCTATGCCGAAAAGCTGATCATTCGTCAGGACCTGGCGCACAACAAGGAGCTTTTCGATTCGATCGAACCCGGTGCCGGCGATCGACTGCAGGCCTACATCGACTCGGCCGAAGACACCTATAAGTTGTCGATCAAGCACTTCCTCTACACAAATTTCCAGAACGCAAAATCCTTCGTGCAACCCGAGGTTTTGGCGCGGGCCGGCAGATTCATCCAGCACCTGATCACGCCACTGGATAAGTTTGCGAGCAAGTATGTGAAAGATGCGCGCCTGCGAAAGATTCTGGATTTTCCAGCGGTGTTTTTGGGAGCGTCGCCTTATGACACCCCGAGCATGTATCACCTGATGACTCACGTGGACATGAATGTCGGTGTTTTCTACCCGATGGGTGGTTTTTACACGGTCATCGAAGCCATCGAGCGCCTCGCCAAACAGCAGGGCGTGACCATCAACACCAATTCTCGGGTTAGCAAAATTGAAACCAAGGATGGACGCGCAACTGGAGTTTGGGTTGGCAAGGTGTTCTATCCGGCTGATGTTGTAGTTGGCAACGCCGACCTCCACCACATCGAAACTTCGCTGCTTGACCCAGCCGACCAATCACTGCCGGCAAAGTGGTGGGAAGACAAGGTGCCGGGCCCATCGGCGATGCTGCTTTTCTTGGGAGTCAAAGGCAAGCTGCCACAGCTGGACCACCACACACTTTTGTATTCAGAAGACTGGGCCAAGAACTTTGAAGAAGTGTTCCGCACCCCAGCGGAGAAAAAGAAGCAGGGTGCCACCAGCATCATCCCAAACCCGGCTTCGCTCTACATCTGCGCTCCAAGCATCACCGACCCGAGCGTTGCCCCAGAGGGTTATGAAAACCTTTTCGTGCTGGTTCCAATCGCCGCCGACCCGGCTCTGGGTCACGGTGGTGTCGACGGCAAAGGCGACACAGAATTCGAAGCGGCAGCCGATCGAATCATCCAGCAGATTTCGGATTGGTGTGAAATTCCAGACCTCGACGAGCGAATCGTGGTTCGTCGCACAATGGGCCCAGCCGATTTTGTCGACGACCTGAATGCCTGGTCTGGCACTGCTCTGGGCATGGCGCACACGCTAATGCAAAGCGCTTTCTTCCGCCCAACCAATGTGAGCAAGAAGGTTAAGGGGCTCTACTATGCCGGCCATCACAGCATCCCAGGAATCGGTTTGCCGATGTGCCTGATTGGTGCCGAGTTGGTTTATAAGCGCCTAGTCAATGACCGAAGCGCCGGACCAATTGCGGGTGAAATTAAGCCCGTCGCCTTGGGTGGCTGGAAGGGTCTGCGCTAGATATGGGTCTTTACCTACTGGCAATTCTGGTTTCGTTGGGCGGCCTGGTGACCATTGATCGCCGATTCAAATTAGTTTTGTTCAGAGATTGGGTTTCGGGGGCAACCGCCATCGGCATCGGAGTGGTTTTCTTTTTGATCTGGGACCTATTTGGAGTAGCAAACGGCATCTTTTTTCGAGGCGAAACTCACGGGCTAACCGGTTTGATGTTGGCACCGGAATTGCCAATCGAGGAACTCTTTTTCTTGATTTTGTTGTGCTACACAACCCTCGAGGTTTTTCTCGGGCTAGGGAAGTTTGTTCATGGGCGACGCGACCGCAAAAAGTTAGCAAGTGCTAAAGGTTCTGGCGAGCAAGCATGAGTTATCTAATTCTCAACTGCGCCTTTTTGGCGGCCGCATTCACGGCACTTTTCCTGGTTCCGAAAAACCGCTGGCCGGCATACCTGGTGGGCTTGTTGCCGATGCTGATTATCACCGCGGTGTTTGACAACCTCATCGTGGCAACCGGCATCGTTGCTTATGACACCACCAAAATCAGTGGTTTGATGATTGGCTGGGCGCCGATCGAGGACTTCGCCTACACAATTGCAGCGGTCTTGATTGTTCCATCGGTGTGGTCAGCCATGATTCGACGCCGAGAATCCGGGAGAAAAAATGATTGAGACGATAGAGAAACTCTTCTGGTCCTCGCGCCCAATCTCCTGGATCAACACCGCCTATCCGTTTGCGGTTGCCTTCTATTTGGCTTCAGCCAAGGCCGGTCAGCAACTTGACCCTCAAACGCTGACCACCTTGATCATCGGCAGCCTCTTTTTCCTAATCCCCTACAACCTCCTGATGTACGGCGTGAATGATGTCTTTGACTATGAATCAGACCTCAGAAATCCAAGAAAGGGTGGCATCGAAGGCGCCCTTTTGGAGCCGCGCTTTCACCGAGTCACCGTGGTTTCCGCCGTTGCGCTTTCGCTTCCATTCGTGCTTTACCTGACCTTGGTCGGCACATCCGAGTCGACTGGCTGGCTCTATCTCTTTCTATTTACCGTGATTGCCTACAGCGCCAAGGGTTTGCGTTTCAAAGAAAAACCATTCCTTGACTCACTGACTTCGGCCAGCCACTTTGTTGGCCCGATGATTTTCGGCCTGTCACTTGCCGGTGCAAACCTCGCCTCACCTCAGCTTTGGCCGTTGATTTTGGCATTCACTTTCTGGGGAATCGGTTCACACTCCTTTGGTGCAGTTCAAGACGTCGTTGCTGATCGCGAGGGTGGCATCGCTTCAATTGCAACGGTAATTGGCGCTAGAAACACCGTCCGTTTTTCATTCTTGGCATATCTGATTGCGGCCATTGCGGTGGTTGCCGCCGGCTACCCATACCTGCTCTTGGCAGCCTTGCCTTACTTGCTTCTAGTGGCAAGGTTTTGGAACATTACCGACGAAACCTGCGAGCAAGCCAACCGAGGCTGGAAGCGATTTATCTGGCTCAATTTTTTTGCCGGGGCTGTCGTGACTTTCGCCTGGCTTATCCCGCTGATTTTCGGGTAATTGAGCCGCAGCCGAGAAAACAGCTATTCAGACTCCAGCTCGTCCCGATGCTGCCAGATGATTAGGTTGGCTCGGCTAAATCCTTTGCCACAGAGCCCGCAAGCCAACATTCTGCTTGGTTGGCGATAGCGATAGTGGCGGTGGCCGTTTTTGCAGGTTCCAATCCAGGCCGCAGTTTCTTCGGCAATCTCGGTGCCAGTGAATTTATCAGCCCGATATCCAATTGACTTGGCAGTTGCCAACCATTTTTTATTATGACCTTCACGTTTGCCGCAGATTGCATGGGCCACTTCATGCAAGACCACCTGCATCGATTCATCCATGCTGTGAATGTCAACTAAATAACGAGAAATGGTGATGGTTTGGCTGGTGTAGTTGCACAAGCCGGCGCGGCGCTTGGCGCTATCGAAACCAAATTTCCAGACATTCATGTCTAGATGCTCGCCCATCTTGATTTCGGCGAGCGCCCTGACAAAGTCATAGCGGTCTAGGGTTAGGCGCTGAAATCGAGTTTTACCCTTGCTGAATTGACGGCCGAGTTGAAAGCCGACATTTTCGAGCCGGGCAAAGGTGGGCTCGTCGCCGAGCTCGACAATCGTGTGGATTACCTCTTGAACTCGTTGGTCGAAGACCGCGGTTAGAGCCGAAATCATGGCCGATTCGTCGCCCAGAATAGGCGCTAGAAATTCATCGGCGTAGGTCATCTCGAGTTCAACGATACAAAGTTGTGTCAGTTCTACAAAAATGAAGCCGAATTCTTTTGTTTCCATTGTGAAAAACCTTAGTAAAACACGCCAAAACCGCCGAGTTAACCTCTCGTTCACCACTAGATTATGGCTATGACTCAAACAACCTCAGGCTCTGCTAAGGCAACCTCAATCGAAACTAACGATGTAGCTCCGATCTCCGCAGGCGAACGTCACGGTAAAGCGTGGCACCTTTTCACTGTGTGGTCGTCCCCGAACCTAGAGTTCGCAACCGTATTCGTCGGCGCACTAGCTATCGGCTTTGGCCTAAACATTTGGCAGGGCATCCTGGCAATTGTTTTGGGTAACGCGCTGGCCGGCATCACACACGGAATCCTCAGTACGTGGGGTCCTGAAGCAGGTCTGCCTCAGATGGTCCTAAGCCGAAACGCATTCGGCAAGTGGGGAAACCTGATCCCTTCAGGTCTTTCAACACTGGTCGCCGGTATTGGCTGGTTTGCCGTGAACACCATCTCTGGAACCTTCGCCCTCCAGGCGCTACTTCCTGGGCTAAATGTTTACGCTTCGCTGCTGATCATCATCCTGGCTCAGGTGGGTGTGGCATTCGTAGGCCACAACTTGATCCAGAAGTGGGAGCGCTACGCTTCATACTTCTTAGCGATTGTTTGGCTGGCAGTAATCATCATCATTTTCACCCAGAACGGTGCCTTCAATGTTGCCGCAGGTGGTTCAAGTGACTTCCCTTGGGCCGGCTTCACTCTTACCGCTGGTGCCGCTTACGGTTACACCGCTGGTTGGACTGCCTTTGCTTCTGACTACACCCGCTACCTACCTGCAAACACCTCAAAGCGCGCACTTGGCTGGTCAGCTGGCCTTGGAAACTTCTTGAGCACCTCGCTAATCATGATCGTGGGTGCAGCCGCATTCAACGTTCTTGCAAAGGGCAACTTCTGGGGCATCGCTAACCCAACCGAAACCTTCACCGCTGTATTCGACCCAACCTTCGGCAAGATTGTGCTTTTCGCAATCGTCATCGGTTCGGTATCGGCAAACATCTTGAACGTTTACTCTGGCGCAATGTCATTCTTGGCAATGGGCTTCAAGCTTGGCTTCAAGTCACGCCGCGCAATCATGGTTGCTTTGGCTGGTCTTGTCGGTGGCCTGATCTCATACCTTGGTGTGGTCAACGGTGACGTCGCTCACCAGCTAGACAGCTTCCTATTGGTGGTTTCATACTGGGTCGCTCCTTGGATCGCAGTTGTGCTTACCGAGCGCATCTTGTCAAAGGGTAAGAATGCGGCGGCACGTGCCCTTGCGCCGAAGAACTCATGGGCTGGCGCTGCGGCATTCGTAATCGCCACCGTGTTCTCGATCTGGGGTTTCGCAAGCCAGGTGCTTTACACCGGCCCACTAGGAATCGCACTGCACCACGTCACCCTAGACAATGGCGCAGTGGTTGATGTTCCTGACCTAACCGCAATCGTTGGCTTTGTCCTTGCGTCACTGCTATTCGTAGTGTTCACCCGCGCGGACAAGAACAGCAAGAACTAAGTAAAAAGCACTAACTAAATCGAGAGGCCTCGGCAATGGAATTCAAAGTTGGACAAATCTTCGCTACCGATGAAGAAAAACTCCAGGTTGCCATTGCCGAGGCACATCTCGGTTTAGCCGAAGGGGGCATCCCAATTGGGGCGGCCCTTTTTGATGAAGAAGGTCGACTGCTTGGCAGTGGCCGAAACCGCCGCGTTCAAGACGGCGATGCATCGATGCATGGCGAAACCAGCGCATTCAGAAATGCTGGTCGCCAGCGCAGCTATCGCAAGGTGACCCTTGCCACCAGCCTCTCCCCTTGCTGGTATTGCTCCGGGCTGATTCGCCAGTTTGGCATCGGCCGAGTCATCGTCGGTGATGATAAAAACTTTATGGGCGGCCAGGATTGGGTTGCCGAACACGGCGCCGAGGTACATGTGATTAACGACCCGGGTTTGATTGAAATCATGGGCGAATTTATTGAGGCAAATCACGAACTCTGGTTCGAAGACATCGGCAAAGACTAGGCATTTTGCACTTTTAGTCAGTTTGACACTAAGATAATCTTTACTTAGAGTCACTCAGACTCTTTCTACCGATCGGCCTACCTCTTGAGCAATGCGCTGGCAAGCTCCATCGAGACGCCGACCCTTGCCGTGTCGACGGTAATTTTCACTCTGCGCCCCAACTACAAGGGTTGCCTGCAACTTGCCACCCCGCTGGTTAGACGCATCCGCGCCCCTTTTGAAGGCCAGTGGGCCCTGCCCGGCGGGCCGCTGAATTCAGACGAGGATCTCGCCACCTCGGCATCGCACACGCTTCGAGACACCACCGGGCTCGAACCCAGATATCTTGAACAGCTTTATGCCTTTGGCAGTGTTGACCGGGCCGGCGGAACCTCGGCCGAGCGAGTTGTCTCAATCGTCTATTGGGCACTGGTTGGTGCCGATGAGGCCGAGCGCGCGATAACCAGCGAAAACGTGCAATGGTTTTGGGCGGACGAATTGCCAGAATTGGCGTTTGACCACAAGGAAATCATCAACTACGCGCTTGGCCGATTGAGAAACAAACTCGAGTACAGCCGAATCGCACACGTCTTTTTGGCAGAAACCTTCACCCTGGCTCAACTTCGTGAAGTCTATGAAGCCGTGCTTGGCCGAGAACTAGACCCGGGCAACTTTCGCCGAATGGTCGAATCAACCGGAACCGTTGAAGAAACCGGAGAAGTTCTTGCTGGCACCCGCCACCGACCACCCAAACTTTACCGAGCAACCACCAACACAGGGGAAAGAAAATGACCACAGCATCTGTGAACGAACGTATCCAACTCATCGTGAAGGGTCAGTCCAAGGATTCGACCTGCAGCACTTCACTTGCTAAGGGGCCTTGGGAGTTTGATGGCGGCCCGGCTTCATATGGCCCAGGCTCGTCTAGCGAAGACCACATCCCCGCCGATGCCCCTCGCCAAGGCGTGTTGCCTGAAGAGTACAAAACTGCAACCCAAGATGAACTGCACGCACGAATCGTTGCTGCCAAGAAGACTCTGGGTGACAAGGTGGTCATCCTCGGTCACTTCTATCAGCGTGAAGAAATTGTTCAGCATGCCGATTATCTGGGTGACTCGTTTCAGCTTGCCGTTGCCGCCAAGGGGCGCCCAGAGGCCGAACACATTGTCTTCTGCGGAGTCCACTTCATGGCCGAGACCGCAGACATCTTGTCGAGTGAAAACCAGAAGGTAATTTTGCCAAACCTGGCTGCCGGTTGCTCGATGGCAGACATGGCCGACGCCGACTCAGTCGAGGACTGCTGGGAACAGCTGATGGAGCTTTATGGCAAGTAGCCAAACGAGCAAGGTTTGGCCCCAGTTATCCCTGTGACCTACATGAATTCATCGGCGGCATTGAAGGCTTTCTGCGGGCGAAACGGCGGAATTGTTTGCACCTCGTCTAATGCCGCGGTTGTTCTAAAGTGGGCATTTGAGCGCGGTCAGCGAGTTTTGTTCTTCCCTGACCAGCACCTGGGCCGCAACACCGCAAAAGCGATGGGCATCAGCGTCGAACAGATGCCGCTTTGGCACGGCCGCAAGGAACTTGGCGGCAACACCGCGGAGCAGTTAAATGATGCCAAGGTAATTTTGTGGAACGGCTTCTGCTCGGTGCACAAGCGCTTCACCGTCGCCCAAATCGATAAGGCCCGCGCCGAGTTCCCGGGAGTTCGAGTAATTGTGCACCCGGAGTCACCAATGGCGGTTGTTGACGCAGCCGACGAGTATGGTTCAACCGATTACATTCGCAAGGCGGTCGAAGCAGCCACCGAACCAACAACTTTCGCCATAGGCACCGAAATCAATATGGTTCAGAGACTTGCCGCTCAGCACCCAGAACACAACATCTTCTGCCTTGACCCGGTGGTCTGCCCTTGTTCAACCATGTATCGAATTCACCCGGGATATTTAGCTTGGGTGCTAGAGCGTTTGGTTGCCGGCGAGACCGTGAATCAAATCGTGGTTGATGAGAACGTGGCAACCGATGCCCGAATTGCCTTGGAACGCATGTTGGCGGCGAAGCCGCTTTAGGCCAATCATGAAGAAACTTGTTGTCATCGGCAGCGGCATCGCCGGCCTAATTGCAGCCGTCGAAGGTAGCCGCACTCACGAGGTTATTTTGGTAACCAAATCCAACCTCGCAGAAAGCAACACGCACTATGCCCAGGGCGGCATCGCTGCGGTGGTTGCCGACGATGACACGATCGCCGAGCACGTTGCCGACACTCTTTCAGCCGGTGCCGGTTATTGCTATGAGCCTGCGGTTCGAGTGCTCTGCGAAGAGGGCCCAAAACGCATCCAGGACCTGGTTAGTTTTGGCGTTGATTTCGATAAGCACGGAGTCGAATTCGCTCTTGGCATGGAGGCGGCTCACTCGCATGCGCGCATTCTGCACGCCGGCGGCGACACAACAGGTGCGGATATCAGCCGGGCACTCGTCGAGGCCCTTCGAGCAACCGCAACCGACATCCATGAGCACACCTTCGTCATCGATTTTGAAGTTACCGATGGCAAAATCAAGGGCGTTCACTTGATGGATGCCGCCGGCAAACACTTCGTTGAAGCCGATGTTGTGATTCTCGCCAGCGGAGGTGCGGGGCAGCTATATCGCCACACCACCAACCCTGGCGTAACCACCGGCGATGGCGTCGCCGCTGCCTTCCGCGCGGGAGCCGAATTGGCCGACGTCGAGTTTTATCAGTTCCACCCAACCGCGCTTGCAGTCCCCGGGTCATTCCTGATTTCGGAGGCGGTTCGAGGCGATGGCGCCGTGTTGATCAACAACAAGGGTGAGCGTTTTATGCAAAAGATTCATCCCCTTGCCGAACTTGCCCCGAGAGATGTTGTTGCCCGCGGTATCCAGGCTGAAATGCTTTCCCAGGGCGGGCAGCCAGTTCTTTTGGATGCCACCGCGCTTGGCGCAGACTTCCTGGCCAAACGTTTCCCGAGCATCACGAAGACCACTCGCTCCTACGGCCTGGATTGGGGCAAGAACCCGATCCCGGTCACTCCGGCAGCGCACTATTGGATGGGTGGAGTTGCCACCGACATCTGGGGTCGAACCTCGATCGAGGGACTATTCGCCGTCGGCGAGGTTGCCTGCACCGGCGCTCACGGCGCAAACCGCTTGGCCTCCAACTCACTTCTCGAATCAATTGTGTTTTCAAGGCGCGCAATTCAAGTCATCGATGAAGCCTGGCCGGCCCAAGCCGCCAGCGCTCGTTGGCGTGAATCGGGGCTCTTGACCGAAATCGAGCTCGCACTCGAAAGCGACCTCCCCGCGCGGGCTAGAAATGTTGTTGACCGCGTGGAATTGCAAACCCTGATGTGGGACAACGTGGGTCTTGCCCGCGAGGCAAGCCAATTGATTGAAACTCGCAATTCCCTAGCCGGTTGGCGCTCGGCAGACATTTCAAACCGACTTTTCACCGACTGGGAAGACGCCAACCTGCTGCTCTTGGCGCGTGCCGTGACCGAGGCGGCATTAGCGCGCGAGGAATCCCGCGGCGGCCACTATCGCTTAGATTTCCCAAACACCAACCCAGCAATGGCTAAGCCAATAACCATCATTCGAAAGGCAAAATAATGCTGTCAAACCAGATCATCGAAGAAGTGGTTCAGCGTGCCTTGCTCGAGGATGCGCCCTGGGGCGATGTCACTAGCGAGCACCTTATCCCAGTGAATTCGACGGCAACCGCGGCTTTGGTTGCGCGCGAGCCAGGTGTTTTTAGCGGGGCCGATGTTTTCGCTGCCGCATTCCTACTCACAGATCCTTCTCTAGACGTGCAACTGTTTCTTGAAGATGGCGACAACTTTGTTGCCGGCCAAGAGCTTGGAGTGGTGACCGGCTCAGCTCGCTCAATTCTCACCGCCGAGCGGATCGGGCTTAATTTCGTTCAACGAATGAGTGGCATTGCGACTTTGACTTCAAAATATGTTGCGCAAGTTTCCGGCAGCAAGGCGCGAATCGTCGACACCCGAAAGACCACCCCCGGCCTGCGAGCCTTTGAACGTCACGCAGTCACCTCAGGCGGTGGGCGCAACCATCGCTTCAGCTTGTCAGATGCGGTCATGGCCAAAGACAATCACCTTGCCGTCTTGACCGCAGGCGGTAAAGATCTCACCACCGAGCTTCAGCGCGTGAAAAGCGAATTGCCGCACACGATGAAACTCGAGGTGGAAGTTGATCGCCTCGAGCAGATTCCGGCGGTGCTGGCAGCCGGCGTCGACATCATCATGCTTGACAATTTCAGCTTGGCCGACCTCGCCACCGGCGTGCAGTTGATTGCCGGCAAGGCGATAGTTGAGGCCTCTGGTGGCGTGAATCTTGAAACCGTTGCTGCGATTGCGGCAACTGGTGTGGACGTGATTTCGGTTGGGGCACTCACTCACAGTGCACGCGCACTCGACCTTGGGCTAGACATCAACATCGACTAATGATCTATCTCGACAATGCAGCAACCACCCCGGTTAGAACCGAGGCGCTGCAAGCTGCCTGGCCTTGGCTAACCAATGATTTTGGCAACCCTTCGAGCACTCACGAACTTGGCAACCGGGCATCGAACGCCCTCGATAGTGCTCGTGAACGCGTGGCTCACTGGTTTGGTGCGCGCGGTTCGGAAATCATCTTTACCTCGGGTGGCACCGAGAGCGATAATCTGGGCATCATCGGCCTGGCTTTAGCCAACCCTAGAGGCAAGCATCTAGTCAGTGCAAAGACTGAGCATGAGGCCGTTTTGGCCGCTGTCGAGTACCTCGAGCGAGTTCACGAGTTCGAAGTCACCTGGCTTCCCCTAGATGACTTGGGGTCGATTGTCGATGGGGTCAACGGGTTGGTCAAGGCTCTGCGCGCAGACTCCACGCTGGTTTCGCTGATGGTTGGCAATAACGAAATCGGCACCCTCCACCCCATCGCAGAACTTGCCGAAGCCGCCCACTCGGTTGGCGCGCTTTTTCACACGGATGCGGTGCAGGCAGTTGGCTGGGTTGATCTAAACGTTACGACTTTGGGCGTTGATGCGCTGAGTATTTCGGGGCACAAGTTTGGGGCACCTAAAGGTTCTGGCGCCCTATACCTCCGAGGACGAACCAAGGTTGAGCCGCTCATCCACGGTGGCGGGCAAGAACAGGATTTGCGCTCGGGAACCGAGAATGTTGCCTGGGCGGTCGCTCTGGCCACCGCGCTTGAGCTGCTGCCGCCGGTTGAAGCCGAGGCTCGCCGGGTAGCCGCAATGCGTGACGCGTTCATCCTGCAGGTGTTAGAAGCGGCGCCAAATGCCTTGCCAACCGGTCACCCAACGGCACGTTTGGCGAGCATCGCTTCGTTTTGTTTTGTAGGTGTCAGCGGCGAATCGGTCTTGGTTGAACTTGAATCGCGGGGCGTAATTTGCTCAAGTGGTTCGGCTTGTGCGGCCGGCAGCGATGAACCTTCGCACGTCTTGGTTGCCATCGGAGTTGAGCCGGAGGTTGCGCAGAGCGCGGTTCGCTTCAGCCTCTTTCATGAGACGACCGAACAAGAACTAGAGACAGCGGTGGTTGCCCTAAGCGAGAGCCTGGCTCAAATCCTGCGCTAGGTTTGCCGAGACAGTGCCATCTTGCGCCAGACAGCTCAGGGAGTCCCCTAGACGATGTTTCTGACCAGGCCAAGATCGCTCGGCTTGAAGTCAGGCAGGATATTCGAAAGATTCGCCGAGGTCATTCCGCCACGGTAACGCATTACCTCGGCCAGCACGTGACGATAATCGAGAGTGACCGCGAGGTCACCATCGCGCAGATTTGCGTCTTCGAGACCCGGCCAATTGGCGATCACCTTGCCACCCTTCACACCGCCACCGGTCACAAACATCGCGCTCCCCCAACCGTGGTCAAGACCAGCCGAAGCATTTTCTTGCAACCGGCGTCCAAATTCGGTGATGGTGACAATGGTCACGCGCTTCCAGTCCTGCGCGATATCTGCTTTAAACGCCGCGATGCTTTCAGATAGGTCGGTGAAGTTATTCGCCATAGTGCCAGTTAGCGGCCCGGCATCGCTGTGCACATCGAGGTTGCCACCAAAGTCAACATTTGCAGTTTTCACCGGGATTCCAGACTTAATTAGGCTGGCCAAGACCTTGAGACGGTTGCCGAGGATCGTTGCCGGATAAACCACATTGGTGGCTGAATCAACCTTGGCAAGACGCTCTGCCGAGGTGATTGTTGCCGCCGCAGTGCGCCCCCACTGGTGGGTGTTTTTTGAGTGCAGGTCACGCAACACGTTCAAATAGTCGGTTCGTTTCACCGCTTCAAGCCCCTGAATCACCACATCCTGGGTGTTTTCAAACACCGCAGCCGACGCTGGGCCCATGAAGGTAACCGGGCGTTGGCGGGTGGTGGAAATGCCGGCCAGAACATCGGTGGCGCCGACCTCGGTCAGGTATCGGTTTTGCCATCCAGAGGCCAGCCCAGGGTTGTTATATGCGGCTAGCTCCAGCGAGTTTTGATCATCGAAGTGGCTTCGGGTGCCAACCGGGGTTCCCACCGCGTGCACTACCGCGAGCTCACCCTGATCATAGAGAGTCTTGAAAGCCTTTAGGTTTCGGTGAAGTCCAAAGTGGTTGTCTAGTGACAGTGTTGCCGAGTCATCGAATGAAAGATTTGGGCGCAGCGTGCGCAGGCGCGGTGACCCCAATGGTTGAACGGCCATGATGCCATCCATGCCGCCGCGCATTGAAATGGTGATCACAACATCGGTGTTGGTGTCTCCCGTTGCCGCCATCGCATACTGCAGGCCGCTGGCGTCAGTGAGCAGCAGGCCACCGCCCACCGCAAGAACCGAACCGATGAAACCTCGGCGGCTGAAGCCGCGTTCAAGCTCTTGAAATTCTTCGCAACCGCAGTTTTTGTGATTCATCGAAGATTCCATTCTGGGCGAGCAAAGAAAAGTGAGGTCGCAGTTGATGCCCAAACCGAAATATTGTCGATTCCAGGCTTTGATATATCGGCCTTGCTGACCAATGCAACGATGGTTTTATGGTCGTCTGGTGGCAGTGGTGCGCCAAAGATTCGAGTGGCCAGGGCCGTGGTGATTGCATCGGGCGTCTTGGCGGTTGCCGGCAGCATTGACCTGTAATCAACCGTGCTGAAGCCCGTGCCCCGAAGCCCTTGAGCAAGCGAGGCACTGAGGTTCCAACGCTGCACCTGCCCGGTCATCGTTGTCCAAGCCTGCTCATTGTCTGGGTAGCCGTTTGGGAATGGCCAGCGGAATGGCTCGTGCCCTTGAACCGAGAGTTGCTTCTGAATCGCGCCGAGTGGACTGCCGGCAAAATAGAACGGTGCGGTTGGGTCGCCTGCCTGGATTGGGCCTGAAAGCCTGAGCCCCAAGGCACGAACTGTCGAGTTTAGATATTCACTCGGGCGCTTGAGTTTTCCACCGCCACTGCTGGCAAATTCGGCTGAGAACGCCATCGTCTTCAACACCGATGGGATGTGCCCATTGGTGGCCAAGTAGGTCTTCGCCATTGCCGAAATCAGGGCATCGGTTGGGTTGTCTGAAACGTATCGACGCGCCATTCGATGACTGAATGCCTGTGCGGTTGCCGGCAGCAGTGCCAGGTGGCGAATCATAGATTCTGAAGTTGCCAAGATCTGACCAACGGTGTTTCCAGGGTTCGGGTCAGACCAGCCCAGAAGGCTTACCGGGCCCTGAAAGTGATTCTTCGGGTTGACTACCAAACTCATCGATGCTCGCGACCACCCAATTCCACTAAGCACCTTGGCCGCGGTGACCACATCGGCCTGCACGTATGGGTATTTGGTTGAGACCGTGAAAAGCTCCAGAATTTCTCGGCCGTAATTCTCGTTTGGATGCTTGCGGGTGTTGGTTGCGCCATTTAGGTAATAAAGCATGCCCGGCGCCCGCGATGAGGCCAGCAACATGTCTGGATAGTGACCGAGGGCATTTGCGCGAATCACATCGCGGTCATATTGAATTCTTGAAATCGTATCGACAGTCACCGGCACGGGAATGAGGTCGTTGAAAAATTCGACCAGGGTTTCATAGGTCTGTCGGCTCGAATATAGCCTTCGAAGAATTGTGGTCTGAATAACCTCATCACCCACGGTGCCCTTTTTGGCGGAGTATGGGAAGGTCTTGGCCGTCTTAGCAAGTGAGAGATTGCTAGCCACGAAGTTTGCCATCGCAGTGGTGACAAACTCATTTTCAGGTTTTTTAGGATTCAGCTGATCTTCTAGCCAGGCCTTGAAACCGAGCCGGCGAAAATTGGCGCGCTCGGTTGGATCAAACCCGTTGGCAAGTTTTGCCAGCGCAGCCGATTCGAGAGCTAAATCCTTGGAATTCCCCACCAAGCGAGCCTAACAACCGCGGGTGAATAGTTGATGAACCGGGCGCTTGACACCCTTAGGCAAGGTTGGCGTTGGCCCAGACATTGATGGCGGTCTGAATAAACTTTGCCAACCCAGGCTCAAATGCTTCATAGGTGGCTTTGAAAGCGGGGTCCATCACATAGGTGAGCGCGAGCGACTTATAGGCAATTTTGGTTGGTATCCAGAACTGGCAAACAAACTCATAGTGCTTGCCAATCCAGAACTGAACCTCGCGGTCATCTATGGCTTTTCCGGCCCGTAGCAGATCGGCCAGATTCTTCGCGATGTGCTCGTGACCTTGACGATATTCATCGTGCTTTTCGCTGTTCTGGTGCAATTGCTGATGGTGCGAAGTTGGCTCAAACATTGACATGGAATCAGCCTAATAAAGAAAAACCCGCCATTTCTGGCGGGTTTTTTATCTGGTGCACCCCCTCGGACTTGAACCGAGAACCCACTGATTAAGAGTCAGTTGCTCTGCCGATTGAGCTAGAGGTGCGTGCCACGCATAAGCGCAACGAGAGAAAAGCCTAGCATATTCACCTAGACTCATAAACATGTCAGACGGAGAAAAATTAGCTGCCGGAGCAAAGGCTCCCCTCTTTCAAATTCTCGATCAAGACGGCAAATCGGTTTCACTTGCCGACTTCAAGGGCCAGAAGGTCATCGTGTATTTTTACCCTGCCGCGTCAACCCCCGGCTGCACCAAAGAAGCTTGCGATTTTAACGACAACCTAAACCCGCTCAAAGCAGCCGGCTACACCGTGCTCGGCATCTCACCAGACCCGGTCGCAAAACTTAAGAAGTTCCACACCGCGCAAGACTTGAACTTCCCGTTATTGAGCGACCCAAATCTAGTGGTTCACAAGGCTTTTGGAGCCTTTGGCACCAAAAGCATGTATGGCCGCGTTTACGAGGGCGTGCTGCGCTCTACCTTCGCGGTTGATGAACAGGGTGTTATCCAGCTTGCGCTTTACAACGTGAAAGCTACCGGCCACGTTGCGATGATTCGCAAACTACTTGACGCCTAATTTGGCGGTTAACCGATAGGTTCTTCGTCCGAATCATCGCCTGGAATTTCACCTTGCGTGGCGGCAAAGACCGGCTTGGTGAAGAGCAAGGCAATAACTGCCACCGATGGCAGAATGAGCCCAACACCAATCGCCGGGTTGGCAAACTGACCGGTGAAGCTTCCCCAGGCAACGGTTAATTGGACCAGTTGCCAGAAGATAGCCGCGTTTCGCGACCACCTCCGCCCGGCGTTTAATGCCCTGAAAATAAATATCAGCCAAACCGTCAAGATCAGGCCGAGAGCGGTCAGGGCCAACATGGTTGGCAGGGATTTAACCTCACCCGAAAGCGTGGCGGCAACGTAAGTTATGACCAGCGCGATCAGACCAAGCAGTTCGACACCGAAAATCACCAAAATGGCAGTTAAACCCGCTGGCCGAACAGTTTTTGTCTTCATCATTTGGGCGCCTCCAGCACTGGTCTAGAGATTTTGGGTCTTGCCAAACCGTTAACTCTATGAAACGATTTTCTCAGGAAAGTTACCGAGAAAATGCTCTTTAGAGCGAATCTCCCATCCGAGAAAATTATTTTTCAGATGTCTTTCTACGTGCCGTTTGGCAGGGCTCATTCGAACTTTCAAGTGTGCTCACCGATACCGATTCAAAGGAATAACAGCAAATATGGATATGCAGTGGTTGAACGAAGCTCGATGCCTCACCGAAGACCCAGAGCTTTTCTTCCCAGTCGGTAACACCGGCCCAGCTGTTGACCAGATCGACCAGGCAAAAGCAGTTTGCCGCGAATGTGGAGTTTCGACCCACTGCCTTGAATATGCAATCAAGGAAAACCAGGACACCGGAGTTTGGGGTGGCCTAAGCGAGGACGAGCGCAAGTCGCTAAAGCGCAAGTATGCTCGTGCACGCCGCGCAAGCTAAGCAAAGTATTTAGAAAAACCCCGGTCTCGGCCGGGGTTTTTTCTTAGCTAAATTTGCTGCTGCTCACTTTGAAATTAGAGCGGTACCGCAATTGCAACTCGAGTTCCACCTTCGTGTGGAGACGACCAGTGGATGCTCCCCCGAAGTTCTCCCTCAATTAGGGTGCGGATAATCTGCGTTCCGAGCCCGGCGCCAACTTTGCCACCGGCCAAACCCTTGCCATTATCTGAGACTGTGATCAACAGCTGTCTTTGCTTGCGCTCAGCATTAACTGCAACCACACCACTTCTTTCAGACAAACCGTGTTCCACCGCATTGGTGACCACCTCTGTAAGTGCCACGGCTAGCGGCGTTGCAATGTCACTCTTTAGCTGGCCGAACCTGCCATCGATGATGGTGCGCACCGATGTTCCAATCGATGAGGCAACTTCCGTGGCCAGCATCAAGACTCGGTCAAACACCTCATCAAAGTTCACGTCTTGGTTTAGGCCCTCTGAGAGAGTGTCGTGCACGAGAGCGATGGCCGAGACGCGGCGCATGGCTTGATTCAGCGACTCTTTGGTTTCTTCGCTCTTGCTGCGTCGCGCCTGAATTCTAAGCAAGCTGGCAACTGTTTGGAGGTTGTTCTTCACTCGGTGGTGAATTTCACGAATCGTCGCATCCTTGGTGATCAGCTCGCGTTCTTGACGACGCAGTTCGGTCACGTCACGGCAAAGCACAATTGCACCGGTGCGTTGGCCGCCTTGCCGCAGCGGAATCGCCCTAACCGTCAGGGTGACGTTAGGCGACTCCATGTCGGTGCGCCACGGGGCGCGACCGGTCAAGACCAGGGGCAATGATTCATCCACGCTCATGCGGCTCTTAAGCACCGGGGCTGCTGCCTCTGCCAAGGTCTGCCCCTCGAGTTCACCCTTAATCCCGAGACGGTTGAAAGCCGAGAGCCCGTTTGGGCTAGCAAATTCCACCACGCCATCTTCATTGAGCCGCAGAAGACCATCGTTGGCGCGAGGAGCGCCTCGTTTTGGCCCGGTCGGGTTTGAGAAATCTGGATAGGTTCCATCGGCCATCATATCGAGCAGATAGTTGCCACAACTGAGGTAATTCAGCTGCAGTTTGTTTGGCGCTTTTACTTCAGCCAAATTGGTGTGCCTAGTAACCACGGCGATTGGCCGTTCGGTGACTTCTTCAGACTTAGTTGACACCCTTCGGCGAACCGGAATCGCGCTGAATCTGGTTAGCAGCCCGTCATAGCTGTCGGGGGCAGCCATGTGCTGAGAATCGCCCGAGGTGAAGGCCTTGGAGATCGCACCGGCCCATTCCTTGCGAACCGGTTCGCCAGAAATGTCGCGGTAAAAAATCGTTGCGGCACTGGATGGGCGGGCATGGCCCGCAGCCACGAAAGAGCCATCGCTGGTTGGAATCCAAAGGACTAGATCGGCGAAGACCAAGTCAGCGACCAATTGCCAATCCGATAGCAATAGGTGCAGCCACTCGATGTCGGCAGTGCTTGCCTTACCGTGTTGCTTGAATAGATCGCTTAATGTCGACACCTAAAAGAGTTTAGCCAAGCGCTTGACCGGCTTCTGGTGGCCATCGAGAATTTTGACCCTGACGAATTGAGCAATAGCCTGCCTGGCTGGCGAGGAGCGCTTCATCATGGCCAACGGAACTCCTTCGAGTAGGGCTTGATCGCACGAGTCTGCATCGTTGGGGATGAACCAGTCCACCGAACTTTCGGCAAACCGCGCCAGTGTGTCACCGATCTCCTGCTTGGCATTGCCACCCAGAGCCGAGGAGCGTAATCGGTTAATCAGAATAACCAGGTTGGGTTGAAGACTCTTCACCGTAAGGTGAGTTGCTAAATAGCGGTGAACACCAATCGTGTCTGCAGAAACCACGACGAGGCAGAGATCGCTCTGGCCGATTGCAGTTCTGGTTACCACATTTCGATCCAGCACTCCCCCGACTTGCCTTATCCCTGGCTCCAACTCGGCAGCCAGATCAAGCACAATAAAGTCAAAAAGTTCTGAGCAAGCCTCTAAAATTCCGGCTACTTTCTCAGCGGTCACTTCAGGCCAACGCTCTGGAGAACTTAAACCGGTTAGCACGCTCAATTGACCTCGACCGGCTTCAAAACTCGATGCCAAGCGATTAACCTGATCGACATCGAAACGCCCTTGGGCGACTAATCGGCAAGCCGCCGCCAATCCTGGCGGGTGATCCACCAAGCCAAACATCA
>Ga0213920_1000746_pt1 | contig 21419 bp, 23 predicted proteins | sample McNCre1117MG_FD_161054 | JGI IMG/M metagenome (GOLD analysis project Ga0213920, IMG submission 161054) | Freshwater microbial communities from McNutts Creek, Athens, Georgia, United States - 11-17 MG | ecosystem: Environmental > Aquatic > Freshwater > Creek | place: USA: Georgia | collected...
CCCAGCGCGCACAACGCATTGAGCCTTTCTATGTGATGGAGATGGCTAAGGCCGCCGCCGAGCGTGCTGCTTTGGTGGCGCACACCGATGCGCCGATGATTTTTTTGAACATCGGCGAACCCGATTTCACTGCTCCTGCGTTGGTACAAGAAGCTGCGGCACGTGCTGTGCACGACGGCGTCACTCAATACACGCCAGCTCTTGGCATTCCAGAATTACGCGAGCGCATCAGCGCTTGGTACAGCTCACGCTTTGGCGTGAACGTGCCCGCACGCCGCATCCTCATCACCGCAGGCGCCTCGGCCGCTTTGCAGTTGGCTTGCTTGGCGTTGATTGAGGCTGGCGACGAAGTGCTGATGCCCGATCCCAGCTACCCCTGCAACCGCCACTTTGTGAGCGCCGCAGAAGGCCGTGCCGTGTTGGTACCCACCACAGCGGCTGAGCGTTTTCAGCTCAGTGCGGAACAAGTGCGTGCCAACTGGACGGCTCACACGCGCGGTGTGTTGTTGGCTTCTCCGTCTAACCCGACAGGCACATCCATTCACCCCGATGAGTTGCGCGCGATTCACAACGAAGTGTCGCAACGTGGCGGCACCACGCTGATTGACGAAATTTATTTAGGCCTGAGTCACGACGCACAGTTTGGTCAATCGGCCCTCGGCATCGACGACCAAATCATCAGCATCAACAGCTTCAGCAAATACTTCAACATGACCGGCTGGCGTTTAGGCTGGTTGGTCGTGCCAGATTCACTCGTGCCCGTGATAGAGCGCTTGGCGCAAAACCTGTTCATCTGCGCCAGCACAGTGGCGCAACACGCGGCACTTGCCTGCTTTGAAGACGAGAGCATTGCCGAGTACGAGCGCCGCCGCGCCGAATTCAAAGCACGCCGTGACTACTTTGTGCCCGCCCTCAATGCTCTGGGCCTGAACGTGCCCGTCATGCCCGATGGCGCGTTTTACGCATGGGCCGATTGCTCGGCAGCCGCTGAAAAGCTGGGTGTCAACGGCAGCTGGGACTTTGCGTTTGAAGTGATGAACAAAGCGAATTTAGCCATCACGCCAGGCCGCGACTTTGGCCATGCCGACACCTCGCGCTTTGTGCGTTTTTCCACCGCCCGCTCGCTGCCTGAGTTGCAAGCAGCGATTGGACGTTTACAAAAATTACTGAGCTAAACCATGAGCACCGTTTTTGAGCACCCCATTCGGGTTTATTGGGAAGACACAGATGCCGGTGGCATTGTGTTTTACGCCAACTACCTGAAATTTTTTGAACGCGCGCGTACCGAGTGGCTGCGCGCGCTTGGCATTGGCCAACACGCCCTGCGCGAAGAAACCGGCGGCATGTTTGTGGTGAGTGAAACTGCCGTGAAATATCACCGCCCCGCCAAGCTGGATGACCAGTTGCGCGTCACTGCCACACTGGCTGAAGGTGGCCGCGCCAGCCTCGTCATCGCGCAACAAGCATGGCTGGGTGACACTTTACTTTGCGAAGGCACAATTCGCATCGGCTGGGTCGATGCTGCTGCCATGAAGCCTGCGAGAATCCCCTCTTCTGTATTGGAACGCCTGACATGACACAAGACTTTTCCATCGTTCATTTATTGCTCAACGCCAGTTGGGTCGTGCAAGTTGTGGTGCTGATGCTGATGGGCGTCTCGATCACCAGCTGGGCCGCCATTTTTCGCAAGATCGGCTCAATCAAACGTGTGAACGAACTCAACGAAGAGTTCGAGCGCGACTTCTGGTCTGGCACCAGCTTGAACGAGCTGTTCGCAGCCGCCGCACAAAACGCCAAAACTTCTGGCCCGATGGAACGCATCTTCGCCAGCGGCATGCGCGAGTACCAAAAACTGCGCGAACGCCGCATCAACGACAGCAGCGCACTGATGGACGGCGCACGCCGCGCCATGCGTGCCAGTTACCAACGTGAGATGGATGCAATTGAATCCAATTTGTCACTGTTGGCTTCTGTGGGTTCGGTCTCTCCTTATGTTGGTTTGTTCGGCACGGTGTGGGGCATCATGCACGCCTTCACAGGTTTGGCTGGCATGCAACAAGTGACCTTGGCCAAAGTGGCTCCCGGCATTGCCGAAGCGCTGGTGGCCACTGCCATTGGTCTGTTCGCTGCGATTCCTGCCGTGTTGGCCTACAACCGTTTTTCACGCGACATTGACCGCGTGTCCATCAAGTTAGAAACCTTCATCGAAGAGTTCAGCAACATCTTGCAGCGCAACGTCAGCGCCAGCGGAATGGCTCACTAAACTGGAGACGCAGCATGGCTTCTATTGCCCCTCGCTCTGGTCGTGGCCGCCGCGCCATGAACGACATCAACATGGTGCCATTCATCGACGTGATGTTGGTCTTGCTCATCATCTTCATGGTGACTGCACCACTGATTTCGCCAACCGTGATTGATTTGCCCAGCGTGGGCAAAGCGGCCACTGTGCCTGACCAAGTGATTCATGTCGAGATCAGCAAAGAAGAACGCATCACTGTCAAGAGCACGGGCACAGTCAACAAGTCGGTCAGCTCAACGCTCAAGGGCTTAGCGCGAGATGTGCAAGAGTTGCAAGGTGAAAGCTCGCAAGGCCCAGTCGTGATCACCGCCGATCGCACCATCAAATACGAAACCGTGGTCAAAGCCATGGACACCTTGCAACGCGCAGGTGTGCAACGTGTGGGCTTGGCTGTTCAGTTGGTGGATTGATTTTTTCAAGCATGAGCGCTCGCCCCAAGCACATTGAGTTTGCACCACCCGCCCCTGAGGGTACGGGACGCTCCGTGGGCGCGTCTTTGGTGGTGCATGCCTTGCTCATCGTCGCACTCACTGCTGGTATTCAATGGAAACAAGACAACAGTTTGTCGGTCGAGGCCGAGTTGTGGTCTGCCGTGCCAATGGCTGCGGCTCCGAAATTGGTCGAGGTCGAAGCACCTCCGCCCCCTCCTGCGCCAAAGCCTGAACCTGCACCCAAGCCTGTGGTGAAAGCACCTGAGCCTCCTGCACCCAACCGCGATGCGGACATTGCACTGGCTAAGAAACGCAAGATTGAAGAAGAGAAAAAGATTCAAGAAGCTTTGAAGGCTGAAGAACGCCGCAAAGAAGAACTCAAGAAAGAAGCCGAGAAAAAAGCCAAAGCCAAGCTCGAAGAAGACAAGCGCAAACTAGAAGCCAAGAAGGAAGAAGAGCGCAAGGAAAAAGAGCGTAAAGAGAAAGAAAAAGAGAAAGAGCGCGCCGAGAAGGAACGCAAAGAAAAAGAAGCGAAGAAACAGCAAGAGCAAAAAGACAACAAAGTTTCGGCTGAGGAAGCCAAAAAGCTCGAAGCCATTCGCAAAGAAAACATGAAACGCATTGCCGGTCTGGCGGGCGCCAGTGGCAGCGAAAACGCCACTGGCACAGCCATGAAATCGTCAGGCCCATCTGACAGCTATGGAGGCCGCATCCGCGCACGCGTCAAACCAAACATCACGTTTGATCCCAGCTCAGTGGCAGGCAACCCCGCTGCTGAAGTAGAAGTGCGTTGCGCGCCTGATGGCACCATCGTGAGCCGCAAACTGGTCAAGTCCAGCGGCAACTCAGCGTGGGACAACGCCGTGCTCAAAGCCATCGACAAGACCGAAGTCTTGCCGCGCGACACCGATGGTCGTGTGCACTCACCGCTGTTGTTGGTGTTCAAACCGAACGACTAAAGCGCCACAAGGAAAATCGTTTGTTAGAGCGCTCCTTCACTGTGGATGTGATGAAAGTCGTGGCTGCACAGCTCATTGTGTGGCACCACTTTTCTGCCTACGGTCCCATGTCCGACACCATGGGCTTGATGTGGCCCAACTTGATCAACTGGCTCTATGAAGACGCGCGTTTGGCTGTACAAGTTTTCTTGGTGGTAGGTGGTTATTTGGCTGGCCAATCCGTGATCAGCAAACCTGTGAACCATCCGTTTGTGCTGATAGCCAAACGTTACCTGCGTCTTGTGCCCTTTTACCTCTTTGCGTTGACACTCATCACCTTGGCTGTTGCAGCGTCACACAAGAGCATCCAAAGTGATTGGCTGCCAACACCTCCCACATGGCTGCAATTTTTGTCACACGGTTTATTGGTCAATGACCTTTTCGGATTCGAAGCATTGAGCAGCGGCGCTTGGTATATCGCGATTGATTTTCAACTGTACGTCATGCTCATAGGGTTGTGCTACGTTTTGCAAACTCACAACCAAAAGCGTTTGTCTGTTGGCATTGCACTGCTGTGCATTGCGTCTATGTGGCAGTTCAATCGCGTGAAGGAGTTGGATATTTGGGCCATCTACTTCTTTGCTGCTTACGGATTGGGCATTCTGGCTGCATGGGCTAAGCGATCAGCTTTTGATACAGCTATTTTTTGCATCACTGCACTGTTGGCAGTGGCGGCCTTGTGGTTTGAATTTCGTTCTCGCTTGTGTTTGGCGTTGATCACGGCGACGTGGCTGGTCATCAAACCCAAAGGCATGGTGCATTGGACGCCTATGAAGCGTGTGGTGCATCGTTTGTCTAACAGTGCTTATGTGCTGTTCTTGACGCACTTTGGCATCATCGTGTTATTCAGCAGCATGTGGAACCAGAGCCATTTCTACGACCCCAGCATGGCGTTCGCGCTCACTGCTTTTGCATGGCTGTGTTGTGTGGGCATGGGCTTATTCATGCACGAGAAAATTGAAGTGCCCATGCATCATTGGGTCTCTCAAAAATCTAAGCAGCTGCTACTGCGTTTGACGCACTAGTCGTTTGGTGCTTTTTCTGAACGCCCTTACATTTTGGCGTGTTGCACCCTGCATCGCCAAGCACACACACAGGCTATAGCAGCCGTAGCAATCGAGACTGCATACACCGACGACAAGCCCCAAGCATCGCTCAACGCACCGCCCGCCAAAGCGCCCAACACACCTGGCACACCATACCCAATCGAGGCGTACAAAGCCTGCCCCCTGCCCCGCAATCGCCCTGGAAAGTGGTGTGACAGCAAAGCAATACAAGCCGTGTGCTGCGTAGCAAATGTCAGCGCATGCAAAACCTGCGCAAACAACAAAGCCCACAACCAATCGGCAGCTAAGGTGGTGATGACCATGCGCAGCACCATGGCCGCAGAACAAATGAACATCCACGTCGATAAGCTGAACCTTGGCAACCAACGGCTTTGCGTGAAGAACCACACAATCTCAGCAGCCACAGACACCGCCCACAGCACACCAATCATGGTTTTGCTGTAGCCCAACTCATCAAGGTAGAGCGAGAAAAACACATAAATACCGATGTGCGAGAGCACATGAAAAAACACCGCAGCAAAAAACCATTGCACCTTGCGTTCACGCAACACAGGCATGACTGAAGGCCGCACCTCATCGTGATGTACCGCTTCTTTGCGGTTGGGCAACCACCACACGCTCAAATTCAGCGCCAACAATGAACCCACGGCCCACATCGGAAAACTGGCCATGCCTTGTGCTTCAAACCATGCCCCCGCCACGAACACCGTGACCAAAAAGCCCAACGAGCCCCACAAGCGCACACGGCCATAGCGGCGTGAGTCAAAGCCTTGGTCGGTGCTCACCAAATGCGCCAATGCAGCTTCGCTCATGGGCATCATGGCGCTGGTGTGAATGAACATCAGCAGCAATACAACGGCAATCCACACCACACCGCCTGGCACCAACAAACCTGCAGAACAAATCAAAGCAGCCCCTGCACAAAAGCGCAGCAGCTTCACACGTTTACCCGTGTGGTCACTCAACCAACCCCAACCATAGGGAGCCAACACACGCGTGGCGGCTTGCACCGCATTGAGCAAGCCAATGACGGTGATGGAAAAGCCCAGCTCTTTGAGCCACAACGGCAAATACGGATTGAAAAACCCGATGTGCGCAAAGTAGCTGGCGGACAACGCTGCAAAAGGAAACAGCTGAAAACGAGAAAGCGCGTTACTCGAACGCGCTTCTGAGGTGGGAGATGTCAAAGCAAACCTACGCGGCAGGCCATCAACCAATATGACCAGGGATAGCTGGCATGGCCACTTGCACATCACCGCACTGGGCGCGATGCAACAAGGCATGGTCCATCACCACCAAAGCCAGCAAGGCTTCAGCAATCGGCGTGGCACGAATGCCCACGCACGGATCGTGACGGCCCTTGGTCACCACCTCGGTGGGTTGGCTGTTTTGGTCAATCGAATCACGTGGGCTCAAGATGGAGCTGGTGGGCTTGATGGCAATGCTCACCTCCAAGTCTTGGCCGGTACTGATGCCGCCCAACACACCGCCTGAGTTATTGGTCGCAAAACCTTCGGGTGTGAGTGAGTCACCATGCGTGGTACCGCGCTGCGCCACGCTGGCAAAACCAGCACCAATCTCGACGCCCTTGACGGCGTTGAGGCCCATCATCGCGTAGGCAATGTTGGCATCCAAACGGTCATAAATGGGTTGGCCTAAGCCCACGGGCATGCCACTGGCCACCACGCGAATGCGTGCGCCGCACGAGTCACCCGCTTTGCGCAAGCTGTCCATGTAGTCTTCAAACGCTTGCACGTCGGCACAGGGTGCATAAAACGGGTTATGGCCTACGTGTTCCCAGCTCTCGAAGGGAATAGGCAACTCACCAATTTGTGTCATGCAGCCATAAAACGTGGTGCCGTATTTTTCTTTGAGCCATTTCTTGGCCACCGCACCTGCCGCCACCGTGGGTGCGGTCAATCGTGCAGAAGAACGGCCACCACCCCGTGGGTCGCGAATGCCGAACTTTTGGAAATAGGTGTAGTCCGCATGACCCGGGCGGAAGGTTTGCAAAATATTGCCGTAGTCTTTGCTGCGTTGGTCGGTGTTTTGAATCAGCAATGCAATTGGTGTACCGGTGGTTTTGCCCTCGTACACGCCGGACAAAATTTGCACTTGGTCGGGTTCGTTGCGCTGGGTCACATGGCGGCTGGTGCCTGGGCGACGACGGTCTAAGTCGTGCTGGATGTCTGCCTCGCAAAGCGACATGCCCGGAGGGCAGCCGTCGATCACGCAGCCAATGGCTGGGCCGTGGGATTCACCAAAGTTGGTGACAGTGAAAAGGGTTCCGAAGGTATTGCCGCTCATGGGGTGAGATTATCCCACCTCCAATGGGCTTACTTGTCGTCTGGATCTGGTGTACCGCTAGGCCAGTCTTTGATGTAGGCCTTGAGCATCTTGTTCTCAAAGTTTTGGCTGTCCACCACCGACTTGGCCACGTCATAAAAGCTGATCACGCCTTGCAGCTGACGGTTACCAATGACGGGCATGTAACGCGCATGGCTTTCGAGCATCATGCGGCGCACATCGTCAATATCGGTTTCGGGGGTACAGGTGAGGGGGTGATCATCCATGGCACTGCGCACCGTGAAGTCACCCAGTGAACCACCGTTGCGGTTGAGCGCTTGGATCACTTCACGGAAAGTCAGCAAGCCCACCAAGTCGCCGTGCTCCATGACCAACAGTGAACCCATGTCTTTCTCGGCCATGATGTGGACGGCTGAGACCAAGGGCTCCATCGGATCGATGGTGAACAAGGTGCCACCGCTTTGGCCTTTGACGCGCAGGATATCGCTGACTTTCATGGTTTATCTCCCCCAGTTATGGTCGGAATATAGCCCACAATGACTAACAAAATTCTGACAAAACACCCGAGGAAACCATGCCCGGCTACAACGACCCCAGTTTCGACACGCTCGCCTTGCACGCAGGTGCCGCCCCTGACCCCACGACGGGTGCACGCGCAGTGCCCATCCACCTCACCACCTCGTTTGTGTTTGAGTCGAGCGACCACGCAGCCTCGCTGTTCAACCTCGAACGCGCAGGCCATGTGTACAGCCGCATCAGCAACCCCACCAACGCCGTGCTCGAGCAGCGCGTGGCCGCCCTTGAAGGTGGCATTGGGGCCATCACCACGGCCAGCGGACAAGCGGCGCTGCATTTGACGATTGCCACCCTCATGGGCGCAGGCTCTCACATCGTGGCCAGCACGGCTTTGTATGGTGGTTCGCACAACCTGCTGCACTACACGTTGAGCCGCTTTGGCATTGAAACCACATTCGTCCAACCCAACGACATTGATGCTTGGCGAGCTGCCGTGCGCCCCAACACAAAATTGTTTTTTGGCGAGACGGTGGGCAACCCCGGCTTGGATGTGTTGGACATTCCCAGTATCTCGGCCATCGCACACGAGGCAGGTGTGCCACTGCTGGTGGACAGCACGCTCACCACGCCCTACTTGATCAAACCCTTCGAGCTAGGTGCTGACTTGGTCTACCACTCGGCCACCAAATTCCTCAGTGGCCACGGCACGGTGATTGGTGGCATCGTGGTGGATGGCGGAAGCTTTGATTGGGAAAAAAGCGGCAAGTTTCCAGAGCTCACACAAAGCTACGAAGGCTTTCACAACATGGTGTTCAGCGAGGAGAGCACCATTGGCGCGTTCTTGCTGCGCGCGCGCCGAGAGGGTCTGCGTGACTTTGGCGCATGTCTGAGCCCACACAGCGCGTGGCTGATTCTGCAAGGCATTGAAACCCTGTCGCTGCGCATGGATCGTCACATGGCCAACACCGAAAAAGTGGTGGAGTTCTTGTCCAGCCATCCGTTGGTCAGCCGTGTGGGCCACCCACTCATCGAGAGCCACCCTAGCCACGCCTTGGCTGAAAAGCTGTTGCGCTTTGGCGCACGCGGCGCGGGTTCGGTGTTCAGCTTTGACATCAAAGGCTCTCGCGAGCAAGGCAAGGCTTTCATCGAAGCCCTGAAAATTTTCAGCCACTTAGCCAACGTGGGTGACTGCCGCAGCTTGGTGATTCACCCCGCCAGTACCACGCACTTTCGCATGAGTGATGAAGCCTTAGGTAGCGCAGGCATTGGGCCTGGAACCATTCGTTTGTCCATTGGCCTTGAAGACCCCACCGATTTGATAGACGATTTGAAACGCGCACTCAAAGCCGCAGAGAAGGCAGGTGCATGATGAAGTTCACTTTGAAAACTGCCGCAGGTCAAAACTACGAAGCCTATGCCTACACAGGCGGCAAACCGTTTGATGCGGCCAAGCCCACCCTCGTGTTCATCCACGGCGTGCTGAATGACCACAGCGTATGGATTTTGCAAACGCGCTACCTCGCTCACCACGGCTTCAATGTGCTCGCGGTCGACTTGCCCGGACATGGGCGCAGTGGTGGCGATGCGCCAACCAGCGTGAAAGAAGCCGCTGAATTCATCGAAGCATTGCTCGATGCCGCAGGTGTCAAGCAAGCAGGGCTGATCGGCCACAGCTGGGGCTCATTGATTGCGTTAGAGACTGCCTCGCGTTTGAAAGACCGCATCACGCACCTCGCCTTGGTGGGGACGGCTTTCCCGATGAAGGTATCCCCTGCTTTGATTGAAGCGTCGTTGAACGACCCCATGAAAGCCTTGCAAATGGTGAATGTGTTTTCACGCGCCACGCTCTCTGCGCCACCATCGGCACTGGGGCCTGGTACCTGGGTGTATGGCGCGTCCATGGCGCTGGGCCGTCGCGTGCTGGCTACCAACACGGCCGTGAACATTTTTCACCGGGGCTTTGTGGCTTGCGACAGCTATGCCAATGGTTTAGAGGCCATGGCTGGCATCACCTGCCCTGTGTTGTTTGTGTTGGGCGAGAGTGATCAAATGACACCCCCACGTGCAGCCAAGAGCTTGATTGACCAAGCCCAAGTGACAGGCAAAACCTTCAACGTGGTCAAGGTTCCTATGGGCCACCATCAAATGAGCGAATCGCCCGAAGAAACACTGCATGCACTCAAGACGTTTTTAGGTGTGCGTCGCTGAACCCAATCTCACAGCACATCGCGCAAGCGCAAGTCTTGCCATTTCATCCACAAACCTTCTGCTTCGGGGCTACGCACCAAGAGCAGACGCTCCATCAGCGGAACCAAAGGTGTGCGGTGTGGATCTGCCAGCATGACGTAGCGGGCTTCTTTGACGTGCGTTTGACGGGCATCGACTGACTCGCTTAAGCGAGCAATCCAATCGAGATCTACCAACGTCGCCAGCACGTCTTCAATTTGCAAAGGATCAAGTGCAAGGTCTTCGCACAAGGTCGTCATGCTTGCGCCGTGTTCATCCGTGTTGCGTGCAATTTGCAGCCGCTGCAACACCTCCAACGCTAACTGGAACCGCCACCCCACGCTGCGGCCATCACGTGAGATACCGCCCAGCAAGCTTGGCAAATTGGCCACCAACACCGCGCCAATCAGCACGATGGACCACGCCAAATAAATCCAAACCAACAAAATAGGCACTGTGGCAAACGCGCCATACACCACAGAGTAAGTCGGAATTTGGCCAAAGTAATACGCCAACACACGCCGCGCCACTTCAGTGGCCGCCGCCACCCACACACCACCGACCAAGGCATGACTCCAACGCACTTGTGTATACGGCACAAAGCGATACAAAGCACTCACAGCCCAAGCCAAGAGTAAAAATTCCAAGGTGCCAAATAGCCAGCGTAAATTTCCTGCGCCTTCTGGCGCAACCCCTCGTGAGGCGGTCACAAACTCAGACATCACCACCAAGCTCGCCCCCATCAACAGCGGCCCTAGCGTGATAGCCGTCCAGTACAGCAACATGCTGTGCGCCAAAGGGCGGCGCTTGCGCACACGCCAAATGGCATTCAACGTGCGGTCAATCGTGAAGACCAAGGCCAACGCGGAAAACAACAAAGCCATCACACCAGCCACGCCCAAGCGACTGGCTTTGCTGGCAAACAATGTCAAGTAGCCCAACACTTGGCGAGAAATATTGTCGGGCACCAAACTCTCGACCAAACGCTTTTGAAGCACGGCTTGGAAGTCGCCGAACAAAGGAAAAGCCGTCAGCACAGCCAAGGCCACTGTCACCATCGGCACCAGGGCAATGGTGGTGGTGAAGGTCAAACTGCCGGCAGTTTGGCCTAGCCGATCCTCACGAAAACGCTGACGCAAGGTACGCGCCGTGTTGCGCCAAGGAAATTGGGAGAGACGTTCGAAAAAATCTTGGAGTTGCGGGACAATCATGGGCTGAATCATCCCACTTTCTATGCACGACTCCACCCTTGCCCCTCAAGAAATTTCAATGCGCCATGTGACGATCACCCGCCTGTTGGCCGTGAGCAGTTTGATGGGGCTCATCCTGCTGGGCTTAGCTTGGGAGTTGTGGCTTGCGCCATTGCGCCCAGGCGGTACGCTATTGGCACTCAAAGTGTTGCCCTTGTGTTTTCCACTCACGGGTTTGTTGAAAAACCGCATGTACACCTATCGCTGGTTGAGCCTGCTCATTTGGCTCTATTTCACAGAAGGCGTGGTACGTGCTTGGAGCGATGTAGCGCCCAGCAACTACTTTGCTTTGGTTGAGGTGTTGTTATGCGTCGTGTTATTTACAGCTTGCGCACTTCACGTACGTTTGCGTTTGAAACATGCAAAAGAACACCCTGCATCGGACACACCCTTGGCTTAAAACCTCCCTATGTCTTGCTCTTCCTCGCTTGATTTGATCGACTCTCTGCGCAAATGCGTGGGTGCAGCCCATGTGCTGACAGATGGTGATTTATCTGCGTACGAACAAGACTGGCGCAAACGCACACGTGGCAAAGCTTTGGCCGTGGTTCGCCCAGCCGATACATCAGAGGTAGTGGCTGTGGTGAAAGCTTGCGCCAAAGCAGGTGTCAGCATCGTCCCTCAAGGCGGCAACACAGGCTTGGTGGTTGGTGGCATTCCCGACCACACGGGCACACAAGTGTTGTTGAGCTTGCAACGCATGAACACCATACGCAAGCTCGACCCACACAACCTCACAGTCACGGTCGAAGCTGGTTGTATTTTGCAAAATCTACAGCAAGCAGCTGAACGAGCAGGATTTTTATTTCCTCTCAGCTTAGGGGCAGAAGGCAGCTGCACGATCGGTGGCAATTTAGCGACCAACGCAGGCGGCACCCAAGTGCTGCGCTATGGCAACGCCCGCGATTTGTGTTTAGGACTTGAAGTTGTCACAGCACAAGGTGATGTCATGCACACGCTCACAGGCTTGCGTAAAGACAATACAGGCTATGACTTGCGTCATTTGCTCATCGGCAGCGAGGGCACATTGGGCATCATCACTGCGGCGACCATGAAGCTTTACCCCATGCCTGCAGTGAGTTTGACGGCATGGGCAGCCGTTCCCTCGGTCAGTTGTGCCGTCAAGTTACTAGGACTGGCACATCAACACTTAGGAGCTGGTTTGACTGGGTTTGAAATGATGGGGAAATTTGCGCTGAGCCTCGTTGACAAGCACTACCCTCAATTGCGCGTGCCATTGTGGCGCGACTCACCGTACTGCGTGTTGCTAGAAAACTCTGATGCGGAATCTGAGACACACGCGCGACAACGCTTTGAACACTTACTAGAACTAGCCTTGGAAGATGGCTGCGTGAGTGATGCCATCGTGGCTGAAAACTTGAGCCAAGCACGTAATCTATGGCACATCCGAGAGAGCATCACTTTGGCACAAGCTGAGGAAGGTGTGAACATCAAGCACGACATTTCCGTGCCCATTTCATCCATTCCCGAATTTGTGAAACACACAAACGCGTTGTTGAGTCAGGCAGTACCGGGCGCAAGACTGGTGAACTTCGGGCATTTGGGTGACGGTAATTTGCACTACAACGTGCAAGCACCTGAAGACACGGACACGCGCGCATTTTTGCAAGACCATGAAGCACGCGTGAATGCACTGGTATATCAAGCGGTGAAGCAATTTGGGGGATCAATATCGGCAGAGCACGGCATTGGCGGACTCAAGGTCGATGACTTACCCAACTACAAAGACCCTGTCGCTTTAGCTTGGATGCAACAGATCAAGCGTGCGCTTGATCCACAAGGTTTACTCAACCCTGGACGTGTCGTTCGCTGAAAAAAATTTGCGCGGCAGCACCAAGTCAATGCCAGCCAACATGTCAATCAACTGAGGCAGCGTTTCAGCATTCATCTTGTCCATCACGCGCGCACGATGCAATTTGATGGTGGCAGAAGCACCACCATCTAAAGCCGCAATTTGTTGGTTGGAATAACCCCGAACCATCCAATGACAAACTTCTAGCTCACGTGGCGTGAGACGTTTGAGGCGCTCGGAGATTTCTAAATTTTTACCAGCCTCTTCGACGGCTTGATGTGACAAACGCATCGAGCGTTGAATCACATCCATCATGGCTTGGGCTGTGAATGGCTTAAGCAAAAAATCAACCGCGCCTTGCTTCATCGCAGTGATGATTTCTTCTGGTCGACTGTCGCCGCTGACAAAGATCACAGGCACATTGCACGCAATGGTTTTCAGCTGTGATTGCAAGCCCACACCTGTCGTGCCGGGCATGCGCATGTCTAACAAAATCACGGCGGGTGAAGGCACCACGGGGTGACTCAAAAAATCATCGGCCGATTCGTAAAGACTGACCTTATAACCTGCACGCTCTAGCATCGTGCACAAGCTACGCCGTACAGAAGCATCATCATCAATGACGATCACATGCCCCAAGGACTGCAAATGATCAATGCGACTTGCTGTCATTGTTGCTGCTCATCATGCCGTACAACTTGGCGCCATGTTCGATAGCCATCGTGGCATAAGAAATATTGCCCTTCACGTCAGCCCCAGCGTGTAACTCCACACGACCAGTTGACTCAATGTTGCCGGTGACGACGCCATTGACCACCGCTTGCTGCGCATTGATGTCACCTTCCACATGCGCTTGTGAGAGCACGGACAACTGAGCGTTGGGGCTCCCATTGACATCGATATTGCCCACCACATGGCCTTTGAGTTGCACGATATCTTGCGAAACAATATTGCCAACCACCACAGCCGATTGGCCAATGATGGTTTTTTCTGTAGCAGCCACTTGCTCAGGCTGACCAAACTTCATCTTTTTGAACATAAGTTTTAGCGCGATACCGGAACTTCAAGCAACTTCACATGATTGACGGCCTCTGGCAAGGTCACTCGACCGCCTTGAAAATAGATTTGGATTTTTTGTAGTTGAGCACTCGACACCTGCCACGGCGAAATTCCGTAAACACTGCGATTTTCGCCAGCTTTGAGCTGCAGCAAGGTGGCTTGTTTGTTGCCATCAACCACACACACTTCCGAACTAGTGGTACTCACCACATACACATAGCGACCTTCTTTGTGCGCAACAAACGGTGTCAACTGAGGCATGGCTTCACTCGAGTAGGCACAAGTCATGGCCTTGTTCGTGACACCCGCTGAAGCTGTAACAACAGCTGCTGATGCAACTGGCACAGCCGAAGCAACGGGCATCGGTGCCGAAGCTACAGCAGAGGCAATCGACACGGGCGCAGAAGCGGCCATCACCGTAGCAACTGATGCTTGCTCAACCACCGCAGGCGCTGGAGATGAAGGCTTGGTCTCTGCCACCACAGAAACAGTAGCCGAGGTGTTAGTCGACCGCAGTGGCCCATGCCACACAAACAACGTCACTGCTATACACAACAACAGCAATGCTGCTGCCACTTGTTTGTGCTGCTTGAGTTTGTCCACAGCCGAGGCCAACACATCGGACGCAGAACGGTTCATGGCGGGCTGCTGACTCATTGCCACAATCTGATCAAGCGTATTCAAATGTGCATCGGCCACTTTATTGGCATCACGCAAATCTTCTGGGACTTCAACAGCGGGCGGCTCTGCGCCCAAAATCATCAGCAAACGTTTGTAGGCTTGACGTTTGATGGCATCTGAATAAAACAGACCATCACTGTTGTCCGTTTCTAATTGCCGAACTTGCGCAACAGATAAGCACGCTGTACGCGCCAAAACGAGCAAGTCCATCCCTGCAGCCTCACGCAAGGTGCGCAAGTATTGAGGATCACATGTGTCGTAGACGCTGCGTTTGGATTCGGTTTTAATATCTTCGTTAGATGTCATACACAGACAAATCTTTACAACTTGCTGATAAGTAAGGGCACTACTGTCGCCTTACGATCAATAGTCGTCAATACGCCAGGTGGCGTAGCAAACTTAATTATTACGCACTATCGAACTTTCACCCCTTAAACTCTAGCGAGTTTGTTTACATAGATACCCTTATGCGCCCCATTCGCCGCCAATACGAAGACTTCATGCAACACGTGGACAGCCACGGTGTCGCCAAGACCGACCGCACCGGCACCGGGACCAAAAGCGTCTTTGGTTACCAAATGCGTTTTGACCTGAATGAAGGCTTCCCGCTCGTGACGACCAAGAAGGTTCACTTGCGTTCAATCATTCAAGAGCTGTTGTGGTTCCTCACGGGATCTAGCAACAACAACTGGCTCAAAGAGCGCAACGTCACCATCTGGGACGAATGGGCCCGTGAAGACGGCGACCTCGGGCCTGTGTACGGCGTTCAATGGCGCAGCTGGCCCACCCCTGATGGTGGCCACATTGACCAAATTCAGCAAGTCATCGACACACTCAAAAGCAACCCCGACAGCCGTCGCATCATCGTGAGCGCGTGGAACGTGGCTGAGCTTGACAAGATGGCGCTCATGCCTTGCCATGCGTTCTTTCAGTTCTATGTCGCGCCTGCGCAAAACCCAGGCGAAAAAGCCAAGCTCAGCTGCCAGCTGTACCAGCGCAGTGCCGACATCTTCTTGGGCGTGCCCTTCAACATTGCCAGCTACGCCCTGCTCACCCACATGGTGGCCCAGCAATGCAACCTCGATGTAGGCGACTTCATCTGGACCGGTGGCGACTGCCACATCTACAGCAACCACCACGAACAAGTGGCGTTGCAATTGAGCCGTGAACCGTTTGCTTACCCCACGCTTCACATCAAACGCAAACCCGATTCCATCTTCGACTACCAGTTTGAAGATTTCGAGGTGCTGGACTACCAATGCCACGGTGCGATCAAAGCCCCAGTGGCAGTCTGAATAAGGTCGGTCAAGCATGGCTTTGAATTTGATTTTTGCGCGCGCGCGCAACGGCGTCATTGGCAAAGACAACACCTTACCTTGGCACTTGCCCGAGGACTTGGCGCATTTCAAGCAAACCACCCTTGGCCAACCCGTGGTGATGGGTCGCAAAACATGGGAATCACTCCCGCCTAAATTTCGCCCGCTGCCTGGTCGCACCAACATCGTCGTGACGCGTCAGTCTGATTGGCGGGCCGAAGGCGCTGTGGTTGCACATTCCATTCAAGAGGCCATGCAACACTGCCCTGTAGATGCGCAGGTATGGGTCATCGGTGGCGCAGAGGTGTACGCCCAAGCCATGCCTTTGGCATCGCGCGCTGTCGTCACAGAAATTGATGCAGACTTTGAAGGCGACGCCTTCGCCCCCACCTTCGATAGCAGCTGGCAAGAAACCGCACGCACCACACACGTGGCTGCAAATGGTTTAACTTACAGCCTAGTCACTCTCACTCACACACGTTAAGCAGGAGCTTTTTGAATGTCTGAACACGGTTTTCACGTGCACGGTCCACACGACCACGAACTGGAACACGCAGCCGGTGGCCACGGCAATAGCTTTACCAACAAGATCGCCATGTTCACTGCCATCATCGCCACCGTAGGTGCGATCTTTGGTTACATGGGCGGCGCCACACAAGCTGCCGCAGGTTTGTACAAAAACGATGCGGCCATCAAAAAGACCGAAGCATCCAACCAGTGGAACTATTACCAAGCCAAAAGCAGCAAGCAAAACTTGATGGAACTGGCTTTGGAGTTGGCGCCTGCAAACAAAGCGGACCACTACCAAAACCAAATCGAACGCTACAAGACTGAAAAAGCAGACATCAAAGTTATTGCAGAGAAACTTGAAGCGCAGTCCAAAGAGTTCGACGAGATGTCTGAAGCTCAAATGCATCAGCACCACCGCTGGGCACAAGCCACCACTGTGCTGCAAGTGGCCATCGCCCTTGCCGCCATCGCGTTGCTGACCCGCAAAGTGTGGGTGGAGTACGCCATGTTTGGCACAGGTGCACTCGGCATTGTCATTGGCATATTGGCCGCGCTTCACCTCTAAAGAACACACACATGCAACTCGCCACCTGGAACGTCAACTCACTCACCGTGCGCTTACCGCAAGTGCTCGATTGGTTGGCCGCCAATCCTGTCGATGCGTTGGTGCTGCAAGAAACCAAATGCACCGACGACAAGTTTCCACACGAAGCGATTGAAGCTGCGGGCTACAAGGTGGCTTTCTTTGGCCAAAAAACCTACAACGGTGTGGCCTTACTATCACGCAACGAAGCCACGGATGTGGTGAAGAATATTCCAGGCTTTGAAGACGACATGGCCCGTGTCATTGCAGGCACGGTCGATGGCGTGCGTGTGATTGGCGCCTATTTCCCCAATGGCCAAGCGCCTGACAGCGACAAATTTGTTTACAAAATGCGTTGGCTCGAAGCTCTGCAAAACTGGTTGAGAGAAGAACTCAACCAACACCCCAAGCTGGTGTTGATGGGTGACTTCAACATCACCGTGGATGACCGTGATGTGTGGGACCCTGTTGCCTTGAAAGACACCATTCACTGCACGGTAGAGGAACGCGACCACTTCCAAGCCTTGATTGACCTTGGGACACACGATGCGTTTCGCTTGTTTGAACAAGCTGAGAAAAGCTACAGCTGGTGGGACTACCGCGAGTTTGCGTTTCGCCGCAACCGTGGATTGCGCATTGACCACATCTTGGTGAGCGATGCACTCAAGCACCAAGTGCAAAGCTGCGTGATCGACAAAGCCCCTCGAAAAAACGAACGTCCCAGCGATCACACACCGGTCGTAGTAACGCTCGCTTGATCACTCAATCGTCTAAACCCAACTCTTGAATTTTGCGGGTGATGGTGTTGCGACCAATGCCCAACTTTTGCGCGGCCTCAATGCGACGGCCTCGTGTATTGGCCAAGGCGGTTTGAATCAACTTCGCTTCCACACGATTGACCAATGCATCCCACACATCAGTACGCCCTGCCACAAGCATGCTCATGGCCTCGGCCTCTAAGCCCTGCTCCCAATCTGCACCGGGCATATTGAGTACCACAGGGGCGATGCTGCTCTCACTGGCGACACCACTCGCAGAAGGCGTATGCGGCGTTTCAGATACTGGGGCCGCATGAAAGCCAGAGGTGTCTTGCCCTGTGTGACTCATCGCCGCTAGTGCTTCGCCACTGAGCGTCACTTCAGGAGGCAAATCTTTGGGCTCAATCACTTGCGAAGGCGCCATCACCGTCAGCCAATGGCAAATGTTTTCGAGCTGACGCACATTGCCTGGAAATGCAAATTGGTTGAGCACGTTTTGTGCACCATCGGAGATACGTTTGGATTCCACGCCCAATTGTTGTGCGCTCTGCTGCAAAAAGTGGCGCGTCAACGTGGGAATGTCTTCGCGACGCTCACGCAAAGCGGGCAAGCGCAAACGAATCACATTCAAACGATGAAACAAGTCTTCGCGAAACACGCCGTCTTTGACGCGTTTTTCTAAGTCTTGGTGGGTCGCTGCAATGACGCGAACATCGGCTTTGATGGCGTTATGACCACCCACGCGGTAATAGTTGCCATCGCTCAACACGCGCAACAAGCGGGTTTGCAAATCAAACGGCATGTCACCAATTTCATCGAGAAACAGTGTGCCGCCTTCGGCCTGCTCAAAGCGACCACGGCGCGTGGTCTGTGCGCCAGTAAAAGCGCCACGTTCATGGCCAAAGAGTTCACTCTCGAGCAAGTCCTTGGGAATCGCGGCGGTGTTGATGGCGACGAATGGGCCCTTGTTACCTGCGTCGCCGCGTGGTGAGTGTTTGTGCAAGGCACGCGCGACCAGCTCTTTGCCAGAGCCACTCTCGCCCGTGATCATCACCGTCACATTGCTTTGACTCAAACGGCCAATGGCACGAAACACATCTTGCATGGCAGGCGCTTGGCCCAGCATTTCTGGCGTGGCATCTTGTGCCTCAATTTGGGCTTGTTCGCGTTGGCTTTCATCCAAGGCGCGACGAATCAACTCCACCGCTTTGGGCAAGTCAAAGGGTTTGGGCAAGTACTCGAACGCGCCGCCTTGAAAGGCAGACACGGCACTGTCCAAGTCAGAAAACGCCGTCATGATGATGACGGGCAAGGATGGCAAACGCTCTTTCACCTTGGTGAGCAAATCCAGCCCCGAGCCACCCGGCATGCGAATGTCACTCACCAAAATTTGCGGGCCGTCTTCTTCGCTCACCGAGTCGAGCGCTTGCAGCACCTCGCGTGGGCTGGTGAAGCTGCGTGTCGGCAGGTTCTCGCGCAACAGCGCTTTTTCCAGCACGAAGCGAATTGACTGGTCGTCGTCCACAATCCAAATCGATTTCATCTCGGCTCTTTCTTTTCTAAGTTAGGGGCCACGTGAGGCTTCAAGGCAACGGGATGAGGATTTTGAAATCCGTGCGTCCCGGCACACTGTCACACTCAATCAAGCCATGGTGCTGCTGCACAAACGTTTGTGCCAAATTCAGCCCTAGGCCAGAACCGCCATCTCGTCCTGACACCAGGGGAAAAAACAACCTGTCCTTGATGTCTTGCGGAATGCCGGGCCCGTTGTCTATCACATGCAATTCCAGTGCCAACCGATAGCGTTGTTTGCCAAAAGTCACTTGGCGACAGATGCGGCTGCGCAAAACAATCTCAGCATCGCCTTCCAAGACCCGATCTGCCAAGGCTTGTGCAGCGTTGTGCACGATGTTGAGCACGGTTTGGATGAGTTGTTCACGGTCGCCTCTGAACTCAGGAATCGACGTGTCGTAGTCGCGCACCACCCGCAAACCCTTGGGAAACTCAGCCAAGATCAAACTGCGCACCCGCTCACACACCTCGTGAATGTTCACATCGCCGACCACATGCGGACGACGGTGCGGGGCGAGTAAGCGGTCGACCAACAGTTGCAAGCGGTCTGCCTCGTGGATGATGACTTGGGTGTACTCGATGAGGTCTTTGCTCTCGACCTCCATCTGCAGCAACTGTGCTGCGCCACGGATGCCCCCTAAGGGGTTTTTAATTTCGTGAGCCAGGTTACGGATCAGCTCTTTATTCGCTTGGGCTTGGTCGATCAAGCGCTCTTCTCGGTCTTGGCGGGTTTGTTGCTCGAGCGGGAGCAGCTCGACCAGCACCTCACCCGTCACCTCCGTTGGGGCTACGATGACGTGAACGGGCAAAGGGTCTTGTAAAGGTCGACGCAAATGCGCGTCATAGCGCATGGTGGCGAAAGCATTGGTTTGCGCACCTTGTAAGGCACTCTCAAACGACTGCATTTCAGTGAAGTAGCTGGCCAGCGCCGAGCCTTCAATGTTGCGACGTGACACGCCCATCACATCCTCCAAGGCAGCATTGGCAAACACCACCACGCCATCTGTGCGCACCACGGCCACCAAGGTGGCTAACAAATCAAAGGCGTGCGCGTAATTGGGCAGCGCGCTATCTGCCGGTGCGGGTTTCATGGTTTAACTCCGGTTGAATTCGCAGCAGGCAAACGTGAGAGCTCGCGCTGTAAACCCGCAATATCAGCTTCTGCGCGTTGCAGCGCACTGCGCAGTTGCAACACGCGGTCTTGGTATTTTTGAGGTTGTCGATGCTCATCGGCTCGGCGCTCGGGTTCTCCATTACGCCACTCACGCAACAACTCTGCGTGTTGTTTTTGCGCTTTGTTCAGTTCAGCCTGCAGCACCATGTGAGCCTGTGCATCGCGCTGGCGTTGCTCAGCGCTATCGACCTTGGCTGCATTTGCGTTTGCAGCACCACCGGCATTGGCCGTGGATGTTGTCGCTTGTGGCCCTTGCACGCGCGTGCCTTCAATCACGGTCACGCTGCCACCATTCATTGGCTTGCAATTGGCAGCTGGTTCGGGTTGATTGGTGTACGCATTGCCACAGCGGTAAATGCGCGAGGCCTCAGACTCAGCACTTGCAGGACACACCCACACAGATGCGCACAGGATGGCCAACAGGCCTGAGCAATGAAGCAAGTTTGAACGCATAAAAAAGTGTTGCTTGAAATAAAAAAGGACGGCTTGCGCCGTCCTTTTATTGCACTTGACGTTGCAACGAATTACAGCGAGTAGTACATGTCGTATTCGACAGGAGACACTTCCACGCGACCACGGGTCACTTCTTGCATCTTCAATTCGATGTAAGAGTCGATCCATGAATCGGTGAACACGCCGCCTTTGGTCAAGAAGGCGCGGTCTTTGTCGAGGGCTTCCAAAGCTTGGTCCAAGCTAGAGCAGACGGTTGGCACCAACTTGTCTTCCTCTGGAGGGAGGTGGTACAAGTCTTTGGTCGCTGCTTCGCCTGGGTGGATCTTGTTCTCGATACCGTCCAAACCAGCCATCAACAAGGCTGCGAAGCCGAGGTATGGGTTGCACAATGGATCTGGGAAACGAG
>Ga0213920_1000747_pt1 | contig 21409 bp, 38 predicted proteins | sample McNCre1117MG_FD_161054 | JGI IMG/M metagenome (GOLD analysis project Ga0213920, IMG submission 161054) | Freshwater microbial communities from McNutts Creek, Athens, Georgia, United States - 11-17 MG | ecosystem: Environmental > Aquatic > Freshwater > Creek | place: USA: Georgia | collected...
GGGATGACGTACAAAGCCTCATCAGACTGTCAGTGGTGTACTTAGCCTTTGCTTTCTTGATTGCCATTGTGCTGTTCTATTGATATAACAAATCGCTCCTAGCTTTTAGCTAGTGTTTTCCTCCCTAGACTGACCCTGCTTCGGTGGGGTCTTTTTTTATGATCTGCTCCCGATATTGTTTCAAAGCTTTGCCTCTGTGTGCGCTATTGCCTGACAAATCCCCGCGCTTGCGCCAAAAACTGGCATCTTTTTTCTTGTCAGACGGTTCTGTTTCAAAAAAGAATAGCTGAGGCTGAATATTCAACACCCAATGGTTGATGTCTCGCATACGCCTGACACCGCCTTGCGTGACAGCTTCGCACACAAAACCCATAGCTTGCCAGAACTTGTTTGCCTCAATATCTGATCCACATCTCAGCTTTATTGTAGCAGTTTCAAAGGCTTGGCAACGTGTTGTAAGGTCTCGAACGAGTGCCGCACCATAAAGCTGGCCCCGTAAATCGTATTGGATGCACGCTTGGTGGATGCGGCAAATCACGCCAAAAGCCCCGTGGTAAACATACCCACACGGCTCTGCATTTAGCTCGGCAAGGATTATCCGTTGGTTTTCAACCTCACGCTCAAACACCTGTTTCGGGAAAAAAGCCAACTCCTCGGCATTTTTTCTTTGCAAGCTGTCAATGTAGGTCAGGTCTGCCAATGTTGCGCTGCGTGTCGTAAAATCCATTTTGTTGTCTCCCCGCTAGGGTGGTAGCTGGCAATTCATAGTTGGGGATTCTAGGGCCATCCGTGTTAGCCACAAATGGCATCCTAATCGTCATTATAGGGCTTGCGAGCAGTGTTGGGTGACCGATAGGTTGGATCGAAGTCTAAAACATTCTCACATGGAACCATGTATTCTTTGCCTTCGCGCAAGCGAGCTGCCATGTATTGAGCCTTCTTTTGCATCCCTTTATGGACAAAATACTTCCACCAATCCTCTGCCGATTGGTCTCCAGCTCTGACCATGTGACCAATTTGGTCACCGTCTGAGCGTTGTTTCATAAAATACAAGGCTTGTTCTTCGAACTTGCCTAACGCTACTTCTCGTTGTTTGCCCATAGTTCTTCCATCCTTTTGTAATGTTCTTGCAAAAATGCGTCTTGCTCTTCCTTGGTTTTAGGCTTCGCTGGCTCGTCAACCAGCTCATCCAGCCACCTCTCAGCGTTTAGCCACGTGCTGGCATGTGGCACGTAGTCTGGCTCTGGAAAGCCCTTGCTACCCTTCCATGCCTCCAGCCTCGCCAGAATGGTCTCTGGCTCTGCCTTTTTGATCGCCTTTGCATAAGCCTTCTGTGCTGCTCCTTTACCCACCTTCCGTGGGTAAGCAGACCAGAATTGATGAAAAGATGATGAGGGGGAAGTTAAGGAAGGGGGGGATATGTTATTAATATATTCACTGGGGGGGAAACCATTAGAAGGGGGAGAAGAAGGTAACGTTACTGAAACGTTACATAACGTTACGTCACGTGACATAACGTGACCAGCAGTCTTTTCCCTATGCCTTCTTTGCCTATCCCTAGCTTTTTCCCTGACACGTTCCAACGCTTCGCTCTCAATGTTTTTGACCTCATCGGCAACAACCTGAGTAACGGCAAGCATCTGCTCTGGAGAGCAGCCTTTCTCCACCATGATAGCCAGCACCTTTGTGATGATGCTCATGGCTTACCCCTGTGCGTTAAGCCTCTCGACAGCTTCTTGCTCGAACTGAGCAAACTGGTCATCTTGCTGCAAACGTATCAAATGCAATCCAGCTTTCATCAAAATTCTTATTGCCTCGACATCAGATTTTACTCGATTGTCGTAACGAAAATCCTCGATTTCAGCCCAGAAGCTCTCAGGAAAAAGCAGTGATTTTCTAATGACTTGTTCGGACATTTTAGTCTCCTTGGTTAGATTGAACGCAGTGTTTTATAACACAAACTAAATTTTTATTCAAACTGAATTGACAGCGCTAATTAATCAATATATATGTATTACACAGAGGGGTCACATGAAACAAGAAACTGAACGCAATCTACAGTACTTGAGCAACATGCACACAGTGCTGGAAATGGCAAAACACGGACTTTACAGCTTGCAGCCGCAGCAGATGAGCCGTGAGGTGTTAGCGATCTATGCTGATATGTTACATGGCCTGAACCTTCTGCAAATAGACATACAGAGCGCAAGCTTTGACATCAAAAACGGAAGACCAAGAGGAGAAGGCTAATGGCTAGTGGTGGACACATAATTGGAGAAGGCTTTGCGCCAGAGGACCGTAAGAACGCATGGTGGGCTACAGACTCGAGACGGGCAGTTTCGGGTCAGCTCCTTGACGTGCTGCTGGAAAAGCGGGGCGAGAAGGAACGTGCTGATTTATCAGGCATCGAAGCGGTACAAATGGGCCTCTTTCTGGAAAGCGCAATCGGGCGGTTGTGGGAAGAACAGACTGGAATATCAGTTCGTGATCTTGACGTAGCTGGTACGCACAGCACAGAACCCTGGCTACGAGCACATGGTGACTTCTGGACTGGTGACAAGGGATTGCTGGAAGTTAAAAACTTTGGGGATCACCAGTACAAAAAATACCCTGAGATGGACGACCATTGGAGCAAGCTGCCTGAACAGGACATTGTGCAGTGCATCCATGAGGCGACAGTTTTTGACGTGGACCATATTTACTTTGCGGTGTTGTTTGGCGGTCAGCGGTTTCGTTGGTGGCGTATAGACGTTACGCCTGAGATGAAGACAGACTTTATCCAGCGTGCTGCCGGCTGGTGGGCGATGCACAAGACAGGGCAACTGCCAAGCCCAGAGACGGTCGAACAGGCTCAGTCGATCTACCGCAAAGATGACGGCACAAGCATGATGGCGACTAAAGTGATCGAGGAATATGTCGAGGCTTTGCGTCATCTGAAAGCACAGATCAAGGATCTGGAAGCCAAAGAAGAGTTTGCACAGGCAAAACTCATGGCTTTCATGGGTGAAAAGGCTGAGCTGGTCAATGTGGCTGGTGATATTCTGGTGACATGGAAGACAGCTAAGGCATCTAAACGGTTCAACGCCAAGCGTTTTGAACAGGAAAATCCTAAACTTTATGAGCAGTATAAAGATGAAACAGCAGGCTCAAGACGCTTCCTCGTCAAATAAACCGAGGTTAAAGAAGTATGAACAATACGAGACAGACACTCATAAAGTCGTCATTCTTGTTGATACAGAAACAAACGGTAACTTGTATGCCGAAGCACACGTTACTCCGAAAGTGAAGTCAAATGATTATCGTTCACAAATCATTATCTGAATATGAAAAATATAAGACTTGCAGAGAGGGATATTGGAAGATTGAAGAAAATAAATATGGCTTTAGTGCATTAAAAAAATATGGAAAATATTCTCATCACGAAGAGCACCATAGACCACATACGAAATTAGATAACTGTAAAATGTGTAAACGGTTATTTAATAAAAGCTGGCTTAAATACAATCGTTTTGTTCGCACGAGGGCGGAAGCTTTTGAGAAAGTATTTTACGATGATGGTTTTTATTGCACTGGTTGTTATACCAAAGTTGAAGCTTACAATCGTAAATTAAATGAACTCATAGAAACTAAACGCATCATATACAAATTATTAAAGGAGATAAAACATGTCGAAAAGCATCAAAACAGCGGGCGATCTGCGGGAGTTTCTCATCAACATGATGATTGGAGTGAAGAACGGGCATCAAGAGCTGGAGAGCGCACGAGCTATTGTAAAGATAGCGGGTCAAATCAACGAGTCACTATATGCTGAAATCAAAGCAGCCAAGATGAATTTAGATGCTGGCAAAGAAGCCGCAGCATTAGGTTATCTTCCTATTGGTAAAGTTGAAATTGAATAAGGATTGGCAAAATGATGAAGACAGAAGTTAGATTATTTAACGAAAAAACCAAATCAATGCTGACGTTTACTGATTGTGGCGATGGTGACATGGTCGTCATTGTTACAAACAACAGCCAAGCGGCAGCAGCGTATTTTCCTTTGAAAGACATTTTTGATTTCATCTCAAAGGTTTACGACATCGAGTTATTAAAAGATCAAGAGGGAGACGAAGATGAGCAATCTAATTCCGGTCAATGACATGAGAAGTATGGCGCAAGCCATTGTTAAGTCAGGGTTTTACGGGTTTAAGTCTGAGGATCAGGTCATGGCTATCATGGCTGTTGCTCAGGCTGAGAACAAGCACCCAGCAACGGTTGTGCAGGAATACGACATTATCCAAGGTCGTCCTGCTCTTAAGTCACAGGCAGTGCTGGCTCGCTTCCAGCTTGCAGGTGGCAAGGTTGAGTATGGCACATATACCGATGACAAGGTGGAAATGACATTCTCACACCCTGCTGGTGGCACTCTGACGCTATCTTGGACCATGAAACAAGCACACGACATTGGGCTTGCCAAGAAGGATAACTGGAAGAACTATCCACGCGCCATGCTGGCTGCTCGTGTGATCTCTGAAGGTGTACGTCGCGTATACCCTGCTTGCATCCTTGGTCATTATGCCGTGGAAGAAGTGATGGACTTCGATAAACCTTTTAACAAGGAACCTGTGCAGATTGCTCAGATTGAGCTGGCAGAGGAGATTGAGGAAGACCACACTGGCAAGCTTCCCCTGTACATTCCAGACGGTAATGGTGATCGCAAGGTTCACATGTGGGTCAACGAAGATGGTTGGCCTGATGCTTACATGGAATTGACCGAGCGCATCAGTGACTCGAAAAAACTTTCTGACGAGGAAAAGAGTTCTCGTTTGATCCAGCTCTCAACAGTTAACAAAGACATATTGGAGAAAATGTAATGGCTAAGAAATTAGGTTTTGGGTCGCTGCGGGTTAATGACAAGAAGCAAATGCCTTCTCACCCAGACTATACAGGCTTTGTGATCCTGTCTGAGGACGCTAAGGCAGGTGATGAGATCAAGCTCGGCGCTTGGAAGAATGACTATAACGGCATCAATCTCAAGCAAAACACTTGGAAGCCAGACGGTCAGCAGCAGCAGGCTTACCCACGTCCGATTGGCAAGCACAGCGACTCGGAAGTCCCCTTCTGATGGGCAAGGCACAGCGCACCAAGGGCCACCAGTTTGAGCGCGACATAGTCAATCTTTTGAAAGAGAAAGGCTATGACGCAGCTCGGAACCTAACACAGACACGCGACAGTGGGGGCGACATCAACCTCCCCCGCTGGCTGATTGAGTGCAAACGATACGCGAATATCGGACGTGTTTATGATTGGCTGGATCAGGCAGTCACAGCAGCGTCAGGCATACAGAAACCCATTGTCGTAGCCAAGGCAGACCGCAAAGAAGAGATTGTCATCATGCGTCTGTCAGACTTTTTAGAGGTGATGCATGTTGTGGAAAGCCAAGCACCTAATACTAAAGTTTATAAGGGGATTGAGAAAGCCCCGCCGTCTATCTGAAAGAGAGCAGTTGATGGAGCAGCTTAAGATACTGCGCCAACATCACAAGTCAACAAAACAAGTACACGCTCGATTAAGAGCAGTTACGCACATACAATTGAAACAACACATAGCGAGAGTGCCATGACGATATCAATGGACAAACAATACCGCACCAGAGACGGGCGGGAAGTGCGGATTTATGCGGTGGATGGCGGGGCGGATAATGACCTGATTCACGGCGCGGTTAAAGATGTAACTGGGTGGGATCTTTTCGTATGGCGGCATACTGGATGCTACAAATGGGATTGTTCAGAAAGTGAACATGACCTCATAGAAGTCAAACCCCGCATCCAGCGTGAACTGTGGATGAATGTGTATCATAAATGTACCGGCGTTGGGCATGAAACGAAAGAAAGCGCCGACCAAGCACATGCGGTAAATGGCGAACCTCGTTTAGCCTGTGTCAAAATCACAATAGACTGCGAAGAAGGGGAGGGATTGTAATGAACAAAAGAAAATTTGTCACCTCTGCCATCTGGCCTGACAAGCATAAGCAGATATTGCTTGAAATGCACGCAGCAGGACACACAGCTCTGGAGATCGCCATCAAGCTTAACAGAACACGCAACTCGGTCATAGGCTTTATTCATCGTTCTGGACTATCCAAGAGCAGGCCAAAGAAGCCAGTAGCACCTAAAGTCGAACGCAAGCCACAAGAACTTAAACCTGCAACGGTACACAAACTATTTCCTAAACCTATCGTTGAAGTAAAGAAACCCAAATCAACGGACGGAGTGTTATTCGTCTTTACAACCAATAGAAATTGTAAATACATAGAAGGTGAGCCCGACGGGGCTAATACACGGGTCTGCGGCAAAAGATCTATGACGGGCAAGAGCTGGTGTTTCGAGCATCATGCTTTAGTCTATAACAAGCAACCAGTACTTAACTTTAGGGGTCAATTACATGGCTAAAATATTTATCTCAACACCTTGCTATGCTGGGCAATGTCACGCTCTTTACATGACAAGTATTCTTAATCTACAGGCTGTCTTTGGACAAGCTGGGCATACTGCTATGGTAAGTGTGCTTGTCAACGAAAGTCTTATCACTCGTGGACGAAATTCACTGGTTAATCAGTTTATGAAAACAGATTCTGATTATTTATTCTTCATTGACTCAGACATTCAATTCTATGGTGACCAGGTCTTGCCAATGATTGAAGCTGACAAAGACATTATCTGTGGGATTTACCCTAAGAAAGAAATCAACTGGCAACAGGTTGAAAAAGGTGTCAAAAATGGAGAAGACGCTAAGAATCTTAAGCATTACACTGGCAGTTGGGTGCTCAATCTTGTTGATTACGTTGGTAGCGTTACTGTCCCTGTTGGTAAGCCTTTAGAGATTTGGGCAGGTGGCACTGGATTTATGCTTATCAAACGTAAAGTTTTTGAAGAATTGAAACCTAAAACACCAAGTTATATTAATGACGTAGTAGATCTTTCTCAATCAATTGCACCTCGTGAACGCATATGGCAATACTTTACAGAAAGCATTGAACCTGAGACAGAGCGCTTACTTTCTGAGGATTATCATTTTTGTCGGCAGTGGCGTTTGCATGGTGGCAAGATCTATGCAGCCCCTTGGGTGCAACTGTCTCACCACGGCACTTATGCTTTTGATGGTAGGCTCATGTAATGGATAGAGAAACATTTAAGTTCTTACTTTTATCTAGCACTACCATGTATTCAGTGCAGCACTTGGTGGCTTCTTACAACCACCTTGTGCGTAGCATCAAGAAGAAGGATTAGACATATCAAGAGCGCGTTTTTGTACTGCATCGACGCGCTTTTGCCAGCCTTTACCAAACGTATCCCATGTGTTGAGCTGTTTCATAAATTGCAACCGTTCATTGCACAGCTTAATGATACAAGCATCAGGGCTTAACGTCTTTACCTGTTGCACAGTACGATCACCCATAATGCCATCAGCAGGTACGCTGGCAATGTTCTGGATGTATTTAGTAGCCTGTCTGGGGCCAGAGTTTACAGCAAAGTCAAACAAAGCATAATCAAGACCTGCTGGCATATCATCACCACGCACTTTGTCCCAATACATTTTCTTGTACAACGGACCAACAGTGTCAGGTGTTAAAGCCTTCATCTCATCCTCAGTGACAGCTCTGCCAAGGAACGCCTCATAGGTTGCCTTGGTTACGCCAAGATTTGTCATGCCTCCAGGATCGGCTTTGTTGTTTACGAACCCACCTTCAGACTTGAGAACCAGTGCTAGACTTTGAGTAAAGTTATCTTTCATTTGGTTAACCCCTTATATTTTTCCCATGACCGTAAACCACCCATGCCAAGCATACCAAACATAAGCTGCCACAGACTGTCATCTAGCTTAGGTGGCGTTGATACAGCCAAATGTAAAGAGGTAGCAATCCACATACCTAAAGGGGAAACAAGATATTGATAGGCCAATGCAAGAGCACAGACCCAGCCAATCATAGGCCTCCAGCCAGCAACAAATAGATTCGGGTTAGAAGCCTCAACTGCGTTGACATCTGTTTGTGCCTTATCCCATTGCTGTAAAGAAGATCTTAATTCTGCTTCAGCCTTGGCTTTTGCTTCAGGATCTGGAACAAACTTATCCAGAACTTTCAAGCCAGCAGCAATAGCATCATCTATACCAAAAGCCATCAGGCTCTCCGTTTATTGCCTTCAAGGAAGAACTCAGCAGTCACGCTGTTAGGATTGCCGTCTAAACGATAATTCACCGTATGCTTTTCACTACCGTCAAAGTTAGGGAAGTATTTGCTGGCAACCTCGTAAAAGATCCGGTCCCTACCCCAGCCACCATTCCACACATGTCCGACACTGACAGCCACATGCCGAGATAGCATATAGCAATTTGTATCTACAAAATGCGTTATTTTACCAAGGCTTTCGCAGTTATCTTCACAGATCAGTTTACCCGATTTGTCCACAATTTTGCGGTACGAGTAAGCCCAGTCCAGAGCTTTGCGCTCAATGGTATCAATAAGAGAACTAACATGCTCAGGGTCAAACCAGTTGTCTTGGTCAAGGAAACATAGGTAATCAGTGTTGACCAAATGTCCTATAGCAGCATACACCCTGTGTCCATAAAAACCGTTAGCACCGACGTTTTCAGGCAAAGCCATAAAACTTAATCGAGGATCATCATCAAACGGTTGGGTAATATGGTAAACACGATCCTCAAACTCAGGACCGTCTACCACAACCAATACCCGTGTATCTTCATAAACTTGTGCAAGAGCGCTGCCGACAGCATCAAATAAAGTATCAGCGCCAATCGTCGGTATAACAATTGTTACCGACATCCCCAACGTCTCCTTGCAGCCTTGCCTCTAGGTCCAGACCACTTTTTTGACCTAGCACAAAATGATTTATGCCTAGGGTTCTTGGGATCTTTAGTCGGAGCTTTGAGCTTGCTGCCAGTCGCACGATTGTACTTCTTGCGACCTTTCTCAGTTAAACCACCGCCCTTGCTCACAGAAAGCTTTTCACCACGTCCTACGGATAAAGATGGACCTGCCATTATCGCCTCGCTGTTCGTTTAGACTGTTTAAACGCTTTAGCTGTAGGAGCACCCTTGCTGCCAGGCTTACGCATACGTTCTCCAGACCCCTTAGCGATCCGTTCCCGCTTGGCATGGATGTTTGCGTAAAGCCCTCGCTTTGCCATTACTTACCCTCACCTGGAGTAAAGTAGCACTCAGAGGTTGTGCTTTCTGTAATGAAAGCAATATACAGATTTGTTCCAGGGCTGAACTGCTGATTGACTGTATATACAATCTGAACGCCAGGACTTACCAACATAGCGTAAGATGGAGAACCAGCAGCAGGTAAGGTACAAGTGACGTTTGATTGATTGCTCACAACAAAATAAACAGCCTTGCCACCGTTTTGAGATTCATGGCTTGATACAAGCAATTGCTGGCAAGGACCGTCAGAAGTAATAGTTAACGTCTGACTGGTTGTTGTCGCGTTTGCCTTGTAGGTTTTGCCCATAGGCTGAAACGAAGAGATAATGGACATTAGATTGTCCCCTTCTCCGGCTTGGAAACAGGGCTGTTCTTCACATCTTGTGGATTAGATCCAAAGTCCCACACAGGATGAAAGCCACCTTGAGGAGCACGACCTGGCTGGAACGTCGCACCACGCCCCTGACCATAGCTGTCACGAGGCTTCTGAGGACGGGTTGGTACAGCGATCTCATTCACTGTGGGAGCTATGTGATTCGGACGATCTTTCATGTTTAGTCTCCTTAGCAATCGAAGGGATGAATACCAGTATAGCAAATCCCCCTGCGACGTACATCCTTAATGGAGTTGGGTCGTACATGACCCAGCAGGACAGGATGAACACCATAAGAAGGCTTAGTAGAGTTAAAAGTCTTCCGGTTAACACCGACAGACCTACGCGAATGATAGTCAGAATTGTTGCATCCATGTTTATGACCCCTGTTAAACATAGATGTTATACATCAGGATCTGTCTTAAAGCCAGAACCCCATTCATCTTCAGAAACTTTTTGTTTCAGCTTCTCAAGATTAATAGCTCTGTCAATGATCTTGAGCTTCTCGTCTATGTCTAAAGTATTCATAGACTTGAGCAGCTCTGAAACTGCTTTCTCAAGATCTGGGTTTATGCCATTGTTTTTCTTACTCATAATCCACCAATAATTTTGCTACCACCAGTCAATCCTAGACCAGCTAAAGCACCACCCCCTAAAATTTTTGCACCACCTCTTACAATTTCAGACCCTCTTAATAAAGATTGCAATTCTTTTAATTGCATAAGATTTCCATACATTTGAGGGGTGCTTAACCAATCTATATTATTGTCTATAACTTTTTGAACATCAGCAGGTGATTTTGCTGCTTTTAATTCTAAAGATAATTTATCTTTAGCCAATTCTTGTACAAATGGCTCATTGTTACCAGTCAGACGGCGAAATGCCTCAACAGAATCTCTGCTTTCAAATGCTTTATTAATGATATTTTTTGTATCATACGCAGGTAAATCACCAATATATTCACCAGCTCGTTTTGTAACTTTTTGACCAAAAGCCATGTCAGCTAAGTTTATAGGTTCAGACAATTTAGCATATTGTGACAAAACATTATCAAATCCTGCGCCTTTGGGAGAATTTAATACTTCAGTCATAATTTTTTCAAGATCTCGCGCAGTTTGTACGGCAGCTCCACCATAACCTTCGGCTTTTTGGTCAGCTATTTCTCCAAGACGACGACGTTCTAAGTCCATACCGCGAGCATTAGGGTATGCTTCTCTTCCAGAAATTTGTTTAGATGGATTTTCCATTCTAGACAAAGTATCTCTAATTAAATTTAATTGTTCTTGACTTCTAGAACCTTCAGGTAGTTTAAGAGCATATTCTCTTATCCTATCCGCATATTCATTCCGCATAGCATCTTGGTATGGCTCTACACGAGCATAATATTTTTCAAATAATTCTTTTGCGTCTTTTTGCCTATCTGCAATTGAATCTTTCAAGCGTTGAATAACGGTTTTTGATATTTTATCTCCAGCTTCACTTTGCGTAGAAACAGTGCTGGGTATTTTTTCTAAAATTGTTTTTTCTGGTGAAACAGCTGTTTTTACAGCTTTTGCAACAGCAGGAACTCCTTCTATAAGTGCTTCACCTGCCGGACCAAGAACTGCTCCTCCAACAGCAGAAATGCCAGCTTGCTCTGCTTTTTCTTGCAATCTTTTTGTTTGGTCTGTTTCTCTAGTTGGCTCTAAAGCTCCATAAACGCCACCAGTCACAGCTCCTTCTTTTGCAGCTTGCAAAGCTCTTCCACCAAAAGTTGCAGCTTCAGAAATTTTAGGAACATAACCAGCAGCTTTAGCCGCAAGACCTGGCGTAAATAAAGTTCCCAACATCGTTGGTATATAACCAGCACGAGTAGCGTATGGAGACCGCTCAAATGCTTGTTGATATTCACTTTCGAGTTTTTTTGCTGCTTCAGCAGATGCTTTGCCACCGTATTCTTGAGGCAAAAACTCTCCCAACCCGTAAACAGGTTCCATAATAGCTGTTTTAGCGCCAGTCAAAACATCAGAAAAAGTTGACGGTTCTTGTTTGCCATAACCAATTTTTTTTGAAAAATCTTCAAAAGCCATGTCAGAGTAATACTTTTTGTGTATACCCTGTGCCAATTGTTCATCCGAAAGATCATTGTATTGAGGAAACTTTTGACGAACACTTTCTATAGTCATGTCTGCCATAAATCACCTCAAGCCTAATGGATCTTCTGTTGTAATGGGTTTCGTAGTAGTTTGAGAAGGTTGAGACATTTGTACACCTTCTTTTTCAAGATATTTCAAAAATGTCTGTCTAGCTTTAGGTGATAACAATTTTATAAAGTCTTCGTCTGTCTTGCCAGTTCCTGCTTTGTAAAGATCAGCAGATTGAGCCAAACGACCAGCAATAAGTCGTTTTGCAACGTCAATAGAACCCAAAATTTGGTCAGGTGATCTATTAGCTCCAAAATTGCTTTCAGCTTCTTTACGATCAGCAAGAGCGCCAGCAACACCAGTACCAGCCCTAACCAATTCTGATGCAACAAATTGTTTAGCTGTATTGAAATTAGTAACCTGTGGAGCACCCATTTCTGTTTTAAATCTGTTAACTACACTATTGATAGCATTAACATTTTTATTTTTTTCAGCCAAAGCTAATTCTTCAAGCAAACTTAAATGTTGAGCAACTGTTCCTGTGGCGGCAATTTGTTGACCTCCTTTATATTGAGGATCAGTCCAATGCCTTTCAGTTGTGCCTTGTGTTTTAATTCCTTGCAAAATTTCAGCTTTTTTGATTGCAGCATCATAAGCCATTGTTTGAGTAATAGTTTTTTCTATTACTTCTAAAGTCTTCAGTGCACCTTGCTGGTCAACCATTGCAGCAATCATTGGTGCTCCTGCTTTAACAGCAGCTAACTTGGCAGCGTCGTGACCAGCTTGCAGATTAGATTTTGAAATTTCTATAGCATTACGAAAATCAGACTCTAATTGACGAGCATGGTTTTCCCATTGTTTCATCTGATCGTCGTAGCGTTTCTGTTCAAAAGCTATGCGTTCTTTATTGCCTTCACGGTAACCATTAAACAAGCCAGCCATAGCTTGCATAGCCCCAGTACCACTTGCCAATCCTTTGTTGCCAAGCATAGCACCAGCCATAGGAAGAAGAGCGCCAAGGCCAATCAAACCTTGCATTGTGTGCTCTTCAATATCGCGCTTAGGCATTTCACCACGCGCAGCTTTCATGGCTTCAAATTGTTTAGATGCTGTATCAGCAAAAGCTCGGCTTGCTCCAAGTTCACCTTTAGCTAATGCTTCAGCTTGCTTTTGTTTAATTTGCTCTACTCGTCCAGTAGACTCAGCAGCACTTTTAATACCACCAAACATAGCATCGGCGCTGTCACCCAAAATACCACCAGTACCCAATGCTTTTTTTAAGCCAGTTTCAGTTTCTGGCGACATTTTGATTTCTGGTTCTTTTTGCTTTTCGTTCTCGTCAGCCATAACTTAACCTTTCAACATGCCGCCAGCGACAGCCCCGCCAAGAGCCGCATACATTTGATTTGCAGCTTGGTTAGCTTGTTGTTGCAATCCCAAAGACATGCCCAAACCTTGAGTTGTCGCATTGATTTGGTTGTTAATGGCGTTTTGCAACATAGTGTTACCAGGAGCAATAAGAGCCAAAGCCTGAGCTTGTTGACTTGCCAACAACTGTTGACGCAATGCTTCTTCCTGCAACGCAGTTTGCACCGCACCAACGCCACCTGAGCGAGCAGATGCTTGAGCGGCACGAGCCTGAGCAGCTTGATATGCTTGCTGGTTAGCAGGTGACAAAGCACCCTGTAAGGCTTGAGACAACTGAGTATAGCCAGGCCCAATCAACGGAGCAGCAAGTTCTTTTTGCTGTTGTGCAGCTTGGTTGTATGCAGCAGCAATTTGAGCCTGTGCAGCCTTAGCTTGAGCCGCAGCCCGTTGTTGACCTAAATAACCTAACAATCCACCAGCACCAGCAATGCCAAGACCTAACAAGTTTTTTGGTTGAGAAAGACTTTTTAAAAGTTCATCTGTAAAAGATTTTTTTTCTTCAGGTGTTTTAGCTTGATCTACAGGAGGAGGGGTTGTTACTGCTGCACTTTTACCAGCATCAGCAATTAATTGTTGTACGCCAACGTCTTCACGACCGCCACCTTGAGCAGCCACTCTGGTGTCAAGACTTAATGCTGGTGTAACTCCTGGTATTGTTGTTGTGGCAAACCTTTGATTTGCTTCATCATAACCTACTGAAGGCATACCTGCTACGTTAGGAGCATTGTAAAAACTGTACGGTGATACAGCTTGTTGAAGCAAGGAAGTTTGATCTGCACTAACTACTGGCTGATAATAAGAAACATCAGGCCCATAAGTTTGCCCCCCAGACGTTATACCTAAATCAGCATATGTTGGACCGTATTCTTGACCACTAGTAGTTGGTGCGGGTGTGACATCAGGCACAAAACCATAATCATATGCCGGAATCCCATCATCAAACTCAAGCAAACCAGTGTCAGGGTTACGAGAACCGCGACCACCCCTGTCTTTAAGAAGTTTAGCTTCTTTAGGGGTAATATGAGCCAGAACGGTGTCACGTCCACGGCCTTTGCTTGCTAACACTTTTGCAAGTGTTTTCAATGGCATAGTGCCAGTTACTTCAGTCTGTAACACTTCAGCTAGATTGTGTTTGCGTGCCATCGCTACTCGGTCCTACTGGAGCACCCTCTTTCAAGGATGCTACGTTCCAAACATTTTGTGCGGGTTTCTGACTATCCGTACCACCCAAGAAACTACTACCTGGAGTATACCCTAAAGTGGGGGATGCAAGCAATGCACCACCAATAGGAGCCGTAGATTGCGTCGCTGCCGTTTTACCAGAAATTGTAGGCTGCGTATAAGTTGTTGGTCCAACCGATGCTGCTGTAGCTCGACGGGTTGGAGCATCAGGTGCAAAAGCCTGACCTAAACCATAAGATATAGCACCACCTAACAATTTAGATTCAGTGCCACCTAAACCTAATCCTTCAGACAAACCACCAGTCAAACCACCGCCAAGACCGCCGAGCAAGATACCTTTTCCAATATCTCCTCCGGTCAAACCAGCGCCTAAACCACCCGTAACGGCTCCGGTTACACCTTTTTGTAATGCTGAACCCAAAGCAGTAGAGCCAGCAAAAGTTGGTTTTAATTCAGGACCATAAACACCAACAGCGGCGTCTTCCAGCATAGCTCCGAGAGATCCGGATACAACAGAGCCAACGCCTCCGGTGAGGCCACCGACTAACATGCCCTGCCCAATATCACCGCCTTGCACAGCAGCGGACAAAGCTCCGGTTCCAGCTCCGATGATAGCTCCACCAACAACCTGGCCAACTGTCGTCGTTCCAATAATGGCCGCAGATGCAGCCTCAGCACCAAGCAAAGCAGAGCCAACCGCACCAGCGGTGATCCCTAATTCACCCAATCCTATAGCGGCAACAATAGCAACAGCGGGCATTATAGATCCAATTCATACTTGTAAGCAGGAACCATTTTACCACCAATCATCTGCTGTGACTGAGAAATTTTAACAGGCAGACCCGTTTGTTGGGCAATTTTGTTAAAAGCAGGTGAAGTGGCATAAGAAACAGCTCTTTTAAAACCCATTTCTTTTAAGCTATTAACCCCAGCTTGATAGCGTTTAACCAACGAATCCGGTGGCTCTACAGTAAATGTATGAAACTCAACCTCACCAGGAGCTTTAGGTTTTAACAAAAAAACAGTATTGCCAATTTGCAACAGTTGAACCATTTTGCGCTGCACCATAGTTCCTAAAGTAGACATAAATTTATTTATATCTAAATCAGGCATTTCTCTTTTGGCAGATGCTTGGATGATCTGAGCTGAATTCAATTTGACGTTTTCAGCTACTTTACCCGTCTTTTTCTGACGAATAGCACCCATAACGTCTTTTTGTTTAGACGTTTTACCAACTAAAGGCTGAGACGGTGCGACCATTACGTTAACCCCAAAGCTACAGCAATCTGCTCGTGAGCAAGCACATGCTCGGCAAGCCATTGGTAAAAATCATCCTCTTTTCGCCAATCAGCGTCAAGCATATTAAAAGGATTAGATAAACCTAATTGCGAGGCAAAGAACTGATGCTCGACTTGATGTGCCAGCAGCCAATCGTCTAAATTTTCAGGATCGGCATAAACAATAGGAAACGCTGGAACTTGTATCCCTTGGTCAAAAAAAGTGTCACGAAATAGCTGATGCTGGGTAGAGTTTTCAAACAAGAAAACATCTAACCCCTCAATATCTCCGAACTCAACAAGGGAAAGCGTCTCAAAATTAATAGCAGCCTCCTACTCACTTGTCCGCTTTCTTGTCCAGCTTATCAAATATCTGTTTCAGAATGTCTTTAATCTCAGCAATGTCATTCCGGTAGTCATCTTTAGATACATAAGATGTATGAAGATCTCTCTCGATCTCTTTCATGTCTTCCTGCAATGTACGAACAGCATCCCAAATAACCTTGAGAACCCATCCAACGACAGCGCCAGAGCAAGCAGTTATAAGGTTAATGGTATCCTGACTCATCATTATGCACCTGTAGAATAAATAGTTCCAGAAGAAGCACTTGTATCTGACATAGATATATTTTCAACAACAGGCACAATAATTGTAGGATCTAATTCCCACATCAAAGTGTCTGAGTTTAAAATATAATTGCCGTCAGGTTTGGGTGGAATAAAAGCGTCATAATTTGCATCGTAAGTAAATCCTACACCTGCAAAATGCTTTCTAAAACTTCTGTTGTATGACGTTTGTTTCCAATTTGTATAGCCACCTGACCATTGAGATAAAAACACAATACCTTTTGGTTCAGATTGCGGATAAGGCAAATCATCCAGTGTTTCGTTGGAAACAACACAAACTTCAATCACAACATTATTGTCATCAAGTTTTGCAAAGTGTGCCATGTTACGCCGTATAAGTTCCATTGCCTGTGTATTTGATAATAGTATTAGATCCTGACGTTGTAACTGTCGGAGACCCAGTTACGTTTGCAGAATAAGATGTTGTCGGTATAGATAATATCACAACACCAGATCCACCCGCAGCAGCCGTTTTGTTACTAAACGCACCGCCGCCACCGCCACCACCAGTATTAACGGTTCCAGTCGTAGCGTTGCCGTTTGAACCACCACCGTTGCCACCACCTCCAGTGCCACCAGATACACCTGCTATATTTGCAGTTTGAGTTGTAAATGGGCTAGTTGTTGTGTTGTAACCACCACCGCTATACGTCATTTGAGCGTTATTGGGGCTTGCATCAAAAAACCCTGTTCCATAACAAGTTAATAAACTTGTATTAGCAACAACAGGTAATATCGTTGTTGGTGGAGTAAAATTGCTGCTATAAATTACACTTTTTGTATATCTAAAATTGCTTATATATCCATTAGTAGCTTGAGTACCACTTGTTCCATCAGCACAACCAACATAAAAATTTGATCCGCTGTCATAAATTGTAAAATTCATAGAAGCACTTGTACCTACGCCATTAAGGTAGGTTGTTAAAGTAGTTCCATTTCTTACTACAGCAAAGTGATACCAAGTTCCTGTTGTAATGCCAGAACTCATACCTTGGTTAAAACCCCAACTAGAACTAGTATTTGCAATTACAAGTTGCACAGTTCCACTGCTATCAACATTAACAACAGGTCCAGCAAATTGACCTGAAGAAGCTCTTTTGCAAAAAATTCCATTAAAATTTTTCAAAGTATTTAAATAAAACCAACATTCTACAGTAAAATTACTGCTTCCAAATACAAGGGCAGATGAATCTGGAGCAGACAAATAGCTGCTACCATCAAAATATACACTACCAGTTAATGTTCTTACGTCTCCACCGCCACCGCCGCCTCCAGCGTATGTAACAGAAGAACCCGTTATAGATGAAGCTAGACCATTGCCGCCTGTTCCAGCCGTCGTAGAAGCATTACCTCCAGCGGCTCCAGCTCCACCACCACCACCGCCTATATAATATCCTGTGGTGACGTTACCGCCTGTACCACCCGCATATCCTTGACCAGACGTACCATTTGCAGAAGGAAAGAAATAATTGCTACCTCCTCCAGACCCACCAACCGTAGGAGCTCCTGCATAAAATCCAGCACCAGCACCACCGCCAACTGCTGTAATTGTTGTCAAACCAGAACCTGAAATACTGGAATTAGAACCAGCTAAACCGGCAGAACTACTATTGCCCGTTGCAGAAGAACCACTACCACCAGCTCCAACAGTTATTGAATATGTTATTCCAGAAGAAATAGCTACCGTTCCAGTTAATACACCGCCTCCGCCTCCTCCACCAGCGTCGTTGTATCCACCGCCACCACCTCCTGCAACAACCAAATAAGAAGCTGTTGTAATAGACACGGTATTAGATATGCTGTATGCGCTGTCACCTACAGCATTTGTTGCATAAACAGCAAAATAGTAGGAGCCACCTGATAAACCTGTAACGGTAATTGGGGAAGTTGGTGGAGATCCCGTAAGAATTGTTTTAGTGCCACCTGGATAAATAATGGCTGTAATGCTTGTAATGGGAGATCCACCATTATAACCAAGTGTAAAAGGTATTGTTGCAGTTGTGCCTGAAACAGTTACAGTTCCTAACGCAGGAGAATTAGGTATGTTAGGTGAAAAGCCAGGCCAATTACGAGCATAAACAGATTCTTGGTTATCATCTAAATGCCAAACGCCAGGCGCACTAACACTTGTTGTGCGGTTTTGAGGACCAATAATGCCACCATTGCGCCGTGTAGACATTAGCTAATAACCTCGTAAGAGCATGTCACAGTGATTTTGCTTGCAGTGTTAGCCGTTGCACGAAGGCTGTCACCTTCCAACAACCAAAGCTGTTTAGATAAAATATCCAAAGTAGAACCGCTAGGGATACTAATGTTAGACGCTACGTTGTAAGCAGTGCTGCTGCGATACAAATCAATTGTAATGTTGTAAGACGAAGCATTGTCATTGTTTGCACAATACAAACCATCAATCTTGTAAACAGAATTGCTGGCAGCAGGATTAGATACAATCGTTGTAGCCGTTGCACCTGCTGAAAACACTGCCGTGTTAGCGTAAATACTTGATACGTTTACGATATTAGGATTAGCCATTAGCCGCCTCCGAAGATAATTGCCATTGCGATGGCCTTGCCTATGCCAATACCACCAAGGTTAGAAAGTGCTTGCGATGCGTTATTTGCCCCTGTCCCACCACGGGAAATAGGAAGAATTGAAGTGCTTGGAGTACCAGCAAACTGAGTGAATGTAATAGCCGTTGTTCCTAAAGTGACAGGCGCAGGAGTTTGTTGCACCCAAATTGTGTTGCCTAATGTAGCTCCACTATCAACATAGAAACTATCGCCAGCAGCTATTTCAGTTGTATCGTTATAATCTGTAGCACGAGTCAGAATAAACGTAGTCGTCGCGTTGCCTGTCCTCGTTACCGTATAAACACCATTCTGAGCCTGGGCAGTCTGATCTTTAATTAAAACACGTTGCGTTGCAGCAGGAGAAGATCCGTCAAGAGACAATGCACCATTGGCAGTCGCTGTTAATGTAGCGCCATTTCCTAATGTACCGTTTGAATAAGTTACCGAAAGATTAGCTGTAGAAGCATAATTAACCGGAATCTGAGCATTTAATCCGTTAACAGCAGCATTAAGAGTGTTAATGTTAACAATAGCAGATCCAACATTAGAGTTGGTATATGTGACATTACCGCTATAAAAACTAATGTTAGGAGCAAGTCCAATATTACCAGTCGTTGTAATAGGACCACCAGTTAAATTGGCATCAGTGTTAATTAAAGTAACTGTACCGTTAGAACCGGCAGCAACTGTTTGAGAGACCCAAGCTGTGCCATTAGAAACAAGAACATTTCCTGTGTTTCCAGGAGTAGGCACAACAAGAGTTATAGTTCCATTTGATGTAATTGGAACTCCAGTAAAACTAAATCCGTTAGACGATGAAGCGTTAATAGATGTTACCGTCCCGCCACCGCCTGCTGATGAAGCTGTCTTTAACATTGACTACTCCTGAACCATAATTTATAATCCATCCCGACGTTAAACTCAGGAGTTAAACATGAAGCATTGTAAATGGTGTAAACAAGAAAAGCCACTGTCAGAATTTCATAAACATTTAAACATGAAAGACGGGTATTTAAACAAATGCAAAGTTTGTTCTTATGAAGAACAAAAAGAATATAGAAAAACAGAAAAAGGAAAATTGGTAAGGGCGAAAGAAAAACAATATCCGGAAGCAAAAAAACGTTACAAACAAAGTGAGAAAGGGAAACTAAAAGCAACCCAATATAAAAGGCCAAAAGATAGGGAAGCTGCAAAAAATGCAGTGTCTTACGCATTGCGTTCTGGAAAGTTAATTCGACAACCATGCGAAATTTGCGGAAAAAAAGGTGAAGCTCATCATTGGTCTTATTTGCCTGAACATAGACTTGACGTGCAATGGCTTTGTCGCCATCACCACAATCAACTCCATATTGAACAGTCAAATTTAAAATCATGGTCACACCGTGAAGGTCTATAACCCGTCGCCAGGAGTAATATAAATAACAGCCGTACCGCTGGACGTAATACCTGTGAAGTATTGGTTAGCGTTAAACGTCAAGATTTCGTCAGTGCCTGGAAGCAAGGGGAAAGCTCGACCAGTTGAAGTGACAATTGCTGCATTACCTGATGCTTGGCTGGAAGTGTCGCCAAAACCAAGGAAAACCACAACAGTACCGCTATTGATGACACGGTATTGAGTACCACCAATGGTCGTTGATAAGCACTGAACGGGCGTAGGAGCAGACGTTGCCGCTGTAAACGTCACCGTATTTCCCATTGGTGTAAATGCTTGAATACCCATTATTCAACTCCTGCTGGAAGTGGAGCAAAATCAAATCCTGTATAATAATACCCATTTGGAGTTACATAATCAGGGCATGCTACCCAATATAACGGGCTTGGCACAGTTGTTTGAGCTGTTGAAACAGCCACAACTCTATAACCTAACACAACAGGAGGCGAATAGTTGTTGTCATATATTTTATCATTAGGAGAAATTAACGCATATTCTTGTGGTGGAGGAGGCACATACGGAGCAACAGGTCCATAAACTCCCGCCTGAAGATCTGTATATAATTGACGACCGTATTCTTCTGGATCATTAGGAGATGCAGTAAAAGGAATATAATTTGAAAATGTATCAAATTTAACACTGCAATTAATTGCACTGTTTTGAGCATTTGCATAAACAGGATTTTTTACGCCTTCAATTGTTGGCATTTTAAGCTATCCTTTGAAATAAATTATTACCAATAGAATACTGACCGCCTCCGCAAAACATATAAGTTCCTGGAGGATTAGTCCCGCCAGGAGAATTAACATCATGGCAAAAAAAATCACTGCCACTAAAAATAGATCCAGGTGACCCACTATATCCTGTACTAACAAATTGCCCAAATACATATGCTCCTACTGCGGCAAATACATTAATGGGAGATGGAGACGTAGAAGAAACCCAAGCAGTCCCATTGCTGGTCAATACGTTTCCGGATGTTCCAGGAGTAGGGACGTTTAAAGTTAACGTACCAGAAGACGTAACAGGTCCACCACTAAAACTAAAACCATATGATGAACTTGCGTTAACGCTAGTAACTGTACCAGCAGAAATAACTTGAGATACCCATGCTGATCCATTGCTAACTAAAGCGTTTCCTGCATTTCCAGGAAAAGGACCAGTAAGTGTTAATGTTCCATTTGTATCAATTG
>Ga0213920_1000748_pt1 | contig 21401 bp, 20 predicted proteins | sample McNCre1117MG_FD_161054 | JGI IMG/M metagenome (GOLD analysis project Ga0213920, IMG submission 161054) | Freshwater microbial communities from McNutts Creek, Athens, Georgia, United States - 11-17 MG | ecosystem: Environmental > Aquatic > Freshwater > Creek | place: USA: Georgia | collected...
GCACCGCTTGGCCGAACGCGGCGAAGGCATGAACGACAAAGAACGTCGCACGCTCATCACCAACGCCGCCAACGAAGTGGGTCGCCCCACGTTGTTCTCGATGCTCATCATCATTGCGGCGCACATTCCGATTTTTGCCTTGCAACGCCACGAAGGCCGCATCTTCCAGCCGATGGCGTTGTCGGTCACCACCGCGCTGATTGGCTCGCTCATCTTCTCGCTCACCCTCGTGCCACTGTTGGCCTATTGGATGCTGCGCAAAGGCGTGCCCCACGGCGACAACAACTTGGTGTCGTGGGCCAAGCGCGTGTACGAGCCCGTGCTCAACTGGGCGCTCGATCAACCCCGCAAAGTGGTGAAGATTGCACTCGCGTGTTTTGCCGCCTCCATCTTGGCCGCGGCGAGTTTGGGCTCAGAGTTTTTGCCTGAGCTGAATGAAGGCACCTTCTGGGTCAACTGGGACATGCCTGCCAGCGTCTCACAAGAAGAAGCGGCCAAGGTGCTGCGCAAAGCACGCTTGCAACTTCTGAGCATTCCTGAAGTGCGCACTGTCGTTTCGAAAGCAGGTCAACCCGAAGACGGCACCGACCCCAAAACACTCAGCATGGCCGAGGTGTTTGTGGACGTGAAGCCCGTCGAAGAATGGCGCAAGGGCATGACGCGCGATTTGCTGATTGAAGAGATGGACCAAAAACTGGCCATCATCCCCGGCGTTGATCCCGCGTTCTCGATGCCCATTCGTGACAACGTGCTCGAATCCATCTCGCAAATCAAAGGCCAAATTGTGGTGAAGGTGTCGGGGGATGACCTCGATGTGCTGCGCACCACCACCGAAGCCATGCAACGCGAATTCAAACAAGTGGTGGGCGTGCAACGCGCCGAGATTGACCGCTTGGGCGAAGTCCCGCAACTCATCATCGACATTGACCGTGACCGTGCCGCTCGCTTAGGGCTGAACGTGGGCGACATTCAAGACGTCATCGAGTCTGCTTTGGCAGGCCGCGCCACCACCCAAATTTGGGAAGGTGAACGCAAGTTCTCGGTGGTGCTGCGTTTGTCGGGCGATCGTCGCTCGGTCATCAACCTGCCCGCGACCCCCATTGCGTTGCCCAGCGGCGGCTATGCCACGCTGGAGAACGTGGCCACCATTCGCCAAGGCAGCGGTGCCATGAACATCGCACGCGAAGCGGGCCGCCGCACCATGGCGATTGGTATTTTTGTGAAGGGTCGCGACATGGGCTCGGTCGTGGCCGACATGAAAGCACGTGTCGCCAAGAACGTGACGATCGCTGACAGCTACGCCGTGACTTGGTCAGGCGAATTTGAAAACCAAGAACGCGCCATGCAACGCTTGGGCGTGGTGGTGCCGATTTCGCTCTTGCTCATCTTTGTGTTGCTGTTTGATGCGTTTGGCTCGTTCAAAACCGCAGGCTTGATTCTCATCAACGTGCCTTTGGCGTTGATTGGTGGCTTTGTGGCGCTGTGGATTTTCAGCATTCCGCTCTCGGTGTCAGCGGCCATCGGCTTCATCGCCTTGTCGGGCCAAGCCGTGCTCAACGGCGTGGTGATGTTGTCGGTCTTCCAACAGTTGCGCAACGCGGGCTACACCGTGATTGACGCCGTCAAAGAAGGCGCCCTGCAACGTCTGCGCACCGTGCTGATGACGGCCATGCTCGCAGCCTTGGGCTTGTTGCCCATGGCCTTGAGCCACGACATTGGGTCAGAGACCCAACGCCCACTCGCCATCGTGGTGATTGGTGGCTTGGTCACAGCCACCTTGCTCACCTTGGTGGTGTTGCCTGCTTTGTATGTGTCTTGGTTTTCAGGCCCACCCAAACCTGCGAAGCCACACTGAGCGTCAAGGCAATAGGTCTGCGCCTTTGAGGTAATCCATCTTGCCCACATCGACCCCGTTGTGGCGCAAGATGTTGTAGGCCGTGACCGTATGGAAATACAGATTCGGCACCATCCACTGGTACAAAAAGTCACGGCCTTTGAGCTTCAACACACGCTCGGGGCCAGCGGGGAAAGACACCACTTTGTCTTCTGCGCCAGCCAAGCGCTCGGCCGTCACGGTGTGCAAGAAATCAATCGTTTTCACGATGCGCGCTTGCAGTTCTTCAAACGTGGTTTCGGTGTCCTCAAACTTGGGGGCCTCCATGCCACTCAAGCGTGCAAAGCCAAGCTTGGACGCATCACACGCAATTTGCACTTGACGTGCCAGCGCAAACATATCGGGGGCCAAGCGTGCGCTGGTCAGCACCAGCGGGTCAATCTTGCGGGCTTTGGCTGAGGCCGCACCTTTTTCAAGAAGGCCGCTCAACGCGTTGAGGGTGCGAATGAAATCTGGAATTGATTGAGCAATCATGGTTTTTAAAAGTTGTGAAGAGATGAAGCTGCGAATTAAACACCAACTCGCGGCCCATAAAAAAAGCCGCGGTCCGAAGACCGCAGCTTATGCGTTGTGCGGCTGGGGCCAAGCCCCAGCGGCGCTGGGTGATTAGCCCACCACCATCAAGTGGAACGGCCACACGTACGCTTGCAACGTCACGTACAAGCCCACCAAGCAAGCCAGTGCGATCGAGTGGAAGAACACATAGCGCAAGATGTCGCCTTCGTGGTTGAACCAACGGGTGGCGGTCGAGGCCACCACGATCGACTGTGCGTCAATCATCTTGCCCATCACGCCACCGGAGCTATTGGCTGCACCCATCAAGTTGGCGCTGAGGCCCAATTGCTCAGCCGCCACTTTTTGCATGCCACCGAACAACACGTTCGATGCGGTGTCAGAGCCGGTCATGGCCACACCAATCCAGCCCATCAAGGTGCCGAAGAAGGGGTAGAACACGCCGGTGTTGGCAAATGCCAAACCGAGGGTGGTGTCAGTGCCAGAGAAACGTGTCAACGTGCCCAAGCCCAACATCAACACGATGGTCAAGAGTGAGTAGCGCACCAACCAGAAAGTACGTGCATAAGCGCGCACGATTTCGGTGGGCTTGTACTTCATCACCAAAGCGCCAACGATGGCCGACACAAAAATGCCGGTGCCCGTTGCAGACAACAAGCCCAGTGTGTAGACCGCACCTTCTTTGGTGGGGTTAGGCACCACAGGTGGCATCTTCTCGATCAAGTTGTGCAAACCTTCGATGGGGAATGCAGGCGCCCAGATGCTGTTGAAGTAAGCCTTCACAGGTGGCAAGCCCCAGATGAACACGAACACAGACAAGATCACCCAAGGTGTCCACGCGCGCACCAACTCGGCACGGGTGTAGTGCACCACAGGCAAGGCGGGTTTGGCTTCGCCACCATCGGTCTCGTGGCCTTTGAGTGAAGGCGATGTCCAAATGGTTTTGGGTTGCCACACGCGCAAGAACAAGATCAACGACACCATCGACACGATGGCTGCAATGATGTCCACCAGCTCTGGGCCGATGAAGTTAGACACCAAGTACTGAGGAATCGCGAACGACAAACCGGTCACCAAAATGGCGGGCCAAATTTCCATCATCGCTTTGCGACCGGCAAATGCCCAGATCAACCAGAACGGAACGAGCAACGAGAAGAAAGGCAATTGACGGCCGATCATGGCGGTGACTTCCATCAAGTCGTAACCGTGCACTTTGGCCAAGGTGATGACAGGCGTACCCAAGGCACCAAACGCCACAGGCGCGGTGTTGGCGATCAAGCTCAAGCCTGAAGCAGCCAAAGGCGAGAAGCCCAAGCCAATCAAGATACCGGCGGTCACAGCCACGGGTGTGCCGAAGCCAGCAGCGCCTTCAAAGAACGCGCCAAAACAGAACGCGATCAACAACAACTGCAAGCGACGGTCATCGGTGATGCCAGACAAAGAGTCTTGCAACACTTTGAAGCTGCCGTTTTGCTCGGCCATTTGTTGCAAGAAGATGATGTTCAGCACGATCCAGCCGATGGGCAACAAGCCCGTCAAGCCACCGTACATCGCAGCCTTGCCAGCCATTTCAGCGGGCATGCCATACGCCAAGATGGCCACCACCAGCGCAGCGACCAAACCCAAACCTGCCGCGATGTGGGCCTTGATGTGCATGAAGCCCAAAGCCACCAACATCACAACCACGGGAATCGCCGCCAACAAGGTGGACACCACCATGTTGTTAAACGGGTCATAGACCTGTTGCCAAACCATACGTTTCTCCTAGAAAGGTTCAATAAAAATTGGTAATACCACTTAACCATAGTGTACGAAAGCCACTCAAGGGCCCTGTCTAGGTAATTACCCTTTTAAAGGGATATTTCTAAACAAACCATTTTTAATTTAGCCAATAATTTGGTCTTACCACTTTGCACATTTATGGTTCGTCTTGCCTCCCCCGTCGTCCGTTTGGCCGATACCGTCGTCACTGAAATCGAGAAACAAATTCTGGATGGTGCGTTGCGCCCCGGTGACCGCTTACCGTCCGAGCGCCAACTCGCCGAAGACTTTGGCGTGTCGCGCCCGTCTATTCGTGAAGCCATTCAAAAGCTGGTGGCCAAAGGCTTGCTCGTCACCCGCCACGGTGGCGGCACCACCGTGACCGACAAACTCGATGCACCCTTTGTCGACCCATGGCAAGACATGGTCAAAGACCACCCCATGCTGCACCGCGATGTGTTGGAAGTGCGCGAGATGATCGAAAGCCAAGCCGCAGAGTTCGCCGCGATACGGGCAACAGACATTGACATGGCGCGCTTAGACAAAGCCTTTGCGGTGTTGGACGAGGCTTATGCCAACAAAGACCTCGACGCCTCCATTGCCGCCGATGTGGCATTTCACCAAGCGATTGCCGAGGCTTCACACAATGTGTTGATTGGTCACCTCACGGCCAGTTTGTTGCGCGTCATTCACGACCACGTGACCAACAACCTCAAGCACTCGCACACCCGCCCCATGCAGTGGGAACAGTTGCGCAGCCAACACCGCGCGATTTGGAAAGCCATCAAGGCCAACAAAGCCGACAAAGCGGGCGTGGCCGCCAAAGAGCACAGCGTCTATATCCGCGAGAGCATGGAAAACCACGCACTCGACGAACACCGACGTGTCAGCGCACTCAGACGTGCGAATTAACGGCGATTAGTCGGCAGTGATCTTCGCGTTCAGCACCACGGGACGCCAGCGTTTGATTTCTCGCTGAATGAGTTGCCCAAAGGCTTCGGGCGAAGTTGGCGTGGCGGTAGCCCCTTCGGTCTTGAGACGCGTCATCATTTCTGGTGCGGCCAAATTGGTGTTCACCACTTGGTTGAGTTTTTGCACCACCGCCGCAGGCGTGCCAGCGGGTGCCACCAAGCCGTACCACTGATCGGCTTCAAACCCTTCCAAGCCTTTGAGCCCCGATTCAGCCACCGTGGGCACATCGGGCAACGAATCCAAACGCTTGGGGCTCGACACCGCAATGGCGCGCAGCTTGCCGGCCTTGATCATGGGAATGAGCGCGGGCGCGCCGGTGAACACCATTTGGATTTGCCCCGCCACCGCATCACTCACCGAAGGCGCTGTGCCTCTGTAGGGCACGTGCACCACAAAAGTTTGCGTGGAGAGCTTGAAATATTCCATCGCCAAATGGGCCGCGCTGCCATTGCCACCCGAGCCGTAATTGACTTTGCCCGGATTGGCCTTGAGGTACTTGACCAACTCAGCCACGTTGTGTGCAGGCACCGATGGATGCACCACCAACACATTGGGCACCTTGGCCACCCACGCCACCGGCGTGAGCGACTTGATCGGGTCGTACGGCAAATTGGGATACACCGAAGGCGCCACCGCCAACGTGCCCACATGCCCCATCAACAAGGTGTAGCCATCGGCTGCTGCTTTAGACGCGCGGTCAGCACCAATCGTGCCGCCTGCACCGGGCACGTTTTCAACCACCACCGCAGCGCCCGTGCTCTCGGTGATCTTCTGGCCAATCGTGCGCGCCAACACATCGGGGCTACCGCCCGGCGTGAACGGCACGATGATGCGAATGGGTTTGCTGGGGTACGCGGGGTCGGCCCACGCAAACGAAGCGGTGAATGCACTGAATGCGATGAAGGGAGCAACCCAAGGTGCCATCAAAAATGTGGAACGTTTCATCTTCAAACTCCAAGGATGTCTTTGGGTTGGCATACTACATGGATCGCGACACCGCGATCATCTCAACCGCCAAGGACTTCTGCCATGCACACCACAGACCACGCTCTGACCCGCCGCCAACTTTTGGTCACCAGCGCCGCAGCCTCTGCGTTGGCTTTATCGCCCACCCTCGTGCGTGCTGAGACATGGCCCTCCAAACCTTTGCGTTTGGTCGTGCCGTTTGCCCCCGGTGGCAGCAGCGAAATTGTGGCGCGCGCTTTGGCGGGTGAGATGGCCAAGACGATGGGCCAAAACGTGTTTGTCGACAACAAGCCCGGCGGCGCAGGCAACATTGCCATGCAAGAAGTGGCCAACGCCACCGATGACCACACGCTCATCTTGGGTCACATCGGTACGCTGGCGGTGAACCCCTACATCTTCCCCAAGCTCTCGTACGACGTGAACAAAGACTTCACGCCCATCACGCTCATTTCTAAAGTGCCCAGCCTCTATGTGGTTCACCCCGATTTGCCGGTGAAGAACCTCAAAGAATTTGTGGCCTACGCCAAAGCCAACCCGGGCAAGCTCAACTACGGGTCAGCGGGCAACGGCAGCGCCGGCCATTTGGCGTTTGAATACCTCAAGATGGTGTCAGACACCTTTGTGTTGCACGTCCCTTACCGTGGCACCGGCCCCATGTTGACCGACCTGATGGCCGGTCGCTTAGACGCAGCGGCTGTGGGCGCACCCGCGCTGTTGCAGTTCATCAAAGCGGGCAAGCTGCGCTGCATTGCCACGGGCAGCAGCACACGCTTACCCCTTCTGCCCGACGTGCCCACCGTGGCCGAGCAAGGCTTCAAAGGTTTTGAGATGACGCAGTGGTACGGCCTGATGGCCCCCAGCAAAATGCCCAAAGCCCACCTCGACAAGCTCGAGAAAGAAGCCGTGGCCGCGGCACGTGGCAAAGTGGTGCACGACAAACTCAGCCAAGACACGGCGCTGGCCATTGGCAACACGCGTGCAGAGTTTGAAGCCTTCATCAAGGTGGAGCAAGCGCGCTGGAAGCCCGTGATTGCACGGGCGCAAATCAAGCCCGAGGGCATTTAAAGAAAAAGCCACCTCACGGTGGCTTTTTCTTTGGCAGAACGAACGCTTATTTGATGAAGCGAATCTGTTGGTTGATGCGCTCAAGAATCGGCTTTTTCTTTTCGTTGAACACCGCCTTGTTCTCTTCAATCAAGTTCTTGCCCTTGGTGTCAATCGAGATGATGAGCGGGCCAAACTCTTTCACGCGGTTGACCCACAAGGTCTCGGGCATGCCCAAGTCGGTCCACTCGGCGGCTTCGATTTTCTCCACTTGTGTGGCGGCCAGCACGGCACAGCCACCGGGGAAGATGGCGTGCACGGCCTTGTTCTCCACGCAACCTTCTTGCGTTTCAGGGCCCATGCCGCCTTTGCCCACAATCAGTTTCACGGCGGTGCGTTTGATGAATTCTTTTTCAAACTTTTCCATGCGCATGCTGGTCGTTGGGCCAATCGACACCATTTCGTATTCGCCGTTTTCTTTTTGGCGCACGATGGGGCCTGCATGAAAAATCGCGCCACCTTCTAAGTTGACGGGAAGTTCGCGTCCGAGTTCGATCAAGCGGCGGTGCGCCACATCGCGGCAAGTGACCAGCGTACCTGTGAGGTACACCACATCACCGATGTTCAACGACTCTAAGTCTTCGTCTTTGATGGGGGTGGTGAGAATTTTCTTCACAGCGTGAATCCTTTGTGCGAAATGATTTCGTAAGACATGTCGGCATTGATCTTGATCTTGCCGCGACGGTGCGCCCAGCAACCGGTCGACACCGCCACACCAATCGTGGATGGGTGACGTGCGGACGATTCGATGTTCACGCCCATCACGCTGTTGTTGCCGGTCAAGCCTTGTGGGCCGAGGCCCAACTCGTTCAAACCATCGGTCAACAACTCTTCCATCAAGGCCGCGTTGTCGTTGCTGTGGCGTGAGGTCACAGGTCGAAGAATGGCTTTCTTCGACAAACGCGCCGCTGTTTCAGCCGAGGTCGACACACCCACACCCACCAACAAAGGTGGGCAAGCGTTCACGCCGCGTGAGGTGATGACGTCAAACACAAACTCGGCCACGCCTTCGTAGCCTTGGCCAGGCATCAACACCTTGGCTGCGCCGGGCAAGGTGCAACCGCCACCGGCCATGTAGACGTCGATGATGACGCTGTCGTCACCGGGCACGATTTCCCAATCGAGCCATGGAATTTTGGAACCGGTGTTGGTGCCGGTGTTTTTCTCGACAAAGGTCTCCACCGCGTTGTGGCGCAAGGGGCCTTCTTTGGTCGCACCTTGTGTGGCACCCAACAAGATTTCTTCCAACTCGCCCAACAGCGGGAAGTTAGAACCCGCGGTGAGGAAGTATTGAATAACGCCCGTGTCTTGGCAGCTAGGACGGTCGAGCTTGTCGGCGGCGTCTTGGTTTTGACGCATCGACTCGTACACCTCTTTGGCCAAGAAGTTGACCTCTTGCTCACGCAACTCGCCGAGTTTTTCGGTCACGTCGGTGGGCAAGCGTTTGCCAATGTACGAGGTGAATTTACCCATCACCTCGGTTAAGTTTGCAACGGCTGCTTCTTTGTTCACAGTGAACTCCTTTTTCTAAATTCGCTCAGTCGAGCGTGACCTTGCCGGCTTTGACGAGGCCTGCAAACTTCTCGGTTTCTTCTTTGATTTGTTTGGCCATCTCGTCGGGCTTGTTGCCGATGGGCTCGGCACCGATGTCCAACATTTGCTTTTTGAACTCAGCCGAGTTGATGATCTTCACGATCTCGGTGTTGAGCTTGGTCACCACATCTTTCGGTGTGGCCGCAGGTGCGAGCAAACCAAACCACGTGCCAATCGCAATGCCGGGCACGCCGGCCTCTTGCAGCGTGGGCACATTGGGCAAGGCCGATGAACGCTTGGCCGTGGTGACAGCCAACGGCTTCAACTTGCCTTCTTTGATAAAGGGCAACACAGGCGTGACGGTGTCAAACGACATGTCCACTTGGCCGCCCAACAAGTCGGTGGTCAACGGCGCGCTGCCTTTGTAGGGCACATGCAAAATTTGCGCGCCCGAAACGATTTGGAACTGTGTGCCAATCATGTGCTGCGCCGTGCCGTTGCCGTTGGAGCCATAGGCCAGTTTGTCGGGCGTAGCTTTTCCAGCGGCGACCAAATCTTTCACGCTGTTGTACGGCGACTTGGCGTTGACCACCAACACGTTGGGCACCAAGGCCACGGTGGTGATGGGGGCGAAGTCTTTTTCAAAGCTGTACGTCAAGCCCTTGTACACGCTGGTGGCGATGGTGTGATGCACCGCGCCCATGAGCAAGGTGTAGCCATCGGGCGTGGCCTTGGCCACTTGGGCTGCACCCAAAGTGGCACCAGCGCCCGGTTTGTTGTCGACGATGACGGTTTGACCCAAAGTGGCCGAGAGCTTGGTAGACACCACGCGGGCCAATACATCGGTGGTGCCACCGGGAGGGAACGGCACAACGATGGTGATGGTTTTGCTGGGCCAGCCCTGCGCTGCCACGAGGGCCGATGCACCGCACAGGGCGATGGCGAGGCCTGACTTCTTGAATCGGTTGAACATCTTGTCTCCTTCTTGTGTGCAACGCTTGCTGCGTGGCTTAGGGACACACTGTATTTTTATTGACGTTAAAAATTCAGCGGTATATTCAAAGCATTGTTAACTTTAAATTAATAATATGTCCAAGCTCATCAGCCCTTCTGACCTTGGTTTTTTCATTGAACTGGCCCATGCAGGCTCGCTCAGCGCTGCCGCGCGCGAACAAGGCATTTCGACCGCCGCCGTCAGCAAACGCTTAGGTGCCATGGAAACGCGCTTGGGGCTTGCACTCATCAACCGCACCACACGCCGCATGAGCCTCACGCCCGAGGGCGAGGTGTACTTGGAGTACGCCCGCAAAATCATGGGCGACATTGAAGGTTTAGAAACCCAACTGCTGGGGGCCACGGCTGCACCACAAGGTTTGCTACGTGTGAACGCCACCTTGGGTTTTGGGCGCAGCCACATTGCGCCACTCATCTCGCAGTTCACCAAGCTGCACCCCAAGGTCGATGTGCAATTGCAACTCTCGGTCAACCCACCGCCCAGCGGCGACGATGCATTTGACATTTGTTTTCGCTTTGGCAACCCGCCCGATTCGCGGTCCATCGCTCGCTTCATTGCGGCCAACCAGCGCGTGGTCGTGGCCTCGCCCGCTTACCTTAAAAAATTTGGCACGCCCAAAACGCCCGTCGACTTAGCCAAACACAACTGCATTGGCATTCGCCAAGGCGATGAGGCTTATGGCCTGTGGCGCTTCACCACCGCCAAAGGCAAATCGAAAGAGCAACAAACGGAGAGCGTGAAAATTCGCGGCAACCTCACCACCAACGACGGTGGCGTTGCGCTGAATTGGGCGCTCGACGGCCACGGTGTGTTGTTACGCGCGCAGTGGGATGTCGAGAAATATGTGAAAGCTGGCAAGCTGGTGCCACTGCTACCGCACTACAACAGCCCCGATGCCGACATCTACGCCATCTATGCCGAACGCCACCGCACCTCAGTGCGGGTCAAAGCGTTGATTGATTTTGTCGAGGCGGCGTTTAAACGTTAACGATTTCTACACAAACACCATACAGACAGGACTACCGCATGTCACCGCATGCGGCGTCGGGTTAAGTTTGCCGTCCGTGGAATTGACCTGCATCGTGACGATGCAGTCGCTGTCCTCATTGAGCACATACATCCAACGGTTGCTGGGGCTCAGTGCGAAAAAGCGAGGGGTTGTGCCTTGAGAGGCTTGGCTTTGAATCAGCGACAAACGCCCTGTGCTTGCGTCAATCGCAAACACCGCAATCGTGTCTTCCCCACGGTTCGAGGCATACACCGTCGTACCAGCACGATTGACCTCAATCTCTGAAGAACGGCTGTTGCCGGTGTATGTATCGGCCAACGAAGGCACGATTTGAAATGGGTTCAACTCGCCTGTAGCCACATCAAAGTGGCAGCTCGTCACCGTGGAGTCCAACTCGTTGATGACGTACACCCACGGCTGCGTGGGGTGAAATGCCAAGTGTCTCGGCCCCGAGGTTTCGCGGGCCATCACCTCGGGCACTTGCGCAGGCGTGAGCTTGCCGTTGTGAAACTTGAAGACAAACACTTTGTCCAAGCCTTTGTCGGGCACCACCACATATTGGCCACTGGGATCAAACGGATTGAAGTGGGGTTTGGTAAAGGGCTGCTCTTTGCGGTGAGGGCCGGGCTCGCCGGTGAGCTGCACTTTCTGCGTCAGCGGTAAGAGTGAACCATCGTCAGCAATCGGCACCACCACCAACGTGCCCGCAATGTGGTTGGACACGACGATGAATTTCTCAGTCGGGTCCAAGGCCAAATGCACCGGGTTTTTACCTTCGGTGCTTTGTCGGTTCAAGAATTCGAGTTTGCCTGTGGTTGCGTCGATCTTGAATGCGCTGATGTCCTCGCAGTCACCATGCACCACATACAAACGGTTACCCGCTCGGTTGCGCGCCAAGAAGGACGGATTCACCAAGTCGCCCACAACCTGCACCAAGGTCAATGCGCCAGAGCTTTCGTCGCACTGGTACACGCTGATGCCATCTCCGCGCGCATTGCGCGCACGGGTGGTGCGAGAACCTACATAAGCAAACATAGCCAATCCTTGTTTTAAGCAGCAGGCGCCACCGAAGCGCCTTGGATGTGATGGCGTTGTAACGCATCAGCCACAAAGCCAGAAGCCTTCATGTCTTCCACAAACTGCGCCAAAAATGCTGCAGCCTCTGGTCCGCGCGACTTGGGTGTGCCCATCGCTTGCTGAATCACCATGAAGCGACCTGGCAACAAACGGTGATGGGGGAAGCGCACCAAATCAGCTTCCAGCTGTTGCTTCACGCCCGCTGCCACTTCGAGCTTTTGCTCAACAAACACATCCACCACCGTGGGCGATGTCGGGGCACGCACGATCTCAGCGTGTTTCAACTCGCGGGTCAGGTACAAGTCGTAAACACTGCCCTTACCCACTGTGACGCGAATGCCCACATGGTCTACCTCGTCGTTCGAGGTCAACGACGAATCGGTCGGCACCATGTAGCTGCCTTCAATCAACACATACGGCGCGGTGAATGAAATACCTTCGCCACGCAAAGGGTCGATGGCAAAAAAACCAATATCAGCCTGCTCGCCCTTGACCGCCTCGACCGATTTACCTGCGGCATCAAACACCACCAACTCAATGCCCACGCCTAAGCGTTTGGCAAAGGCATTCGCCAAGTCGATGGACACGCCAAAAGGCTCCCCCGTGCTGGGGTTCTTGTTGGCCAAGATCGGATTGCCTAAGTTGATGGAGGCACGCAACGTGCCCGTGGGTGCAAATGCGCGAATGAGATCGGTGGTAGAGGTCATGGTCAAGGGTTCAAAAGACGACGGATTTTTTGGTGGTTTTCTAGCGTGCGCTGCAAGTGCTTGCGCATCATTTCTGCGGCATCCACACGTTTACCTTTGGCAATCAAGTCGAGCACTTGCAAGTGTTGTTGGCAGTGTTCGGTGTAGCGCTTGCGGTCTTGCATGGAGCGATACGAAATCAAGCGACGCACGCGGTTGACGCGACGAATCGTGTCAATGAAAAACGGATTGCCCGAGGCCTCCACCAGCGACTCGTGAAAACGCACACCACGGTCATGCAGCTGGTCGGGCGTGTCGGTTTCAATGCCGCCATCAAGCAAATGGTGTTCTGCTGCACGGCACCGTTCCAACACCTCTGGGGCCAAGTGGTAAGTCGGCTCTAGCAACGCTGCAGGCTCCAAAGCCAAGCGCAAGCGGTACGACTGCAACAAACTGTCAGGGGTGGTGAGCATGCTGGAAAACTCCCAGCCATAGCCAGGCTTGCGCTGCGCCCACCCTTCTTGCGCAATGCGGTTGAGCACCGCCTTGAGCTGCGCCGCGGTCAATTCGTACTTAGCTTTGATGAACGACTCGCTCACCTCTAAAGGCAAATCACCTTTGAGCAAATCATCGGCCATGTGAAAGTACGTGTCAGACACAGCATCACCGCTGACCGTGCTCAGTTTTTTTTCCATCTTGGCGTCGAGCGACTTGGCCAAGAAATACCCACGGTTCGGCTCGCGTTTGAGCAAACCTTTGGACTCCAACAAAGCCAATGCATCGTTCACCGGCGAACGTGACACCTTGAATCGGTCGGCCAAAGCTTGGGCGCGCAAGTGGCTGCCTTGCGTCAACGCATCGTGGCGAATGACGTCAAGAATCAGCTGAGGAATGGATTTATCAGTGGGCATGCACGTGATTGTCGCGGACCTGATGGTCGCGAATGGTTTTGTGCAAGATCGACGGAATCACTCCGCCATCGCGCAGCAAGTCCACTTCGAGTTGCGTTTCAACCGCAGCTCGCGCCTCAAACACTTCGACCTGCCCGTTCGCGCGGTACACGCGCACGGTCACCGGCGTGCGAGGCTGAATGGCTTCAGCCAGTGCGTCCACTTCAATTTGGTCGCCCGGTTGAATGGCCAAGGTGTGTGGTGTCACGCCCGCAGGCAACCACAAGGGCAAGATGCCCATGCCAATCAGGTTGGAGCGATGGATGCGCTCAAAGCTCACGGCCAGCACCGCACGAATGCCCAACAAACGCTGGCCTTTAGCCGCCCAGTCACGCGACGAGCCCATGCCATAGCGTTCGCCCGCAAGCAACACCACCGACTCACCCGCATCGCGGTAACGCTGCGCCACATCCCAAATGGGTTGCACATCGCCACTGGGCACGTGCAAGGTGTGGGCCACAGGTAGATTGGGCTTGAGCAAGTTCACCAAAGTTTTGCTGTGGAAGGCGGCGCGCATCATCACCTCCCAGTTGCCTCGGCGTGAGGCAAACACATTGAGGTCGTTGCGGTCATCACCACGCGCCACCAAGAAGTCGGCCACCAAACTGTTGGGCGGAATGGCGCTGGCTGGAGAGATGTGGTCAGTCGTCACATCGTCACCCACCACGAGCAAGGGGTAGGCTTTGAAGTTGCCGAGTTGGCTACCTTCGGTGACAGCTGCAAACGGGGGGCGGCGCAGGATGGTGGATTTATCTTCCCACGGATAGAGCGGCGCATCGGGTGCTTGCAAGGCTTGCCACAGCGGGTTTTCGCTGGCGATTTGAAAGTCACGTTTGAAGTCAGACACATCCAAGGCTTGGCGCACATGCTGCTGAATTTCTTCATGCGTGGGCCAAATGTCTTTCAGGTAAACCTCATCGCCGTTGGGCAGCACTTGAATCGGCTCTTTTGACAGGTCTTTGCTTGCATCACCTGCCAAGCCAAACGCAATCACCAAGGGGGGCGACATGATGAAGGCCAATTCCAACTCTGGGTGAATTCGCCCCGGGAAATTGCGGTTGCCCGACAGAATGGCCACAGGTTGAATTTGCTGCGCTTTTTGCGCTTGCACAATCGGCTCAGGCAAGCCACCTGAATTGCCAATACACGTGGTGCAGCCATAACCCACGATGCCAAAGCCAACAGCTTCTAAGTCTTCCAGCAAACCTGCACGCTGCAAATACGAAGCAGCCGCAGGTGAACCAGGGCCCAACGAAGTCTTCACCCATACGGGCACGCGCACACCCAACTGCCGCGCTTTACGCGCCAACAAACCAGCAGCGATCAGCAAAGCAGGATCGGAGGTGTTGGTGCAACTGGTGATGGCGGCAATGGCCACCGGATGCTTAGGCAAGGTGTCGCTGTCAGAGGCCGGCTGAAACTTCAGCGCACGCAAAGCTTCTCCCGATTGCGCATAGGGCAACAAATCTTGTGGGCGCTTGGGGCCTGCGATGTGCATTTGAATCGCAGACAAATCAATCGTGATGGACTGGGTGTAACGCGGCTCTGCGGCAGCATCTAACCAAAAGCCTTGTCGTTTGGCATAGACCTCCACCAACGCCACGGCATCGGCTGAACGTCCTGTGGTTTTCAAGTACGTCAAGGTTTGTTCGTCAATAGGGAAGTAGCCGGTGGTCGCACCGTACTCTGGCGCCATATTGGCCACCACTGCGCGGTCACCCGCCGTCAAGCCACTCACACCGGAGCCGTAGAACTCCACGAACTCACCTGTCACACCCAACTTGCGCAACTCGTGCGTGACCACCAAAGCCAAATCGGTGGCCAACACACCGGGGGCAAACTGCCCCACCAGCTTCACACCCACCACATCGGGAATGCGCAACATGGTGGGCATGCCAAACATCACGGTTTGCGCTTCGAGCCCGCCCACACCCCAACCCAACACACCAATGCCATTGACCATCGGCGTGTGACTGTCGGTGCCAATCATCATGTCGGGTACTACCCACGTTGTGCCGTTGCGCTCTTGCGTGGTGACCACAGTGGCCAGTTGTTCTAAGTTGATGGTGTGCATGATGCCGGTGCCTGGCGGGTTGATGCGCACACCTTTGAGCACCTTCGATGCCCAACGCAAAAACTTGTAACGCTCTGCATTGCGGCGAATTTCGTGTTGCAAGTTTTCGCTCGCGGCATTGGGTTTGGCATAGGCCTCCACCGCCAACGAATGGTCGACCGACACATCCACTTGCAAGCCGGGGTTCAACACCGTGGGGTCAACACCCGCTTCAGCCAAGGCGTTGCGCATGGCCGCGATGTCAACCAAGGCGGGCGTGCTGGTGGTGTCGTGCATCAGCACACGGCCCGGTTGAAATGCAATCTCGGCCTCGCTGGTGCCTGTGTCTAGCCAATCAAAGAGCGCGTTGATGGCCGCATCGCGCTCGGTCCCCACCATGTGGCGGGCAGCGTTTTCCAGCAACAAGCGCAAGACCACAGGCAGCTGCTGGTAGCGCGCGCCAAACTGAACTGGCAAATCAATGAAAGCGTAAGACTGCCCTGCATGCTGCAAGGTCGCCAAAGAAGTGTGCGTGTTTTCCATGATTTGTATTTTGCACTTTTTTTTGTTAAAGTGCAATTATTGTTTTTCAAACATCTCATTTTTTAGGAGCACTTCATGCTGACCTCTTCTTTCAAACGCTGCGCCTTGGTGTTGCTGACCACCGCTGCGGCTGTTGCCAGCCCACTGTGCGCGGCGCAGGACTACCCCAACAAAACCATCACCCTCATCGTGCCGTTCTCACCCGGCGGTGGTGTGGACACGATTGCCCGTTTGTTGTCTGAAAAACTGCGCGCCTCGTTGAAGCAAAACGTGATCGTCGACAACAAAGCCGGTGGCAGCGGCATGATTGGTGCCGGCGCTGTGGCCAAAGCTGCACCCGATGGCTACACCTTGTTGCTGGGCTCTGCCGGCGAAACCGCCATCAACGCCTTTGTTTACAAAAACAAAATGCAATACAACCCGGCGAAGGATTTGGCACCGATCACCTTGGTCACTCGCGTCCCTAACGTGTTGGTGGTGAACCCCTCGTTGCCCGTGAAAAACATCGAAGAGTTGGTCAGTTACGCCAAGAAGAACCCAGGCAAGTTGGCCTACTCCACCAGCGGCGTGGGCAACCCACAGCACCTCAACGGTGAGTTGTTGGAAGAACTCGCAGGCATTCACATGGTGCACATTCCCTACAAAGGCGCATCGGGTCAGTTGGTCGATGTGGTGTCGGGTAATGTGGACATGACGTTTGTGAGCTACGCCGGTGCCAAGGCCTTCATCAAAGACGGTAAGGTCAAAGCATTGGCTGTGACATCGGCCAAGCGCACCAGCTTTGCGCCTGAAATTCCAGCGGTTGCCGAATACAAGCCTTTGGCCAAATACCAACTCGAAAACTGGTTTGGCTTGTTTGCCCCCGCAGGCACACCCGATGCTGTGATTCAAAAACTCAACGCAGCAGTGACGCAAGCCATCAAAGACCCCGAGTTGTCGAAGCGCTTGCAAGACCAAGGTGGTGAACCCGCCCCGATGAGCGTGCAGCAATTCCGTGACTTCATCAAAACTGAGTCTGTGCAATTCCAACGCATTGTGGAGATGGCGCACATCACGCCTGAATAAAAAGTCAATGAGATGATGAAAACCGGCTTCACCTCAATATGAATTTACCCATCCACCAACTCACCATGACGGTTTTGATGACGCCCGACATGTCCAACTTCTCTGGCAACGTGCATGGCGGAACGATTTTGAAGTTTCTCGACCAAGTGGCCTACGCCTGTGCGAGTCGATATGCTGGTCGCTATGTCGTCACGCTCTCAGTCGATCAAGTCATGTTTCGACAACCCATCCATGTGGGTGAATTGGTGACATTCCTGGCAGCAGTGAATCACACGGGAACGTCTTCAATGGAAGTCGGCATCAAAGTGGTTGCTGAAAACATCCAAACGCAAGAAGTGCGTCACGCCAACAGTTGCTTCTTCACCATGGTCGCCGTTGACGATCTGCGCAAACCTATTGCCGTAAACCCCATCAAACCCGGCACTGACGTTGAAAAACGTCGTTATGCAGCTGCTGAAGTTAGAAAAAAACTGCGCCAAGAGTTTTCGAGAGAGTTCGAAAAACTCAAAACCTTAGCCACGCATTAAACACACGCCCCTCGAAACAACGCCCACTCCTCACACACCCGGCCCGAGGGCAAGGTGCACATGCCAAATTCGCATTGCGGCGTGCGCTTCATGGTTAATTTGCCGCCCGGGTTGATGCAGTGAACAGACGCAGGGTTGGCCATTTCGGTAGCTGGCGTATTGGCCAATTCAGACGACGTGCTGACGCTTGTAACGAGGGCGATAGTGCAAAAAATAGCGATGTGTGGCAGACGCATTTAAATTAACCGCCATTGATTCGTTAAAAAACTCGCGGACATCGCATGCCACACCTGACGTCAGAGGAATTAACTCTCTGACTTTTCCCGCGCCGCATCACGCAAATGCAAGCGAATAAAGTCTGCCGCCGCCTCGCGTTGCCCTGAGAGCAGCAACTCAATCAACACCTTGTGTTCTTTGCAGCGGCGAGCAGCCGCTTGGCGGTCCACCACTTTTTTGTACTCCATCAAGCGACGCAAACGGTTGATGCGCTTGAGGGACTCGACGATGAACACATTGCCAGAAAACCCCGCAATGGTTTCGTGCAGCTTGGCGTTGGCGTCAAACAACTGAGCGGGCGAGGCCCACTCCACTGCGCCGTTGATCAGCTCTTGTTGTTCGGCCAAACATTTGCGCAAGGCCGTTTCATCGACTTTGAAGCCAGGCTCAGACAAAGCCGCCGACTCAATCAAGATGCGAAAACGATAGCCTTGGTCATAGGTCTCAGGCGAGGTGAGGATGGGCAAAAAACGCCAGCCGTGGCCGGGTGTGCGCTCAATCCAACCCTCATGCACGATGCGCTGCAAGATGGCGCTGAGCTGCGCTTTTGTCAGGCCATAGCGGCGCATCAAATCGCTCTCACTCACTTTGTCTGGCAGCTTGCCCTCTAAGCGGTCTTCAGCAATCTTCAAGTACAACGCTTCCACGTCGTCCACCGACGAAGGCAATGGAATTTCAAGCTTGGGCAACTCCAACGCCTGTGCCACCGTGAAACCACCGTCTTCGCGTGTGCTGACCAATCCTTTGTCTTGCAGCAGCTTCAAGGCTTGACGAATCGGCGAACGGGAGACATCAAAACGCTCGGCCAAAGCGCGCTCGGCCAAGGCATCGCCAGGGCGCAAATCACCTGTGGCCATCAAGCCTTCCATGCTCAAAGCCAGCTGTTCAGACAGCTTGCTTTGACGACGGCGGGTGGCAACAGGTGTGGGGTTCATGCGGCTGATTTTATTCAGCTGTGATGTTGTTTTTCTTAATCACGGCACTCCAACGCTCAGTCTCTAGCTGAATGAACTTGCCAAAGTTCTCGGCCGTACCGCCCGCAGGCACTGCACCCATTTGCAAAAGCTTTTGCTGTGTGGCGGGTTCTTTCAGGATTTGCTCCACCTCGGCGTTGAGGTATTGCACGATGGCCGACGATGTGCCCGCTGGGGCCAACAAGCCATACCAAGCCGGCGCATCAAACGTGGGCACACCCGATTCGGCGAAGGTAGGCACGTTGCCAATTTCAGCCAAACGCTTGGCACCCGACACCGCCACAGGCTTGACCTTGCCACCTTTGATGTGTGGCAAAGCAGAAGGCGCGGTGTCAAACATCAGTTGAATTTGGCCGCCAATCAAATCGGTCATCGCTGGAGCGCTGCCTTTGTAGGGCACGTGCGTCATGGGTGCCTCCGTGATGGAGCTGAACAACTCGCCCGCCAAGTGCACCGAGGTGCCTTTCCCGCCAGAGCCATAGTTGAGGCTGTCGGGTTTGGCTTTGGCCAACGCGATGATGTCTTTGACCGATTTGGCGGGCAAACTTTGCGTGGCGACCAACACGGTGGGCGAGTTGGCGATGTGGGCCACCGGCACAAAGTCTTTCTTCACGTCGTAGCGCAAGGCCTTGTACACCGAAGGGTTGATGGACAAGGTGACTTGGCCAAACAACAAAGTTTGGCCATCGTTTTTGGCACGCGCCGCTTGTTCGTTGCCAATATTGGTGCCAGCGCCCGGCTTGTTGTCGATGATGAACGTGCCGCCCGTGCGCTCAGACAAACGCGTGGCGATGATGCGCGCCACGTTGTCGCTGCCACCGCCCGGTGCGAAGGGCACGATGACGGTGACAGGACGAGCCGGATACCCATCCGGACCTGCGGCCATTGCTGCAGACATGGATGCACCAGCCAACAGGCCAGCAATGAGTTGTTTCAACATGGTTGTCTCCTGAATGTGTTTTTTATTGCGTGAGGGCCTTGACCACAGCTTGACCAAACGCCTTGGTACCCATGCCACCACCGATGTCAGCCGTGCGTGTGGCGGGGTTGGCCAACACAGATTCCACTGCGGCATGCATAGCTGCGCCTGCATCGGCAAAGGCCTTGTTTTGGCGCTTGGCACCCAACCAGTCGAGCAACATGGCCACCGACAAAATCATGGAGGTGGGGTTGGCCTTGTCTTGGTTTTCAATGTCAGGGGCTGAGCCGTGTTGGGCTTGGGCGCAGCACAAGTCGTCACCCGCCATCACCGAACCCGCCAGACCTAAGCTGCCAGACAACTCACTGGCGAGGTCAGACAAGATGTCGCCGTAAAAGTTCTCAGCCACCAACACGTCAAAACGCTCGGGGTTCTTCACCATCCACGCGGTGGAGGCATCGACCAACAAGTCGTTGAACTCAACTTCGGGGAAGTCTTTGGCCACCGCACGGGCACACTCCAAGAACAAACCATCGGTCATGTGAAAGCTGTTGGCTTTGTGAATGGCCGTGACTTTTTTCTTGCGTGTCATGGCCAGCTCAAACGCACGCTGGGCAATGCGCATGCTGCAGTGGCGCGTGATTTTTCGCACCGCAATCGCCATGTCGGGGCTGGGCATCATTTCGCCCCAGCCTTTGTGCATGTTGCGGTCCACATAAAAACCTTCGGTGGCTTCGCGCATGATGACCAAATCCATCACCTTGCCCTCGCGCATGTTCGATGGCAAATAGCTGCGAGTTTTGGCGGGGCGCACGTTGGCGTACAAGTCCAAGCCCACACGGAAAGCCGCAGAGATGTTGCGGCCACCTTTCTCAGGCGCAGGGTAGTCGGCGTGCGACTGCGTGCCCAACAAAATGCCGTCATAGGCACGCGCGCCTTGCAACACGTCTTCACGCAAAGTGGTGCCGTGTTTTTTCAAGCTCACAAAGCCAATGTCTTCGTAGTCATACGAAATGTTGAGGCCAAACTTTTTGTCGGCCGCATTCAAAACTTGAATGGATGCCTCCACGATTTCGGGGCCAATACCGTCACCAGGCAATACGAGGAATTTCATAGTTTTGTCTTTCTTTACTTTTTGATGTGTTCGGCAGAAACGGGGGCGGTGGCACCTGTGTCTGTGAGGGTGCGCGTGGCGGCTGTGTTTTCGTAAATCCAAAGAATCTTCATGGGATTGGTTTTGGACAAGTTGCGAAAACGGTGCGACACATTGGGGGGAATGAAGGTCACGTCATGGGGCTTGAGTTGGTACTCCAAGCCATCGATGTCCATCATGGCTTCGCCTTCCATCAACACCACGCTCTCTTGGCAGTTGTGGCTGTGAAAGGGAATCACCGCGCCACCTTCAAACGAGGTGTAGCCGGTGATGAAGCTTTGCGTGCCGACTTCTTTGTTGACCAGTGGTGTGGTGCGCGCACCGCCACCACGCTCGTAGGTGGTGAGTTCTTCAGGGCGCAACAAGGCGGCGTTAGAGGGGGTTCGAATCGTCATACTGACTCCTTAAAAA